>Ga0307372_10004742_pt1 | contig 20787 bp, 18 predicted proteins | sample OX1MG_FD_202533 | JGI IMG/M metagenome (GOLD analysis project Ga0307372, IMG submission 202533) | Soil microbial communities from Risofladan, Vaasa, Finland - OX-1 | ecosystem: Environmental > Terrestrial > Soil > Coastal area > Acid sulfate soil | place: Finland: Risofladan, Vaasa | collected...
ATTGCACGCTGATCTTATGCGGGGGCAATATCGATCCGAAGAGCGCAATTCAGGGGATGGAATACAGCATGATGTACAATGACTCGCAGTGTTGCAACAACGGGCACAGAAACAACATACTAGACCCCAGCCATAATCAAGTGAGCATAGGGATTACCTATAATTCAAGTACTATCTACTTCACAGAGGATTTTCTTGACAGTTACATCCTCTGGAATGGAAACTCGCCGGGGTTCTCTGACGGACAGGCGTATCTTTCCGGCACGCTCACCAGTGGCTCTTCGCTTTCCTCAGTATTTGTCACATATGACCAACCCGTTTCCAACATGAGCCGCGAGCAGCTAAACTCCACATTCGAGTACGGCTACGGGCAGAATATTGCAGGGGTGGTCTCAGACTCAAGTCACTACTATCAGGGCCTTGCGACAATCGTTGCGGACCAGTACTCGACCGGTCCTGGAAGCTTCAGCGTCTCCTTCAACATGCAGAACCTGATAAGTCAGAACGGAGCAGGAGAGTACACCATATTAGTGTGGCTCAATAGCACTGCCTCAGGAAAGTCTTTCATAGGCGGATCCTACACCGTATTTATCGGAAAGGATGGAAAGGCATTCGTGCCGGCCTCAGTTTGAATGACAAGTAGAGTGAGATACCCCCTAATTCCCTCAGAAACAAATCTCTAGTTATAGTATTTAAATGGAAAAAATAGAGTCCTTTGGATTATATGGTAGGCGACAGCGATGAGATTTCGAAGTCATCAAAAGTTCTCAACTTCGACCCTGTTAAATTCTTTAATGCCGAGGCCAATTATCCCGAAGTAAGGAAGATGCCTGTTGGGATGTCCGGAATGATTCCCTCCTCGTCCTTAGTAATCACCTCTTCAGGGGACCTCTACATATGCGGAACAGTGAAACTCAATCTTAACAAGGGCGCAAATGTCAAGATAAAGAGGATCTCGCCAGACGCATTCGAGCTCGACTTCATAAATTTGAAAAAGGACCGCCATTATAGAGACATACTCAAGGTCGCTTACATAGAAGAAGCCTTGGAAACTTTTTATGAAACCACCCTCTCAGACTTCATACTCCTTGTGGGGATGAAGACTCAGCTAACCCCGATTAAGAGGTCAAATGAGGAGCAGATTGATTCATCCGATACAAGCACGAGTCCTGAATGATCCTCAAATCCGCAAAGGTTTAAATTGTTCAAATTGCATAACTGAGTTATAATTTTTACGGGTCAGGGCAGATGATAAATGTATATCTAACAGTGGCGCTTTCGGTAGCGATGGGGCTATCCATATTCCTCTCCATGCCCATAGTCTTCCACAAAAAGACTGGCACAAGGCGCATAATCTTCTTCAATGCAATCGCAATCGGCATCCTGGTCTTCCTTCTCATGGACATCTTCGGCGATGTCGCTGCGCTCTTTTCCGGCAGCGGCACACTAAGCCTGCTTGAGCTGATTTTCCTTGCGGGTTTCATTTTGGCATTCCTGTTCTTCATAATTCCAAAGGACAATCGGCACCCCCACAAGAATCCAAAGCGCACATCGCTGATTGCGGCCTTGGGGATTGGATTTCAGAACCTGACCGAAGGCCTTGTCTTCGGCTCCGCAGGCGCTGCGGGAATCGCCTCAATCTATCTCGTCTCTTTCATCGGCTTTACACTCCAGAACATCTCGGAGGGCTTCCCAATTGCAGCGCCTCTTGTGGGGCTCAAGGAGAAGCTATCAAAGAGGTTCATCGCAGGCGCATTCCTTCTTGGGGGCCTGCCTGTCATACTCGGAACCCTGATCGGTCTCATGTTCTACTCTGAAGTATTCATAACATTCTTCGACGCGCTCGCAAGCGCTGCGATACTCTATGTGATCCTCGTGCTCTTCCACGTCAACCTCCACAGGAGCACAAAGGGAGGGGCCGACGGCGCTCTGTGGCTCACATATTCAGGAATACTTTTAGGCTTTGCAATCGCATTTATAGTGAACTATCTCTAGTGCTTCACCATGATGACAACCAACAAGATAAACTATTCGGAACTTGCCTCAATTGCAAGAAAGCAGGGCGTCACCCACCATGCTGTCTGCGCCATAATTTTAAGGGACGAGAAGGTTCTTTTGATAAAGAGGGCGAATACCGACCACAGGGGAGGGGAGTGGGAGATACCTGGAGGAAAGGTGGAGAAGGGAGAAGGCCTCAAGGCCGCGCTTGCAAGGGAGATGCGGGAGGAGACGAATCTAAAGCTCTCAGAGGTCAAGAAGTACGTGGGGCATTCGGACTACAAGGCTCCAAAATTCATCTTCAGGCTGTTCATGTTCGATGCTATTGCGGATGATTCTGAGGTCTCCCTCAATCCCGCAGAGCACACCCAGTTCCTCTGGGCATCATTGGCCGAGGCGAGAAAACTGCTCAACCATGACGATTTTACTTCGCTGTTTCTCTCATACATGGATTCCAGATAGTGCTCAAAATGGATTTCGTATTTGTAACATCGAACAAGAACAAGCTTCGTGAAGCCGAGCAGATACTCGGAAGGAAGATAAAGAACTTCGATCTGGATGTTCCTGAAATACAATCTTTGTCAGGAAAGCAGGTCGCAATAGCCAAGGCCCAAAGCGCCTACAAAGTTCTTAAGAGGCCAGTTCTTGTTGAGGATAGTGGGCTCTACATCAAGCAGCTCAATAACTTTCCAGGTCCGCTTGTCAAGTGGGTGGCTCACGCAATAGGCTCCAAAGGAATTGCCAAACTCATAACAGCAAACCAGAGCAGGGAAGCGTACGCAGAGCTCTTTCTTTGCCTCTACGATGGGAAGAATTCTCGAGTTTTCTCAGGAAAGACACTTGGAAAAATAGCCCTCAAGCCAAGCGGGGTGACTGGTTTTGGATGGGATGCGATATTCATACCTCGTGGCCATAAGCTTACTTACGCGCAGATGAGTTCGGAAGATAAGAACAAGATTTCGCAGAGAGGTAAGGCCTTTAGGAAGTTGAAGAAGTTCCTGCTTGATTAATTGATCATTATCATTTTGAGGTCGTAGACATTTGTGCCGCTTGGCCCTGTGACTATCGCAGCATCAGCTTTCTTTAGCAGCGTGTTTGAGCTGTTCTGCGCTATGTGCACGTCGATTCCTTCTCGTATTTTCTCATAGATTGTTGCGTTGAAGGCTGCACCCGCAGCATCACTCTTTCCATCTATTCCATCGCTGCCTATGTAGACTCCTGAGACATACCTGTTTCCCCCTATGACCTTCATCGCATAAAGCGTCTCCTGCTGGTTTCTACCACCTGGTCCAGGGTTCTTTCCAAGTATGACCGTTCTTTCCCCTCCCCCAACAAAGGCAATTTTCTTTCCCATCTGCTGGAACCTGACTATCATCCTTGCAAATGCTGTGCCCTCAACTCCGGCATCCCCCACCAAATCTGAACCCAGGTAGTAAACTCTCCTATCCGGTTCCGCAGCACGAATAGATGCGATTGCAGCGTGGCATGCGAGCTGGTTGTTTCCAATCACAAAGTTTGCAACGCGGTTGAAAAGAGGATCATCGGGCTTTAGCGTCTCCTTTACCTTTCCCTCAATTCCCCTCTGTATGTGCTTTAAAACCAATTCCGGCACATCTGCAGTTATATTGTATTTTCTGAAGATCCTCAGCACATCCTTGAACGTGCTTTTGTCAGGGGCCGTAAGCCCTGAGCCTATAGACCCAATCTCATCCCCCACAACATCCGATACTATCAGCCCTATCACAAGAGCCCCTTCCTTAGTGTATCCAGCAAGCTGTCCTCCGCTTATTACTGAAATGTGCTTTCTCACCGCGTTTATCTCATTTATCGCTGCGCCTGCGCCAAGCATTATATTGTTTAGCCTAATGCTGTCGCTAAGTGGTACATCAGGATGCGGCACTGTGTTTAGCGATGAAGCGCCGCCACTTATAATCGTGATAAAAAGAGTCTTCTCGTCTGCTCGGCTTGCCAGTCCCATAAACTTTTTCCCCGCATAGACACTCCTCTCTGTGGGGGTTGGATGGTCTGACTCGATTACCTCAACAACTCTGGTACTTGTCTTTTGCTTAACTCCTGGAGGCACTATTGCAACCCCTTCGTTTATCAGGCTTTTCTCGGAGCCTCGCGGAGTGAGTATCCGCTCTACCACCTCTGCCGCAGGCCCAGAGGCCTTCCCGCTTATCCCAACGAAGATCTTCGGGTATCTGTAGAGGTCAATGCAACGTCCCATGACCTTTAGCGTATCTCGGTCCTCAAGCACCATGGAGTTGCGCAGAAGCACCTCCGGCTTCACGCTAAGTATCGCCTGCTCTGCTGAGTTTAGCAGCGGCTCAAGTCTTCCGTTGAAGTCGTTTGAAAGAATCCTTGCCCTGTTTAGTATTATGTCCTCCAATCAATTCCCTGTTCCAATTAGATTATCTTTGCTATGCATATTCTTGCCTTTTCCACGTTAAGCTTGCCTGTGAGAATAAGCGCCTTGCCCTGATTTAATATCCCCCGGGATTCGCTTCCCTTCAGGTAGGCATCAACGTTTATTCCACGGGTTGAGTTGATGAATGTAGTATAATCGATTATTGCGCCAGCCGCCTTTGTGGTCCCGTCAGTACCGTTTGTCTTGGCGAACATTGCCGTTATCCTTGTATTTCCCTTAAGCTCAAGCATAACCCTAAGCGCCTGCTCTAGAGTTTTCCCGCCGTATCCAACCTGCTCGCCGAGCGTGACTTTCATGTCCTTTTGCCCGAAGACCACGTAGCAGGGCGGTTTTATCTCACCCTTCCCTTTGCTCACATCAACTAGAAACTGTGCCATGTCCTCTGCTACTGCCTCTACTGATCCCTCAACCGAGGGTCCGAGGTAGTAGATGCTGCTCTTCTTATCTGCTCCCGTAAGGTACTCTATCACAGCCTTGCATGCAGTCTCATTGCTATCCACCATGCTGTACTTCTTGCTCTCTCCGATCACCTCTCGCTTGCATGCATTTAGCTCGAGCACGTTGATTGCATAGTTGTATGCCTCCAAAAGAGGCTTTCGTTCATCCCCGTTATCCTCAAGTAGCTCTCTGGCGTTCTTTATCCTCATAAAAATGACTTACCTGAATCTCTTTTTGATATATTTATATATCTTGTATTGCTTTGTTTAATGGATTTTAAGGCGGTCAAATGCATGATTCTGATTACTATTCAAAGCTCGGATTCAAGTGCGGGCTTGAGATACACCAGAGGCTCGCGACGCGCCACAAGCTCTTCTGCGCCTGCAATCCGAACCTGACCGAAGAGGAGGAGATAGGCAAGATCGAGAGAGTGCAGAGGGCAGTGGCCGGCGAACTCGGGAAGGTGGATGTCTCAACAAGCTTTGAGAGCGCAAAGAAGAGGAGCTTTGTCTACAACTCATTTAGGGATGCGACCTGCCTTGTTGACGTTGACGAAGAGCCGCCGCACGAGCTAAACCAGGAGGCTCTCGACACTGCGCTTCTTGTCTCCGCAACATTCAACTGCAGCGTTCCCGATGAGATTGAGGTGATGAGAAAGGGGGTTGTGGATGGAAGCGACCCGAGCGGATTCCAGAGGACGATGCAGGTCGGGTACGGCGGGCATCTTGAGGTTGGAAAGAAGAAGATTCCGATGCCCTCGATATTTCTTGAGGAGGAGTCGAGCGGGATCGTCTCGCAGGATGAGAACAGCGTCCTATACAACACAGATAGGCTTGGAATACCTCTCATCGAGATTGACACCGATCCAGTAATTGCGACGCCGCAGGAGGCCAAGGAGGTCGCCTTCAAGATCGGTATGCTTTTGAGGCTCACAGGGAAGGTGCAGAGGGGGATAGGATCCATTCGCCAGGACGTCAACCTCTCCATTGCGCAGGGAGTCAGAGTGGAGCTCAAGGGTTTCCAGGAGCTCGACATAGTCGATGTCGTCATCGAGAACGAGGTCGAGAGGCAGCTCAACCTTCTAAAGCTAAGAGACGAGCTGCAGGGAAAGAAGGCGGAGGTGGGCGAGGCGATAGATGTCACGGAGATATTTGCGGAGACGCAGTCCAAGATAATCAAGGAGAACACAAAGAAGGATGGTGCAGTATACGGAGTGAGGCTCAAGGGGTTCGCGGGAATAATCGGCTTTGAGATAAACCCCAACAGAAGGCTGGGAAGCGAGATAAGTGATTACGCGAAGGTATCCGGGATAAAAGGGATAATCCACAGTGACGAGGACCTTGAGAAGTACGCAATTTCAAATAAGGAGGTCATCGGACTTGAGAACAGGCTCGGGCTTGTCGAGGGTGATGCTTTCATGCTGGTCAGCGGGCCAGGCGAGGCGGCAAGGCTTGCAATCTCCCGCGCAATAATGCGCGCGACACTTTCACTCACAGAGATACCTGCGGAGACAAGGGCCGTTGACTCAAAGAACATGACCAGCCGCTTCATGAGGCCGATTCCTGGAGGCGCAAGGCTCTACCCGGAGACCGATACAAGGCCGGTTGAGATAGACTCAAAGAAGATGGAGTCGCTAAGGGAATCGGTGCCAAATGTCGAGAAGATGACAAAGCGACTCAAAAAAGAGATCGGAAACGACCAGCTTGCAGAGCAGATGCTCAAGTCAACGCAGCTCCCGCTCTACAGCTCGATACTCGAGAAGTCCCAGTCCGATCCGAAGTTCATTGCGGCATTCCTTCTCGAGAAGATGAAGGACTTTAGGAGGAGCGGAATCGAGGTTGATGTGATACCCGAGGAGGTGCTCGTATATCTGTTCACCGGATATGGGCAGGGGAACATAACCAAGAACGCAATCGAGGAGGTGGTCAAGGCGCTCCCAAAGAATCCGGAGGATGTGGACCGGATAATCTCTCAGAAGAAGCTTGAGAAGATTTCGGGCCCAAAGCTCGAGAAACTGATAAAGGGCTTTGACGAGAAGAACAAGGGAATGCTGATAAAGAAGATAATGTCCCAGTACCGCCTGAATGTAGATGGAGAGGAGCTCAACTCCCTTCTGAAGTGAAGTCATCTTCCTACATTGTAGCTCTTCAATTCCTTTCGCAGCTCCTTGTAGTTCGGGCAGAATCCCGACACCACCTTCCAGAAATCCTTTGAGTGGTTGAGCTCGATTAAATGAGAGACCTCATGGCTCACTATGTAATCTATTATCGGGACAGGAAGCATGGAGAGGTATGCGTTGAACTTTATCCTTCTGTCCGATGTGCAGTATCCCCACTTGCGCATCTTGCGATACTTCACGCCTCTGATCTCCTTCCCCGATGCTCTAAGCTTCTCAGCTAGTATCGGCGCTATTATCTCCTCCGTTTGCCTCTTCATGAAATTAGATACAGCCCTGATTCCCGATTCGCGATCTTCAGACTCCACAATCAAAACGTTTTCGAGCTTTGTAACCCTTGACCTTCCGCCCTTCTCCCTAAATTCCATCCTATGGTAAGAGCCACCGTAGAGGACCTCATCCCCCTTTATGAAGTTCTTTGAGCTTGCAATCTCAGATGAGTGCTTGATTATCCAGCTCATATGATTCTCAATGAGCCGATCTATGTTGACAAGGGAGTATCTTGGAATTGAGACAATCAAGGTAGTGCTGTCGTGAAACTTAAGCGAGATGCTCTTTCTCCTTTCTCTTACAACGGAATAGTTTATCTCTCCGAACTCTGTTTGTATCTTCTTGTCCATCTCACTGCCTTTCTATCATCTGCCTCTTGAGCTCCGAGATCTTGTCAAGCAGAGCTATCTCCTGCTCGGTGAGCAGGTGCTTGAATTTCTGCCTCAGCAGCATCTCGCTTTGATCGTCCACCAGCGTGTAGAACTTCATGTTCTCCTTGACATTCCTCCCCAGAACAGCATCGTCAACAGATATCGCAAGGCTTTCTCCCATCTTTCCCTCCGGAAGATTCACGCCGTTGTGCTGTATCTCCCCGATTCTTCCGATTTTCTTGCCGGTTTCATCCATAAGCAGATACGAAGGCCTTATCCTGCCCATGACTATGTCGACTCCGAACACCGCAGGGTTTGAAACCCTAAAGAAGCTGTTCGGGAGCGCCTTGATCATTCCTGGGAAGGTTATCGCCTTCTCCGCCTGCTCCTTCTCAATCATCTTCGCATGCTCAAGCCACTCCTTGTAATCGTCCAGTATCTTGTAGATAACATTCTCGTTGATTACCTTGACTCCAGTTGCCATGCTCTCAGCCTCTGCATCATAGGCGACGTTCACGTTGAATGAGAGGACAATCGAGCTGTACTGGTCGCTTGCCTTCATCGCAAACGCGTCAAGTATGTCCCTCTTGTTGACGTCACCGAGCCCCTTCTTGCTGATCTGTATGTTCATTCCGGTGAGCAGTTTTGATAGCGCCTCAAGGCTTCCGATCGTGTCGACCTTAAGTATGACTCCTGTCTGCGCAGTCGCAAACGCCTCCTGTATCTCCATCTTTATCTCGTCGTTGTAGGTGTTCGATCTTGTTGAGATCACAAGCGATCCGGGCAGCGCATCCTCAAGCCCGCTTCCTGCAATCTTTATTCCCGATGCCGCAGCCACAGAGTCCACATAATCAAACTTTGATGTCGAGTCCCTGAGGTCCTGCATCGACTTCGGCTTGAGCAGCGCCTTTATCTTTGCTGTTCCTATTCCGTTTGTTGTTGCAAATGCGATTGTGTCATTTAGGTTTAGAGTCCCGTTGTAGAGTATCACATCTATCGTTGTGCCCAGCCCTCTCTCCTCCTTCTTTTCAAGTATGCTTCCCTTTCCGGGCTCGTTAACATCCACCTCAAGCCTTGACCCGAGGAACTTCTGTGAGAGCCCTGTTGCGTAGACGAGCAGCTCCGCGATTCCCTCGCCGGTCTTTGCGCTAACAGGCAGTATCACAAGCTCCCTTTGGAAGTCGGTGATCCTGTCGAAGCGCTCGCTGTTGAATCCGATCTCGCTGAACTTCCCTACCATCTGGTAGAGCCTTGCCTCGACCTCGTTGACAACATTCTGGTTCTGCTGCGCGATCGACTCAAGGAACGAGTACGTCTCCTTCTTTGTCCATCCAGTTATCAGGTCGATCTTGTTTGCAGCAACGATGAATGGGGTCTTGTACTCCTTGAGTATCTCGATTGCCTCGTATGTCTGCGGTTCGAAGCTCTTTGTCACGTCCACGACAAGGATCGCAAGGTCCGCGACGCTACCTCCCCTCTTTCGCAGGTTGGTGAATGCTTCGTGCCCTGGGGTGTCGATGAACAGAAGGCCAGGTACGATTATCTTTGCGCCGAACCTCTTGAGCAGTTCCCCGCACACATTCTCGATGACGTCAAGCGGAACCTCGCTTGCCCCTATGTGCTGGGTTATCCCTCCAGCTTCCTTCTTTGCGATTGTGGTGCTCCTCACCCTGTCAAGTAGGGAAGTCTTGCCGTGGTCCACATGGCCCATTACGCTGATGATTGGCTGGCGTATCATAACGATCACAAAACGAGAAGCTATTTAATTATTAATTAACAATATCAAGCTATAAAAATTCTTGGTATTTCTATGATAGAGAGGACACTAGTTTTGGTAAAGCCAGACGGGGTAGAAAGGGGGCTCACGGGCAGCATTGTCGCAAAGTTTGAGGCATCCGGCCTGAAGCTGGTCGCAATCAAGGTCCTAAAGCCTACGACGGCCCAGGCATCAGCGCACTACCTTGAGGACAAGGCATGGATGGAGAGCGTCGGCAACAAGACGCTAAAGTCCTACGAGGCGAAGGGGATAAAGATGACAGAGACAGCGCTTGAAATTGGCCAGAGGGTTCGAAACATGCTTCTTGTCTATCTTGTGGACCAGCCGACAGTCGCAATGGTGCTTGAGGGAAACGAGGCAGTTGCTGCAGTCGCAAAGATGACCGGAGCAACAGCGCCAACCAAGGCAGATCCAAGTACGATAAGGGGGACATACTCGCTTGACTCCTACGATTTGGCAGACACACAGAAGAGGGCAGTTAAGAACATAGTCCACGCATCCGGCAGCCACGACAACGCAGAGCGAGAGATAAAGGTTTGGTTCACGGAAGCAGAGATTGTAAATTACAATCGCGCAGACGAGTCCTCAATGTACTAGGCGATCTTAATGTTCGTGGAGTCGGCAATGTGCTTTCTCCTCGATGGCGAGAGGGTCCTTCTGATAAGGAACTCCCGCGGCAGCAGCAAGGGAAAGTGGCTGGGAGTCGGAGGAAAACTCGACAAGGGAGAGACCCCAGAGCAGGCAATCATAAGGGAAATAAGAGAGGAGAGCGGAGTCCAAGCGAAGAGACTTGCATATCACGGCAAGACCAATTTCTACATGGACGGCAAGCAGGATCTTGGAATCATTGTCCACATATTCACCTGCAAGGAGTTCGATGGCAATCCAAAATCAACTGAGGAAGGCGAGCTCAGATGGTTTGGCAAGGACGAGTTTCCCCTAGATCAGATGTGGGACGACACAAATTACTGGATGGACCTCGCGCTTTCGGGCAAGAAGTTCGTTGCCGATTTTTATTATGATTCAAAGAATGAGTTGGTGAAAAAGTACCAAATAGAGCTCGAGTGATCTAACTATCCGCCGCCATGGCGATAGATACAAACTCTGCGGAAGCGATTTAAATGGTCCCGGAAAACAAGAAATATCCCGGTGCAGAAAAATGGAGGTAATCAAGGCGCAGACCAATGAGTTTGTCCCAAATCTGGCGTTTCTGAGGTCGAAGTCACCTGAGGAGCTTGCCGACTTGGTAAGGAACAGAAGAAAGGCGCTGGACCAGCCGCCCCTCTCCGAGAATTCAATAAGGTCATATTCACTCATAATAAGAAATATGCTCAAGCCCGGAGTATACGAATTCTTCAGCGATGATTCAAAGACCGTGCAGGAGAAGGCCCAGGAAATGGGGGTCGACCGCGCGACGGTGCTCCGCTATGAGAATGTGCTTGGGTTTTTGGGCCTGTTTAAAAAAGAGACCAGATCTCCTCACCAGAAAAAGATACTCTCTGCACTTGCGGGTTTGCCAAAGACAGTCTCCCAGATAAGCACCGAGTGTTCCCTTCCTTCTTCAACTGTTTACAGGACGCTTAGAATATTCAAAACCCAAGAATTGCTTGAGGTTTCAGGGACAATTCACGAGGGAGGAAACAGGGTGTATCTATACCAGTTGAAGGAAAACATAAATCTCTCCCTCAGTTCCCAACAGAATGCCGCCGAGACTTCCCCAGCAAAAATTCAGCCAGCCCCACAACGCCTGCTGAAGAGAAAGGAAAGGGAGTTGCTCGGAGAGCTGCCGATTCCAAAGCTCATCGAGATGCTCCGGACAAGCGCGAAGAGCGAGAAGGCAGCCAAATCCGAGGCAAACCTGAAAAATCTTGCGTGTTATGCAAAGCGCGCAATATCCCATCCGCATTTCAAGCACATCGCAAACCCCTTCATCAGCAATGCGATTGCCGCCGAGAAGGTTGGGCTTAAGGAGGATACGCTTGCCAAGCTAAGGAGCTCGCTGATAAAGCTGAATGCGATAATGGGGATGCGCGAGGCAAGGCTCGCAATCAAGCCCGGAAGGGAGGAGCTCCTAAGTCTGATAAGGAAGAACCCTAAAATAAGCAGGGGAGAGGTAGAGCGCCTTGGATTTTCCTACGAGATATCAAAGTATTTCGGAGCAAACATCTCAAAGGCAAAGGAAGAGGCAAAGGTGCCCTTTGTTCCCCGAGGCAGGGGAAAGGCGCATCAACTCGAGGTTGAAGAGGGGGTTATGAAGATAATTGCCGCATACAGCCCTCTTCGACTTACAATGCTGCAAAATCTCGTGCCATTCGACCAAAACACCCTCTCTCGAAATCTGCTTTTGCTTAGGGAGCACAGAAAGATTGATCTAATTCGAATCAAGGTAGGGAGTCGCGGAAAGAGCTACAAATTCTACAGGCTTTTCAACCGTGAGATGGTTCGCTCATACGAGGGAATCGTCACCGATTTTGAGCCAAGGAGCCTTGAGAAGCTGGCAAAGATGATACTAGACATGATCTCAGCGGAGGCGAAGAGCAATAAGGGCATGAGGCTGGCTCTTTTCAAGCAGCTTAAGCATATGGGTCTTCCTCCAGGGGTCTACGAGATTATATTCCGGGAAATAAAGGGCCAGAAATAGGGCTACATTCCCATCATTGTCGCGCGGATGTTCCTTGTTATCATCTCAGGCGTCCACATAGGCTCCCATTCGAGCTCGAGGCTTACCTCGCCGTGCTCCGGAAGCTCCTCCATCCTAAGCTCCGCGTCCGCAAGTATCACGCTTGTGACCGGGCACATCGGGCTTGTCATGGTGAGCTTCACCTTGATGTTGTTTTGGGCGTCCACCTTTATGTCATGAATCAGCCCAAGGTCCACTATGTTGATGCCAAGCTCCGGGTCGTTGCACTTCTTTAGCACCTCGGTCACCTGCCTAACCGTTATCTGTTGCATAAATAGCATACCCCTTCAAAGGCTAAAAAGCTTAATGTGCCTGGCACTGGGAGGAGAGAGTCATCCATCTGCAGTTGGAGTTGAGCGAACAGGAGTTGCCGCCCAGATCCTTGTTTTGGCTTGTTGTATTCTGCGAGTTGTAGAGGCACGAGATTCCGTAGGCATTAAGGTTTGTGTAGATGTTGTTTAGGAATGTTGTTATGGTCGTGTTGAAGAGCATCATCCCTCCGTTTCCGTGCATTGCGGTGTTATTTGTTACTGTGTAGCCAAGGACAGAGTTGAGCGATATGGAGGTGTTTGCGTTGTACACCTGGTTGTTTAGCAGCCTTCCATACTTTGCGTTTGCAACGACTATGCCCACTGAGGCGTTTAGCACCTTGTTGTTTGAGATCTTGTCAGATGTTCCCGAATAGACCCCGATTGCTGTGTTTGTAGTTCCTGCAACCGTGTTGTTGTTTATGACTGGGTTGTTCCCGGTAGAGATTATCGCGTTCGTGAAGTTCTTTAGCACGCAGTTCTTTACCACAACTGCGCTAGCGTTAATTATGTTCACGAATGTTCCGCCGTTGAGCGCAAGTATTGTGTATCCCTGGCAGTCTATGCTTGAGCTGTTTCCGCTTGTTGTAGGCGTCCTATACGCCGTGTAGCATGTCCCGCCGAACTTGTATACAATGTCGCTTGTTATCAGAACCGAGTGGCTGCTTCCAAGAGCAAGGCATCCTTCCTGCTGCACTGCGGCAAGCGGGTTGGTCTCGACCAGCCATTTGCAGTTGCCCTTTGATCCGCCGAAGTTTATCCCATCCCCCTTCTCGCTGTAGACTCCTCCGCTTGTAGGTCCGCAGTAGTAGTCAAGCGCCGTGTTTGTGAACGCGGAGTTGTTGAAGAAGTAGTTGCTGTTGGAGTTTGTTATGTTGAACCCGTATCCGAAGTTTGATGTTGCGTTGTTGAACGAGACCGAGTTGTTGAACGAGTTTCTAAGTATGAATCCGTCAGTAGCGTTTATCGCATCAAATGCGACGTTGTTGTTGATAGTGCTCTTGTTGACCCCAATTAGCGTTATTCCAGCGCTTCCGCCTGCGTTGACCACACGGTTGTTTGTCACCACCGCGCTTGTTGTGTTGATCAATTTTATCCCTACTGAAGGGGAGTTCATTATGTTATTGTTTATCGTTATTCCGCTTGTGTTGCCCGCAAGTACTCCGTACTGGTAGCGGTCAATAACGCAGTTTTCAATTACCACATCCCTCTTTGCGCTCTGAACGTTTATTGCAGTCCCTACAAGGCCTCCGCGTATGCTATGCCCTCCGCAGTTGAATGTGACATTGGACGCCCCTATGTTTATGCACATGTCACCTCCGATCACATTTGCGTTAAGTGAGTAGCTGCCTGACTGCGTTATCAAAAAGCAGTCGCCGATTGGGAAGTCCACTATCGGCGGCCTCTGCTTGACCTGGCAGGATGCCGCCCAGGCGCAGTCCGATGATCCGCAGTTGACATTCTGGAACTGGTTCTGTGTCCCGTTGTAGGTGTCAGAGGTGCAGAAGAGGTCCGACTTTGAGTTTGAGTTATACGTGCCGCCGCTAAAGGAGATTCCGCTGGTCTTGTCTATGTATGCGCCGTACTGGTTGTTGCTCGAGTTTATCCCTGCAAGTATTACTGCCCCGCTCGCATTTAGGTAGAGTCCGTAGGTGTTGTTCACCACCGTTGTGTTTAGCACCGTGCCGATTGTGCCGTTTGTGAGCTTTACCCCGTATGAGCCAAGCCTTGCCGTGTCATTTATTACTCTTAGGTTGAAGTTGAGGTTCGCCGCAACCCCTACAGTGTCGTTTATGAAGTTGCAGTTTCTTATCGTGGTGTTGAACTGGTTTGATGCATCGATTCCGTAAGGCGCATTTGAGATGCTAAACCCGTTGCAGTTTATGCTCACGCTTGGTGCGTTCACCTTTATGCAAGGGTAGATCTGCGATAGCGGGTTTGAGAGGTCAAGATAGTTTTGCATGTTAAGGTTTGTTGAGAGCGTGTATGTCCCTGCGGAATTTATCGTGCCGCAGCTTGCTATCACAGGCCCTCCGAGCTCAACCGCAGAGACGTTGGACGGAAGGTTTGTCTGCGTGCACTTTGCGAAGTTGCAGTAGTTGTTTGTGACGCAGCTTGATTGGGAGAATTTGTTGCTGTTGCCAAGTCCCGAGCTTATTGTCGGGCAGAGCAGGTCGACAGGGTTGTTTGAGAAAACATCCTTTTGGAAGATGTTGTTGCTTGAGTTGACAACTATTCCGTAGAATGCATTGTTTAGAACTGCGTCCCCGATAATTCTGTTGTTGCCGCCCTGATATATTTCAAGCCCTCCGCTGACGCTCGATGCCGTGCTCACGGTGTTGTTGTTGACTGTGTTGTTGCTTGAGCGGTTGAGGAAGATCCCCGACATCGCGCTCCTTGAAACGTTGTTGAATACAAGATTTGAGTTTGTGGTCTGGTTTAGGTATATCCCGTATGAGAAGGCTGAGAGCGCGAATCCGCTCACGCTCACGTTGCTTACCTTATTTAGGTATATTCCATAGGTAAACGGTGGAACGCCTACAAAGGGTCCTGTCCCTGTAATCTTGTTCTGGTTTCCAATGAGCTGCACGTTGCTGCTCTGAACGTTAATGCACGGCCCACCGCTTGGGCTGACGTTTATATTCTGGCTTAGGTAGTAGGTGCCAGGGGAGGTGATGTTCATGCAGCCGTTTATCTGCAGCTGCGATGAAGTGATCGTCGTGACTGTTATGGTTGTTGTGGCAGGGCTCTGGTTTAGCAGAAATGAGCCTCCGGCAACTATCAAAATTATTATCGCGACTGCGCCTATTGCTATCTTCAGGTTTCCCATCGTCTTTGTCTTCTTCAGCTTGCCTATTGCCTCCTCACCTTCCGGTGAATAGTAGGGCTGTTCCGCAATTGGTTCCGAAGGATTAGGTGTATCGCCATTCATGCAAATCATTAGGTCTTAATCTTCTTGGTCTAAAGATGTTCTTTTATAATAATTCTTCTACTTATTTATATTTAACCTTAAAAGCGCCTCGGTAACTCAGTCTGGCAGAGTGCTTGTTTCGTAAACAAGAAGTCGAGGGTTCAAATCCCTCTCGAGGCTATATCTGATTAAAATCCGCCGTGCCAAAAGATGGACAATCAAAATAATCCTAAAGAGCCAAAACTCAAGCGCGAGGTGGGCCTCGCCCAGCTTGTCTTCTATGGGGTCGGCAACATTATCGGTGCGGGAATATACGTATTGGTGGGAGGGGCCGCGGGACTTGCAGGCAATGCTGTAGGTTTCGCATTTCTTATCGGCGCAGCAATAGCCCTATTCACAGGCCTCTCCTATGCGGAGCTTGCCGCAATGTATCCAAAGGCAGCATCAGAGTACACTTATCTTGGAAAGGCGTACGGAAATCATTTTCTCTCCTTTATAACGCAGTGGATGATGCTTGTGACGGAGCTGGTCGCATCCGCAGCCGTTGCTCTGGGATTTGCCCAATATTTCCAGTCTGTGATTATCTCCCCTGCTTGGCTTGTCGCAGTTTCGCTTCTTGTCATACTTACGGCAATCGGAATAACCGGGGTAAAGCGAGCCCTGGCACTTAACACAGTGTTTAGCATAATTGCAATACTCGGACTTGTGATAGTGATCGCTTCAGGTGCTCCCAAGTTCGGCTCTGTGAATTATGCCTACTCCCCAGGCGGCCTCACCGGAATATTGGGAGCGACAGCTCTTGTTTTCTTCGCCTATATAGGATTCGACAACATCGCAAACCTATCTGAGGAGACCAAGAATCCTCAGAAGACACTTCCTCGAGGGCTCCTGATCTCAGTCGCTATTTCGATGGTACTCTACGTCCTTGTCGGAATCGCCGCGGTGAGCGTTGTCCCCTTCCAGCAGCTTGCAACTTCCAACGCCCCGCTTGCGCTTGTCGCCTCCGGCACATTCGGCCCCATAGCATATGACGTTCTTACAATCGCAGGCCTACTCACGACGCTAAATACAGTGCTCGTCCTGCTCATCGTCGGTTCCAGAATAATTTACGGGATGTCTAGGCAGGGAGTGCTCCCGAAAATTTTGGGTAGGGTGAATTCGAGAACCAGCACGCCTATTTTCGCATCAATCGCGACCCTCGCCGTTGCGCTTCTTTTCATCCCTATAGGAAATGTCGGGCAGGTTGCAAAAATCACAAGCTTCGGTTCTCTTATCGCCTTTATACTAGTCAATTTCGCGCTGCTCCATTTGAGAAGAACCGCACCCCATCTGAAGAGGCCTTTCAAGGTCCCTATAAACATAGGCTGGGTCTCAATAACTGCGCTTTTAGGCGCGATAACAAGTTTTGCGCTCCTAACGCAGTTCGATCTGCAGAGCGCGCTTCTCGGCATGTCACTTCCTATCTCAGGAATAATACTCTACTTTTTGTTCAACCATGAAAAGATACTTGCGGTAGACCAGAGACTGCACCAACAGCACGAGAAGGGAAAGTCAAAAAGCAAGTGACTACAAAAGTTATTTAGAGTTAAGAAACCCACATTCAATGGGATTGGAAATGAAACTCAACAAGCTCACAAAGGAGGAGGAGCGGGTAATTGTTTACAAAGGTACGGAGACCCCATTTAGTGGAGAATACGAGAACTTCACAAGGGTAGGCACATACATCTGCCGAAGATGCAATGCCCCTCTCTACAAGTCGGATGACAAGTTCGATGCACACTGCGGATGGCCGAGCTTTGATCAGGAGATAAAGGGCGCCGTGAAGAGGATTCCGGACTCCGACGGATATCGCATCGAGATACAGTGCGCAAACTGCGGGGCGCACCTGGGTCACGTCTTTGAGGGAGAGCACTTCACTGAAAAGAACACAAGGCACTGCGTGAACTCAATTTCGCTCAAGTTCATACCAAAGGACAAGGAGAAAAAATGAAACCTGAAACAGAGAAGGTAATTTTTGGAGGAGGATGCTTCTGGTGCACAGAGGCGGTATTCAAGATGCTGCGCGGAATTGTGAAGACGATTCCGGGATATGCTGGTGGCACAAGAAAGGATCCGACCTATGAGGATGTTTGCAGCGGGACCACTGGGCATGCCGAAGTCCTTGAGGTAGAATACGACCCGAAAGTAGCCCGCTTTGACAAGCTTCTCGCCGTCTTTTTCGAAATGCATGACCCTACATCGAAGAACCAGCAGGGAGCAGACATCGGAACCCAGTACCGATCAATCATACTATACACAACAGAGGCGCAAAAGGAGACGATAAAGAAATTTTTTGCGGAGGCGCAGAAAAAACTTCCAAAGCCGATAGTCACGGAAGTGAAGAAGCTCGACAAGTTCTATCCTTCGGAGGACTACCACAAGGACTACTATGCAAAAAACCCCCTCAATCCCTACTGCATCTTTGTCACAAGGCCAAAGCTTGAGAAGATAAAGAAGGAATTCGAAGCGGACCTGAAATGAGAGCGTTACGTTTCAATTATAATACTTAATTACATTATCTAGGTGTGTCTCTATGCAGTTTGATGTAGTCGCTGAATACTACGGAAAGCTTGATGGAATTTCCTCCCGGCTTGAGATGATAGACGTCCTGACTGAGATGTTTAGGAAAGTGAAGAAGGACGAGATAAGAAAGCTTATCTACATGACCCAGGGAGTCCTGGCCCCTCCTTTCGAGGGAATAGAGATCGGCATCGCAGAAAAACTTGTCAGCGAAGCAATTGCGCGCGCCTCAGGCTACACAAAGGAGGAAGTCTTCGCCGCATACAAGAAGAGCGGAGATATGGGCGCGGCGGCAGAGCAGATAATGGCGAAAGGAAAGCTGCGCAGGATGAGCAGCAACAAATACGAGCTCACTGAAGTATTCGATACGCTAAAGAAGATTGCAACAACTTCTGGAGAGGGAAGCCAGGACATGAAGATAAAGCACATGTCAGAGCTTCTTGCGGCGTCAAATCCTCTTGAGGCAAGATACATCACGCGATTTGCGATGGGTACTCTTAGATTGGGACTTGGAGACGCGACAATACTTGAGGCGCTCTCAAAGGCGGAGACGGGGGAGAGAAAGTCAAAGCCGATTCTAGAGAACGCATACAACCTGTGCAGCGACCTAGGGGAAGTCGGCGAGGTGCTGCTAAGCGAGGGAATCAAGGGGATTGAGCACTTTAGGGTAACCCCTTTCAAGCCGATTAGGCCTGCGCTTGCGGAGAGGCTCCCGACTGCGGAGGAGATACTCGAGAAGATGCACGGAAGGGCGTCAGTCGAGAGCAAGTACGACGGATTCCGCGTCCAGGTGCACATGAACCGCAAGACAAAGCGAGTCGAGATATTCTCAAGGAGGCTCGAGAAAGTCACCCCAATGTTCCCGGAAATCAGCAAGGCGGCAATCGAGGAGCTTGATGCAGACTCGATAATATTCGACGGGGAGGCGATAGCCTACAATGACGTGACCGGCGAGTACTATCCGTTCCAGGAGACAATCCAGAGAAAGAGAAAGCATGGGATCGAGGAGAAAAGCCTACAGCTTCCGCTGCATGTCTTCGCATTCGATTTGATGTATCTTGACGGAGAAGACTACATGAAGAAGCCGTATGAGGAGAGAAGGAAAAAGCTCGAGAAGATACTAAAGAAGGACGGGCTCATCCGCACTTCTGATGAGAAGATCGTCACAAAGCCAAAGGAGCTGGAGAAGTACTTTGAGAACGCTGTCGAGCGTGGACTTGAGGGCATCGTCGCAAAGGAGCTCAGTTCGCTCTATGTTGCGGGGGCAAGAAAGTTCACATGGATAAAGATGAAGAGGAGCTACAAGGGCGAACTATCTGACACGATAGACCTTGTCATACTCGGCTACTATCTTGGGAGAGGACAGCGCGCGGAGTTCAAGTTCGGCGGACTCCTTGCAGGCACATACAACGACAAGAAGGACGTTTTTGAGACGATAACAAGGATCGGCACAGGATTTTCCGAGAAGCAGATGAGCGAGTTGCAGAGCGCGCTGCAGAAGATAAAGACAAAGCATAAGCCCGCGAGAGTCATCGCAGTAGTGGAGCCAGATTTCTGGGTTGAGCCCATCTATGTCGTCACCGTGCGGGCTGATGAGATAACAAGATCGCCGACACACACATGCGGAATAGAGAAGATGCCTGACGGATCTGAGGCTGGATATGCGCTGAGATTCCCAAGGCTCATTAGTGATGGGATAAGGGAGGACAAGGCGGCAGCTGATGCGACAACCACACTTGAGATAAAGGAAATGTTTGGCATGCAGAAAAAAATCAAGATCAGCGATTCCTAGCGCTGCAGCATCTGACGAAGTGTGGAACGCTTTTTGGGCAAAAACCCCATCAAATCAAAATCCCCGTTTGTCCAAAGCAGGCAAAATGCCAATTTCCAGGATTTGGGCCCCAAAATTTCCGATTTTCAGTGCTTTTTTGGGATCATCATATTTTTCGGCGACAAGAATCGTGAATCCTTTCAAAAAACATCCAAATCCCGCCTCTTTTTGCCCCGTTTTTGTGGATACTTTGGTATAAGCTGCGCCACCTTGCTTCTTTGCCATGTAGTTGATTTCCACGTGTTCCACTAATATCTCCAATCACCAAAGCTTTTTAAATATATATTATATATTATAGCTTGGCGATCAGATGGTAGACTTTGCAAACGAGTTTTTAGGCAATAGTAACGTAACACAAGCGGACATGAACCCACAGATAAAGATAGTGACAATCGGCGCAGGAGGCGGCGGTTGCAACACGGTGAATCGACTAATAAAGGTCGGTGTAAAGGGCACTGACTTAGTTGCGATCAACACGGACGTGAATCACTTCAAGATAATCGACGACCGAATAAAGAAGATCTTGATCGGAAAGTCAATAACAAGAGGTCTCGGTGCCGGAGGAGCCCCAACAGTTGGAGCAAAGGCAGCAGAGGTCGACAGGCCACTTCTTGAGGAGGTTCTCCAGGGTGCTCAGCTTGTATTCTTGTGCGCAGGAATGGGAGGAGGAACAGGAACGGGTTCGCTTCCAGTTCTGGCCCAGATTGCAAAGGAGCAGGGAGCAATCGTAGTATCGATGGTTACATACCCATTCGACCTCGAAAGGGTAAGAAAGGTCAAGGCAGAGGAGGGAATCAAGGAGCTGCGAAAGTTCAGCGACAGCGTGATCATCCTCGACAACAACAGGCTTGTCAAGCTCCACCCGAACTTGCCAATGAACGAGGCTTTCGCAGTTGCGGATGACATCCTCGCAAAGGCAATCGGAGGATTGGTCTGGACAATAACCCAGCCAAGCTTGATCAACATTGACTTCGCGGACGTACGATCAATCATGGGCGCAGGAGACGTCGGATTCATTGCCTACGGAATGGGCAAGG
>Ga0307372_10004743_pt1 | contig 20787 bp, 19 predicted proteins | sample OX1MG_FD_202533 | JGI IMG/M metagenome (GOLD analysis project Ga0307372, IMG submission 202533) | Soil microbial communities from Risofladan, Vaasa, Finland - OX-1 | ecosystem: Environmental > Terrestrial > Soil > Coastal area > Acid sulfate soil | place: Finland: Risofladan, Vaasa | collected...
AAGCGATCTTGAAGGCAGCGGGCACCTCGCTCGACAAGGTCGTGAAGGCCCAGATCGAGTTCGTGGAGGAGGCCGACCTCGACGCCATGAACCGGATCTACGGCGAGCGTTTCCACGAGCCGCTCCCGGCGAGGACGAGCTTCGGGGCGGCGTTCCTGTGGAAAGGCGCGAAGGTGCAGATCGACTGCATCGCGTCGCTCGACTGAGATGGGGTCCCACCGTGGCCTGGTCAGCCGCCGCGGACCGCAGCCCACGGGCTCCTACCCGCACGCCCACATGGTGGGAGACCTGGTCTGGGTCACAGCCCAGGCCGGGCGCGAACCGATCAGCGGCGAGCTGGTCGAAGGCGGCATGGCGGGACAGATGGACCGCGCGATCAGCAACCTCGAGGCGATCCTCGAGGAGTGCGGCAGCTCCCTGGACCGCGTGATCAAGACCCAGATCATGTACACGGATCCGGCCGACGTCCCGGCCATGGACGAGGTCTATGCGCGGAGGTTCAGGGCACCGCTTCCGGTCCGGACCAGCTGGGGCGTGCAGTTCCTCGCCGCCGAGCCGGGCACGGAGGTCGTCCGCGTGCAGATCGACTGCGTGGCGGAGGTGGGCTGACGGTGGGCTACCGTGAGATTTACGACCAGGGTCTGGAGCGGATTCGCTCGATTGGCATGGAGCCGTACCTCGACCTGGGCGCCGAGACTCGCTCCCAGAACCGGCTGAATCGAAACCACATGGACTCGTTCACCTTCGAGATGCGGCTGCTCGACTCAGCGCAGGCCGACACCTCGACCACCCTTTTCGGGGCGAAGCTCCGCGCGCCGATCGTTGCCGCAGCGATCTGCGAGTCGCGCATCCTCAAACGCCTCGCCCCGTGGCACCCGCCGTACCTGGAACAGATCGCGGCCGGCCTGGCCGACGCCGGCAGCATGATGTCGACCGGCATGGTGACCCTGGACGAGTTAGGCCGCATCGTCGACCAGGGCGCCCCGGTCCTCCACATCGTCAAGCCGTTCAAGGACGACGAGATGGTCATGCGCAACCTCGAGAAGGCGGCCGAGCTCGGCTGTGTCGCCGTCGGCATGGACGTCGACGTCTTCTTCCTAGAGAAGGCGTGGGACGAGGTGCCCGGTCCGGACGCGCTGGGCCACAAGACCATCGACGACATGCGCCGATATCGCGCGGCGACCAAGCTGCCGTTTGTCATCAAGGGGGTCCTCAGCGCCCAGGACGCGAAGGTTGCCCGCGAGCTGGGGGCGGATGGCCTGATCGTCAGCTCTCATGGCGGCGAGACCATCGACTACGCCATGCCCGTGCTCCAGGCGTTGCCCGAGGTGCGCCGCGAGTGTCCCGATATTCCGATCCTGGTCGACAGCGGCTTCCGACGCGGTGCCGACGTACTGAAGGCGCTGGCGCTCGGGGCCAACGGCGTCGGCATCGCCACCCTGCTCCTCGTGGCCTGCGCCGGGGGTGGCCGCCACGGCGTGAGCGCGATGATGGAGGCCCTCTACGAGGAGCTCGAGAGGACGATGTCGATCACCGGAAGCCGCGACGTTCGCTCCATCGACCCTTCGATTCTCCGTCGGGTGGAGCTCGGGTAGTGGCGGGAAGGTTCGACGGCAGCGTGGCGCTGGTGACGGGTGCCGGTCGCGGCATGGGCCAGGCGATCGCCCTGCGTCTGGGCCGTGAGGGGGCGCGCGTGGTCGTCGCCGAGCTCAACGCCGCGCACGGCCGCGAGGTGGCTGACCAGATCAAGGCGGCGGGCGGCGACGCCATCGCGGTCAAAGCTGACGTATCGAAGGTCGGCGACGTGGCGCGTCTTTTCGATGAGGCGACGCGAGCCTACGGCGCGGTCGACATCCTGGTCAACAACGCGGGAATCGCGGTCGGGCGCCCCATCCTCGAATACACGGAGGCCGACTGGGACCGCCAGATGGGAGTCAACGTCAAGGGCGTGTTCTTCTGCTCGCAGGCCGCGGCAAGGACGATGATCCCGAGGCGCCGCGGGCGCATCGTCAACTTCGCGTCGACGTCGGCCTTCGTGGCCTCATCGCAACCCGAAGTCGCCTATGACACGAGCAAAGGCGCGGTGCGGCAGATGACCGTCGCGATGGCCGCCGAGCTGGCTCCGCACGGCATCAATGTCAACGCCGTCGCCCCCGGAACAACCGAGACCGAGATGACGCGCGACACCCTCAGCACGCCGGAGGGCATGGCCTGGCAGCTGGCCCGCATCCCGATGGGCCGCGTGGGGCGTCCGGACGACATCGCTTCGGTGGTGCTGTTCCTGTGCTCGCCCGAGGCAAGCTACATAACCGGCCATACACTGGTCGCCGATGGGGGATGGCTCCTCTTCTAGCGTGAGCATCGAAACCACCTCCTCGAGCGGGACCCTGCTTGATCTGCGCGACGTGCGCAAATCATTCGGTCACGTAGATGTCATCAAGGGCGTGAGCCTGAAGGTACGCAAGGGCGAGCACGTCGTGATCTTCGGGCCCAGCGGCGGAGGCAAGAGCACGATCCTGCGCATGATGAACCTGCTCGAGGTCCCCGATTCGGGCACGGTGACGTTTGACGGCAAGCAGTACTTTCCGCAGCTCGGCCATGTCGTCAACCGCGCACGCCGGCTGCAGAAGCTGCGCAGTCAGATGGGCATGGTCTTCCAGCGTTTCAACCTGTATCCCCACCTCAACGCCCTGCAGAACGTCACGCTCGCGCTGACGGACGTAAAGAGGATGCCGGGCAAAGCCGCTCGCGAGAAGGCGACCGCCAGCCTGGCCGAGGTCGGCCTCAAGGACCGTATGGACCACTACCCGTCCCAGCTGTCCGGCGGCCAGCAGCAGAGGGTGGCGATCGCCCGGGCGCTCGCGATGGACCCCAAGCTGATGCTCTTCGACGAGCCCACGTCGGCCCTGGACCCGGAGCTGATCGGGGAGGTGCTGGGCGTCATGGAGCGTCTGGCCAAGGAAGGGATGACCATGGTCGTGGTCACCCACGAGATGGGCTTTGCCCGCCGCGTGGGCGACCGCCTGGTGTTCGTCTCCGGCGGTGTGATCGTCGAGGAGGGTGGGCGGGAGGTGCTGGCCGACCCTCAGCATGAGCGGACCAAAGTCTTCCTCGAAGCCGTCCTCTAGGACGAGCCCCTATCAAACGAACGCTCGTTAGATTTTGGTATTGACAATCGGCCCGGTTTGGCTGAGGCTTCCGCAGCGTGGCGATGGATTGGAACCCGACCAACTACCAGTTCGCCTGGGGAGTGGTCAGCGAATACAGGTTGTGGCTGTGGGCCGGGGTGCAGCTGACGCTCCAGGTCGCTGCCGTCTCGATGGCGCTGGCGATGATCCTGGGGCTTCCCGTCGCGCTGCTGCGGATGTCCTCGATCTGGCTGGTGCGATCGTTCGCGTCTTTCTATATCTCCGTGTTCCGCGCCATCCCACCACTCGTGTTCATCCTCTGGATGTATTACGGCGTGACGCTCGTCACGGGCCTGAACATCGTCGCCTTCTGGTCGGGCGTGATATGCCTCACGCTCCAGTATTCCGCGTGGCTCGCCGAGATCTATCGCGCAGGCCTGCAGGCGATCGACAAGGGCCAGCGCGAAGCGGCCCTGTCGACCGGCCTCAGCCAATCCCGAGCCTTCGCCAAGGTCGTCTGGCCGCAGGCCTGGCGGATCATCATCCCGCCGATGGCGAACAACTTCGTCGGCATCATCAAAGACTCGTCGCTGGTCGGAATCATCGGCGTCAACGAGTTGATGCGCCAGAGCCAGATCGCGGTGTCGCTGACGTTCCGGCCGTTCGAGCTCTACACGGCCGCGATGGTGATCTACATCCTTCTCACGCTGGCGGTCGCGAGAATCGCCAGCTTCCTGGAGCAGCGTGCGGCGCGCAGCCTCAGGAGCCACCCGCGGCGCATGCCGCGAAGCGTGCAGCCGATCGAGACCGCAGCCTGAACCGGCAGTTTGAAACTGGGAGGTCGGAGTAAGACACATGACTGATGAGAGAGAGGAAGACACGCGGGACAAAGGCTCCATCTTGAGCAGGCTCAAGTCGCCCGTAAGCCGCAGGACCCTTATAAGCGGGGCGGCGGCGGCGGTCGGAGGCGCCGCCATCGCGGCCTGCACGACGAGCTCGGGCGGCGGGACGACCCAGGCCTCGGCCAGCTCATCGCAGTCGCTGCTGCAGACGGTCCAGTCGCGCGGCACGCTCAACGTGACCACCTCGTTGCTCTACCCGCCCGAGTTCTACAAGGACAAGAACGGCAATCCGGCCGGCTATGACATCGACGTCCTGAACCTGCTGGCCAAGGACCTCAACGTGAAGCTAAACATCCTCGACGTGCCGGACAACACCGCGAACATCGGCAACGTCCAATCGGGCAAGGCCGACCTGGTCAGCGCCGGCCTCGTCAACACCCCGAAGCGCTCGCTGGTCCTCAACTTCACCCGCGGCTACGTCCCGTACACGCAGGTCGTCATCGTGCCCGTCAACGGCGGGGCCAACTCCGTCGACGACCTCAACAAACCGGGCAAGACGATCACCGCGCTCACCGCATCGACCGCGTTCTTCCGCGCCCAGCTCCTGTTCCCGAAGGCGACCGTGACACCACTCGCACAGGACGAGGCGCTGCTGTCGGTCGCGACCGGCAAGGCGGATGGCTGCCTGATCGAGATCTATCTCGCCACGCCGTTCATCGCGCAGCACTCCAACGTCAAGCTCATGAACAACGGAACTCCGGTGGCCACCGAGTTCGGATGCTGGGGCGTCCTCGCGGGCGACTTCCTGTGGTGGCAGTTCCTCGACAACTGGATCGCCTACAACACCGACAACTCCCAGCTGCCCGGGATGTACAAGAACACCATCGGGCTCGACTGGGTGAACCCCTCCTAGATCCGCAATTCGACTTCGCTTTCGATGCGAGAGGGCCGGAGCGATCCGGCCCTCTTCCCGTGCCGGCTGGCCTGCGAGATATGACCAAGCAGCCCGTCCTCGCCGAGGCTCTCCTGGAGACGGCCGGCGGCGTCGCCACCATCACGCTCAACCGGCCCGAGCAGCGCAACCCGCTCTCGGCGGCGATGATGCGCGACCTCGGCGCGGCCCTGGAGTGGTGCAAGCAGGAGCCCGCGGTGGCAGTCGTGATCCTGACCGGCGCCGGCGACCGAGCATTCTGCGCCGGAGCTGACCTCGGCGGTTTCAGCGCCCCTCAGTCGACACTCGAGCTGCATCACGGCCGCCATGCGCTCGTCGACCTGTTCGTCCAGATGGAGCAGCTCGGCAAGCCCATCGTGGGTCGCATCAATGGCCACGCCCTGGCAGGCGGGTTTGGCCTTGCTTGCGCGTGCGACCTGTTGGTTGCGGTCGACACCGCCACGTTCGGCACCCCCGAGATCAACGTGGGGGTTTGGCCGATGATGGTCCAGGCTGTGCTCAGCCGGAACCTGCCGCGGAAGGTCCTGCTCGAGATGGTGATGCTGGGCGACCGCTGGTCGGCGACTCAACTCCAGCAGTACGGCCTGGTCAACCGCGTCGTCACCGCTGACCGGCTGGATGATGAGACAAAGGCGCTGGCCGCCCGGCTGGCAGAGAAGTCGACCGCGATCATGCGCCTTGGCCGCGACTCCTTCTACATCCAACAAGACATGGCATTTGCCGCGGCGCTGGAGTACCTGCAGTCGCTGGTGACTCTTGTGACGCTCACCGAGGATTCCGCTGAGGGCCGCAAAGCGTTCTTTGAGAAGCGCCCTCCCAAATACACAGGCCGATAGACGAACGTGGGAGGTTCACATTGATTGAGGTCAAGGCGGAAATCGTGGGCACCGTTTGGAAGATCGTGGCCAAACCCGGCGATGTGGTCGCTGAAGACCAGACCCTGCTCATCCTCGAGTCGATGAAGATGGAGATCGACGTCGTGGCTCCAGTCGCGGGAACCGTTCAACAGATCAACGTCAAGGAGACGGACCTCGTCAAAGAGGGCCAAGTCCTGGTGATCATGGCCTGATCCCGTCAGGGCAGCCCATCGCGACACCGGGCGCCAGCTATCCATTCGGTCCTCTTGACTAATTCTCTGTCATCCCTTACATGTACGAGTGTTTGTTCGTTTGTTGACTATTGTTTGGGGGTCGGAAATGGCAGGGGACCAATCCCACGAGCTTCGTAAGGACAGCGTCGGGACGCTGGAGGTGGCTGCACTCAGCTTTGCCGGGCTGGCCCCAACCATGGCCATGGCGCTGGGAACGTCCTTCGCTGCCATCCAGGCCGGCGCGGCGGTTCCTCTCGCCTACCTGTTGGGCATGATCGGATCCCTCGCACTTGCCTACGTGATCGTGGTCTTCACGCGGCGCGTCGCCGCGAGCGGCGTGGCCTTCACGTGGGTCGGTGCGGTCTTCGGCAAGAATCCCGGATTCGTCGCGGGTTGGCTTTATGCCGGGGGCTGGATGTTCGCCACGGCTGTGGTGCTGGCCCTGAGCGCCGTTTCGCTGAACGCGCTGTTCGCGCAGGCCCACATCAACATCCACTGGTTCATCTTCTTCGTGATCCTGCTCGCCCTGGCGGCCGGGCTTTCGATGTACGGGGTGAAGCTGTCACTCCGCGTGCAACTGGGCCTCGAGCTCGTCTCGGTCGCAATCCTCTTTCTTGTGATGCTGGTCGTGGTGATCAAAGGCGGGGCTTCCGGTAACACCCTCGCACCCTTCAACCCCTCCTACTCGGCCAACGGGTGGTCGGGGATCGGCTTCGGTCTGATCTACGGTTTCTCGGCGTTCGCGGGCTTCGAGGCCGGCGCCGCCCTGGGGCTGGAGAGCAAGAATCCCCGGCGCACGATCCCCAGGGCGATCCTCCTGTCCCTGCTCATCTCGGCCGGCTTCTACGTCTTCGTCACGTACGCGCTGTCGATCGGTTACGGCGTTGACAATGCCGCGAAGTGGGCAGCCGACCCCACTCCGCTCGACACGATCACGAGTCGCTACCTGAACGGCGGCGTGGCCTCCGTCGTCGACGCGATGGTCGCGGTGAGCGCCTTTTCGGCCGGCATGGGCGTCCTGGCGCTTTCCACTCGCGTCTTCTACGGGATGGCCAACCACGGCCTCGCGCCGGAGTGGGTGCGCAGGACTCATCCTGTCGCGAAAACTCCGTACATCGCCATCGCCGTAGCTTCCGTGATCGCCCTCGTCGTGGGCGCCGTGGTGGGGCTGAGCGCGGGAACCGGCGTCCTGATCGGCGTGCTGGCAGGAGCGAACACGCTCGCGTTCATCCTTGTCTACGCGGTGATATCCATCGCGGCGATCTGGGCCTTCGGACGTAAGACCTCAGTACCGACGGATCTTCTGGTCAAGGTCGGCGTGCCCGTGGTTGCGATCGTGCTGCTCGGCTTCAGCCTTTACGCGTCGGTCTGGCCACAGCCGCCTTTTCCATACAACCTCGCCGCTCCACTGGTCATCGGTTGGGGCCTGGTCGGGGTCGTGATTGCGGTGATCCAGCGGCGACGCGGCGAGACGCCGACACTGGACATCGAGGACGAGGTGACCGCCGAGGCCTTGCCCGTGGGAGGCGCGACCTAGCCAGTCGCGTCAGCCCGCTCGTCCCAGGCACGCTTGAACAGGGTCAGAAGGGCCACGTGGTCATCCGCACCAGCAAGGCCGCAACCCATGGTCGTCAGCGACACATGGGTTGCGCCAAGTGCCCGCCACGCGCGCACGTCGTCCATCGCCTGGTCGATGCCGGAATCGCCTAGTCCTACCTCGCCTGCGATGCCGAACGTGGCAAGGTCTCGACCCTCCTCCTTGAGGTAGCCGCGGAGCCGCGACAGGTTGTTCTCGAGCTGCGGCCCCAGCCCGAGCTCTGACTGCCAGCCGTCGGCGATCCGTGCGGCGCGCCTTAACCCGGCGTCGGCCGTGGCCCCGATCCAGATCGGGATCTGGCGTTTCGGTAAAGGGTTGAGCCCGGCGGACTTAACGCTCTCGAAGCGGCCTTCGAAGGCGACGTCCGGGTTGGCCCAGAGCTCGCGTATCAAAGCGATCTGCTCCTCGAGCCTCTGGCCGCGATTCCGAAAGTCCATCCCGAGGGATTCGTACTCGACCCAGTTCCACCCCAGTCCCACGCCTAGCCTCAGGCGTCCTCCGCTGAGCAGGTCAATCTCCGCCGCCTGTTTGGCGGCCAGCGCGGTCTGGCGCTGAGGCAGGACGAGGATCTCGGTCGCCAGCTCGATCCGGGTGGTGACGGCGGCTACGTATCCATACAGCACCATCACCTCGTGGAATTGGTCGACGAGCGTGTACGGGCCCGTAAGGTTGGGACGAGGCGATGCGCCGAGCACGTGGTCGTAGGTGGCGATGTGATCGAAACCCACGGACTCGACCGCTGTCACGTACCGGCGGACACCTGACACGTCGGATCCGATCTCGGTCTGCGGGAAGACGACTCCAAGCTTCACAGGGAGTACAGCTCGCGCCCGTTGCCCGCGAGGATTCGTTCGCCGGCTGACATGGCATCCTCCCTGCCCAGCGATCCAGCGCTGACGAGCTCATTGAGGACGATCGCCAACGCGTCGATCGTGGTTCGCGCCGCTACCCACTGCAAATCCGGCGACCCGTATGCGTCTGTTCCGAACAGCAGCTTGTTGAAAGGGGCAAGCGCCGTGACGCTGCGAAGCACGTCGACCACCCGGGGACCGAGAAACAGGTTGTGCTCGGACAGGTCGAGATAGACGTTCGGGAAGACATCAACCAGGTAAGAGGCCTCCTCGTGAAATGGGTACGCGCCGTGCAGCAGCACGATCCGGGCATGGCGGAGCCTGGAGTCGCGGAACACGGCCGCGAGCAGCCCCGGCCTGGCCGTGTTGATGTCGAGGTCCTGGTCGCCCATCCCGGCGTGGATCTGGAAGGGCAGCCCCAGGTCGATGCTCAGCTCGAGGGCGCGCCACAACCAGTGGTCGCGCAGAACCTTGGCCTCCCGCGCGTGCTCGCGAGGAACGTGGACCATCCGCATGAGGCCACGCGCGACCGCGGACCGCTTGAGTGAGTCGAAGGCACGGCTCGCCTGGTTGCGATCGGGCGGCTCGACCGCGAGCCCGGTGCGGTACGCGATGATCGACTTCAGCGCAACATGGCGGCCGGACGCCGCTTCGCGGTCCAGCCCGTCGAGGAAGGCTCGATCGAAACCTGCCAGGTCGTCGTGATCATCCCAGAGCGCGCCCAGCAGATTCTCGATGCGGAAGATGCCTCCGACAGGAACGCCGCAGAGCCGCTCGAAGTCATCGAGCGAGATGGAGCCCAATCCCACGTCGATCAGCGACCGCTCGAGGTTGATGTCCGCATACAGGCGCTTGATGTAGCCCCCGAAGTCGGCGCATTCGCGATCTCGAGCCGCGAGCACCGCTGCGGGGTTGGCGTCGCATCCCAGGATCGACGCCAGGGCATGAACCGCATGGTGATAGCCGAGCGTCGAGGTGAGCTGGCGCGTGAGGTGCTTCCTTTCTCCGTCTCGGAGCTCGTGATCAGAGGTCTCGAGAAAGGCCGGATCGCTTCCGCCGAGACTGACGGTGTCTAGCGGGTTGAAACCACGCCTACCGGCCTCCGGGCCGAACGTGTGCACGTGGTCGTCGATGACGGGAAGGCCCCGCAGGTCGAGGGCTTTCAATCCGCCAGGCCCAGGCGATCTATGGCCAGGAGCGCGAGGATTTTGGCGCCGTCGATGACGCTGTCCACCTCGACGAACTCGTGCACGTCGTGTGAAAGCCCGCCGGCCGGCCCCAGCTCGACGATGGTCGGAATGCGAGCCTGGTGAATCATGAACGTCGCGTCTGTGCCTCCCGGTGCCGTCTCGAGATCTGGTTCGTAGCCGAGCACCTGCGCTGCACGCTTGCGTTCCTCCTGCACGAGCGGAAGTTCGCCCGCCTGCTCGAATGAGGGCGCCATTGCCACCGGCGGGCCCCAGACCAGCTCGCGGACCTCGTAGCTCCAGCCATCGCGGCCCACATGCGTATCGATGTAGTCGGCCAGAGCGGCCACGACACGATCCTTGGTCTCCTCGATGTCGCCCGGGTAGCCCCGGCCCTGGGGAAAGCGGATGTCGACCGTGGCCTCGCACCAGTCGGGGACTGCGTTGACGCCAGACCTCTCGACCACTGATCCTCTTTCCCTCCGCACCTCCTTCACGCCGCCTCCCACGATCGTGCTCCCGATGGCGAAGCTGATCGGACCGAGCAGGGATGTCTCGAGCCCGCCAGCCAGGCTCGCAGCGATTTCGCGCCGCCCATCCGAGAGGGCGACGATGATCCGGGCCATCGCCTCGACCGCATTGACCCCGAGCTCGGGGGTGGCCGCGTGCGCTGCCTGGCCGTGGGTGGTGATCGAAAGCTGGACGGCACCGCGATGACCGACCACAGGCACCCACCCGTACGACCCGTCGAGCGCCACGCCGCTGATCTCGGTCCGCATCCCGTCAGCGTCAGCCGGACCGGAGAGGTGTCCGTGAGTCGCGAGCCAGGAATCGGGCTCGCAGGCAAACCGCTTGATGCCCGTGACGGATTCCTCCTCGTCGACGGTGTACGCGGTGATCACCGAGCCCCCGAGCCTCACCTTGGCCTGGTCGCAGGCGCGCGCCAGGGCTTCCATGGCGAGCAGGGCCGAGACGACGCAACCTTTGTTGTCGAAGCTGCCCCGGCCGTACAGGATCCGCCTGCGCTGGCCACCCCGGTGCTTCTCCCAGATCTTCGACATCCTGGATCGGATGGTGGCTTCGAACCGCGCCGAGCCCATGTCCAGGGCGATGCGGTTGTCGCCGAGATATTCGGCCCACCCCTCTGCTGCCGAATAAGGATCGCCCCCGAGCCAATCTTGCATGGCGCCTTGGGGGACGGCATCCGTGTGCGCCTCGATGACAAAGACGCGACGGCCGGGGCCGCGCAGGACTTCGATCACGTTCTCGCTATTCGCGGCGACCGGTTGCGCCTCGACCGACGTACCGTGGCGCGATGCCGCCGCGAAAACCTTGCCCACTACGCTGGCCAGGTCAGAGGAGGTTCCCTCAGAGCCCGATCCGCTGCGAGTGCGGATGAGGTCTTTGAGGACCGACAAGGCGCCGGCAGCGGCCTCGTCGACCGCGTCGAGCACCGCCGCTTCGAGCTTGCTCAGCCGGTCAGTGCTGCTCGGCATAGTAGTGGTATTCCCACGGGCTGACGTAGGCCGCGTACTTGGCATGTTCGCTGCGCTTCACGTAAAGGAACGCGTCGACGATTGCCCGGCCGAGGATCTCCTTGAACGTCTCGTCCGCCTCGAGTGCGTCGAGCGCGCGGTCCAGCGAATGCGGTGTCCTCTTGACTCCGATCTTCGCCAGGTCCGGCGCTGACCATCGAGCCACATCCTCCTCGAACGGCTCGCCCGGGTCGAGCCTGCTCCTCACGCCATCGATCCCGGCGGCCAGCAGGGCTGCGCCGAGGAGGAATGGGTTGCAGGTGCCGTCCGCCGCGCGAAATTCGATTCGCCGGCCGTGGCGCTCACTCGAAACGACTCGCACCAGGGCAGACCGATTGTCGCGCCCCCAGATCGCATGCGTCGGCGCGAAGAAGCCGGGCTGCATGCGCTTGTAAGAGTTCACCGACGGACAGCCGATGGCGACCAGGGCTCCGGCGTGCGCGATCAGGCCGCCGATGAAATGCCTGCCAACTGCCGACAGCTTGTCGCCGGTGAAGAGCGGATCCCTGGCGCCTTTGCGAAAGCTCATGTGCACATGGAGACCCGAGCCATCCCGGTCGGGCAGCGGTTTCGGCATGAACGAGCCGACCAGGCCGTGGCGGCGCGCCACAGCACGGAACGCCTGCTTGAAACGGAAATAGTCCTGCGCAGCCTTGATCGGCGCGCCGTGCCTCAGGACTGCCTCGAACTGGGAGTACCCTCCCTCGACCTGCATGCGCTCCAAGGGCAAGCCCAGGCCGGCGATAGCGTCGGCGAGCTCGTCGATGAACAGCTGGTGGATGTCCAGGAGCTCCGACCCCCATCCATGCCCCCGATAGGCGGGCTCGTATGCGTCGCCGGAGCGCACCAGGAGGTAGCCCTCCGGCTCGAACGCGAACTCAGGAGCTCCGATCGCCTTAGACGCGGCGCCCACGAGATCGCTCAGTCGCGACCGTGGGCAGGATGGCCAGGGATTGCCGTCGGCCGACACCAGGTTGCAGAACATGTGACCGGTGGCGGGCACCCAAGGAAGGGGCGCGTACGAGACCGGATCGGGAATCGCCCAGAAATCGCCCGATTGACTGCCGATGGCCGGGTCAGAAGGGATGTCGTCGATGTCCAGCGTCGTGCCAAAGGCTCCGAAAGCCAGCCCTCGACGGCATGCCTCAGCGAGGGCCGACCGGGGCACCAGCCTCCCGCGGGCGATGCCGATCAGGTCGATGAACTGGCACCGCACCTGCTTGATGCTCGCTCGCGCCAAAGCCCGATCGAGGTTGGTCTTGGTGGCGCCAGGCATCGGGTGTGAGGCTAACTCATGGACGCTTGCCGAACAAGCACTCGTATGGATTGCAGAGCCACCGCCGGCCTGCTGAACCGGATGTGATGATGCGGGATATCGGTGCGGCCCTCGATTGGTGCAGGAGGAGCCAGCGGTGGCAAGCGGTCACTCTGGGTGCCCTGCTGGAGGTCGACCCATCTCATCGCTTTGGAGCCAGAGCTGGTATTACCTTCGCTCCGAGGGCGATTACCGCCTGCTCCGGATCCGGCCCCAGGGGAGGCCCAAAGGAAATGTGGCGAGCTCCGGCGGCGACCAGATTTGCGCACGCTTCCAAGACCTCGTCGACGGCGCCGGCAACGCCCAGGCTCAGCATCGCGGGGTTAACCAGATCCGTAGCCTGCTCGACATCCCCATTCGACATGGCCTGCTGAATCAACTTGAAGTCATCTAGCCCAAGCGAGACGCCGGCAAGTAGATCCGGTGAAAAGCTTGCGCCGTAGTATGCAATCTTAGAGGCAAGAGCTCGCTTGGCTCTGGCCTCGTCACCGTCGATGGAGCACCAGATGCAGGCCGCCACGTCGAGGGATTCGGGATCGCGGTTTGCCTGACGTGCTCCATCGGCGACTTGGCCGGCTGCGAAACCGTAACGCTTGGGCGGCAACAACAAAGGCAGTGCGCCGTCCGCGTGCCGGCCCGCAAGCTGCAACATTCGAGGCCCCATTGCGCCAACGTAGATCGGGATGAAAACGGGGCTTGTGCGCAGGCGCCCTTCGGGCCGCCATCCCTCCGGGGCATGTCCCCCAAACAAAGCGCGCAGTTCCTTGATCGCTCGCTCAGTCCTGGACACGGGCGATCCGGCCGTCAAACCCGCCCACTCGAGAAACTGGTCTGCACCTGCGCCGAGACCGAGACAGAAGCGCCCGCTGGAGACTTCATGCAAAGAGGACGCGACCATGGCGATCTCTACTGGATGCATAGAGACCGGATTGAACACGCCTACGCCCAGGGTTATCCGGCTGGTAACCCTGGCGGCTTCGGCCACCAAGACAGGCGCGGAATGCCAGAACAAGTCGTTCGAGACCCAGATCTGATCAAAGCCGGCCTCCTCTGCGAGCGCGGCCATATGCATGAAGCGATCTGCGGGTAGGTCATTGTTGAACCGAACGCTGAACTTCATCGTGCGTACTGGTTGATATTGTTGCCCAGGGTGGCCGACATGACCAGGCGGCATCGGGATGGCAGAGGCTGGGAACAGCAGGCGGGGTACTCACGGGCGGTGCGGCGCTTCGGCCATATCGCGGTGAGCGGCACCACCGCAACGGGGGCCGACGGCCGCGCGGTTCACCTAGGCGACACGTACAGACAAACGCTGGTCGCGCTCGAAGGAGCACTCAGTGCAGTGCGGGCGCTCGGCGGCACGGTGGACGATGTAGTTCGAACGCGGGTCTATCTCGCACCCGGCGCCGACTGGAAAGAAGCGGGTCGAGCTCATGCGGAGGTGATGGGCTCCGTGGCCCCCGCAAATACGATGCTCTATGTCGCGAACCTCATAGGCGGCGGTTTCCTGGTCGAAGTGGAGCTGGAAGCCAGAACCGCAACTCCTTAAGCGCAAGCACCTGGCCTCGAACTGTGCGCCCATCTCCTGCGATCACGCGGCGCTGAGAGCCACACGATCACCGTCGTCAGGCCAGGTCCGACCGCGCAGGCAATCGATGTGAAATGAAGAACGTCGTCCGCTCCGCCTCGGCGCACCAGGTTGGTCAGAGCGGCGCGCAGCGTTTGCGGTGAAGCCGTGGCCAGAAATTCCGCTGAGGTTTCGATCGGTTGCCAGAAGCTGCGAGCCCACCGTCATTCGCCACGTTCACCTGTTAATCACCAACGGCCGGTGCGGCGGCGGCTGGGGCGTCGGTGAAGCCCGATTCATCTCCGCATAGCGTTCGGCAACTGGAGCGAGCCGAGCTGTATCTTGTCGCCCTCTATTCGCTCGACCTCGCGTGGCAACTTATTAGGGCCTGGCTACGGAAATCATGCCGATAGGCACATTGGCGCTGAAGGCGTAGGGTTGGTAATGGCCCCGAGGGACACGCGCAAGGATTCAGAGTTGGTCGCAAGACCGGCTCAGAGTGCGAGAGGCGATTCGTCGGGGTCATTTGTTTCTTCTGTAGGACCGGCTCGCAAGCTCCGATCCCCACGAACAGTCGGAGCGGGTAGCCTGCGTGCAGGCGTAGCGTAGGGAAGTCAACGCATTGGGGAATCTTGTGTACATCGATCCTGTCCAGCAGGGACGCGGCACCGGTCGGGCGCTCTTAAGGAGCTTATTGGCGTCGCTTGTCCATCTCAGCTTTGAACGGCGGAACTAACGCGGAATATGCCGCTTCACAAGATCAACGGCCAATGGATCCACTACGAGGACACCGGAGGGAACCTTCCGCCGGTCGTCCTGGCGCACGGGCTACTTATGGATTGCGAGATGTTCGCCCCCCAACTCGAAGCTCTCCGCTCTATGTGGCGGATCATCACTTGGGACGCCCGGTGCCATGGCGAGACCGAAACGACGGACGAGCCTTTCACGTATTGGGACCTGGCCGAGGACCTAAGAGGGCTGCTCGACCATCTCGGCATTGAGCGGGCGGTAATCGGTGGAACGGGTCAGGGCGGCTTCGTGGCCATCCGTTTCGCGCTCAAAAACCCCGAGCGGGTGGCGGCGCTGATCCTGCTCAACACCCACGCCGGCTCAGAAAATCCCGAGAAGGTCGCGATCTACAGATCGATGCTCGAGCGGTGGGAAACCGAGGGATTACACGACCAGGTTGCGGAGACGATCGCCGCGAGCATCCTCGGCGACAAGGGGCCGGGTTGGGAGAACTGGATCTCTAGGTGGCGGCAATGGCCACTCTCGCTGCTGCGCCCAACGTTTGATGCGCTGGTCGGCCGAGAGGACATCCACGATCGACTCGGGGAGATCAGGGCCCCTGCCCTGGTGATCCATGGCACCGCCGATGCGGCAATTGACATTGAGCTGGGTCAGGATCTCTGCTCAGGGTTGGCTAACTGCGCGCCCCTGATCAGGATCGACGGAGGTGGCCACGCCTGCAACCTCACCCACCCGACCCTCGTGAATTTGGCCGTGCAGCGGCACCTGGTCGAACTTGGTCTGGCGACACCGCGGAGGGTGGAGCGGCGACGCGAGAGCCGACGCGCCGAACGCCCGCGCCGGCGTGGCGAGAGGCGGGGTCCTGCCCGCGCGAGCTCCGGCCGCCCAGTCCTTTTTCCATTGGACAGGCGGATCGCAGAGAGACGCGACCGGGAGCGCCGCGAATCCTGGCCTACGAACAATCGCAGGACGCCTATTCCTGTCTAGAACCGCTCAATCGCGATCACCTCGATTGCCGAGGGCCGGCGATCGTCGGAGCCAAGGCCATGTCTTCAGTGGGGTCCAGACCGTGCTTTTCAAGGTGGACAAGGCGAGCGACCCCGCGTAGCAATGTAACCAGCCATGGGCGCCATGAGAGAGCACTCCGCACCACGGCCGGACGACGGCGGACCCTTCGTCGAGCGAAGTGCCGACGCGCCCGGGGATAACGGCCCCCAATCGAGCCTGTCACCTTCGGGTATCACCTCCAGGGATCTGGATTTCGAGGCTCGGTTCAGGCTGGGCCAAGCGCTCGCAGCTCGCGTAAGCGATGTCACTCAACTGACCGAGGCCATGGTGGAGAAGGCAAATCTCACCGAGCTGACCTCGCGACGTTTCACCAAGCCACTCCGCCACATCCGCAATCTCTCCACCCGTCTATACACAGAGTGGTTGATGAATGGATCAGTCATGACTGTGAAGCAGCGCGACTTCATCAGTCGCCTGGGAGTCATGGCGGCTGTCGACGGTATCTCGGTTGGCGAACTGACGCGCTCTTATCTCTTTTTTCGTGACGCGACCCTCCGCGTGCTAGATCAAGAGATCGCTCTATTGGGCGTCCCGGCCGCGGTCGTTACCGAGGCCCGAGCCGTCGTTCGCGCCACCAATGATTCCGCCATTGTGCGAATGGCGCGGGCATACGACGCACGAATGCAGTCAGACAAGGTTCGCGCGCTCGCGGCCGGTAAGGCACTTCGAGACAGCGAGACCCAACTGAGGGCGGCGGTGGTCGACATATCTGACAAGAATGCCCAGCTCATCGAGGCAAGCCGGCAACAGTCGACCTTCATCGCCAACATGAGCCACGAGTTGCGGACCCCACTAACCGGGATCCTTGGTTTCACCGAGTTCGTGCTCGCGGATGCGGGCAGCCCACTCAGCGACGATCAGCGTCAGGCCATCCTGGAGATAGAAGCTAGCGGGCACGTGCTGCTGACCCTACTGAACGACATCCTCGACGAATCCAAGATCGAGGCAGGGCAGATGTCGTTGGAAATCGGATGTGTCGACCTCACAGATTTGGTCGACTCCGTCGTGGCGGCTATGCGCGAGCTCGCCGATCGCAAGTCGCTCTACCTGTTCGCAACGGTGCCCGAAGCAGCCCAGGTGCTCGGCGACGCGTTTCGGTTGAGGCAAGTCATGACCAACCTTGTGGGTAATGCCATCAAGTTCACCGCGACGGGCGGCGTGACGATCACCTGCACCGCTGTGGGGGAGTCCTGGCGAGTCAGCGTGACGGACACCGGCATTGGGATGAGCGAGCAAACCAAGGCGCGTCTTTTTCAGAAGTTCAAGCAAGCCGACTCCAGCATGACCCGCCGATTTGGAGGGACCGGCCTCGGGTTGGCGATTGCCCAGAGCCTGGTGGCCTTGCATGGAGGCCAGATACACCAGGACTCGACGTTGGGGCGAGGCAGCACCTTCTGGTTCGTGCTGCCGCTCTTCACTGGATCAAACCGGATCGAATCGCCCGCCGGCGCTTCTCCGCGCACTCTTGCTTCGCCGATATGACGGCGTCAGTTCCGCGTTCCATCTTTTCGAAGGACGCTCGTCTAGTTAGCGACCGCTTGCGGGTCGTCTTCGAGCTTCGATCGCAGCCGCTGGGCCCTCGTCCGCCGGCTTGGCTATCACCTTGGCCCGATTCCCATCCCCACAAGAGGCCGAGGGGAATTGATCAGAGACGTTCGATAGTTGCGAGCCAGGCCTGGGCGCCAGTGTCGTCGATCGTGACGGCGAAAATCGCGGGCTCTATCGACCTGATCGACCAACCGTCTACGAAGGCGGCGCGCAGCTCGGCCTGCGACACGCGGCGCGGGCCCCAGTCCCCGGGCTGGCGGTCACTGAAACACATCAGGTAGTACATCCCCCCGGGCCGAAGTGCGGACCTCAGGCTGTTGACATAAACCAGGCGCTCCTCGTCGTCGAAGATATGGAACACGCCACTATCGGTGATGACGTCGAACTGCCGCCTCAACCGGTCGAGGTGCAGCACATCCCCGACCTCGAACATCGCGCTGATGCCCCGCTGCTGCGCCTTGGCCCGCGCACGCTCGATGGCCAGTTCCGCCACGTCCACTCCCACTGCCTCCGCACCGTGGCTCGCCGCCAGCATCACATGCTCGCCGGTTCCACAGCCGACGTCCAGCACGCGTCCTTGGAATTTGCCAGCATCCGCCAGCATCATGAAGTTGGGCTGCGGCCGGCCGATGTCCCAGGGCGGCGATCCCTCGTAGACGCTGTTCCAGGAGGGATGTTGAGCCATGGCCTTAGCTTAGTGGTGGAGGGGCTGGTCCCCGTGGACGCGCGTACCCTTTAAGTCGACGCCCATCGCGAATGCGAACTAGCAGCAGTCCGGGCGACACCCATTAGCTGTTCACAAACAAGTAGTCCCCGACGGCGAATGGAAACCACTCTTCATGGACCTATAAGTCAGCGACCTCAGCCTCGTCATCGAACCGAATTTAGTGAACTCTCCGGTGTGGATGGTCCTGGCATCGTTAGCAATGGCTGGGAGTGGTGGGCGCTTGCTGCTAGCGGTGTTATCGGCGCGCGGAGATCGTCATCGCAACGGCGGGAGCTCTCACACTAGGTAAATAGGTGGCGCGGCCGCGGATCGCAGAGAGCTGCAGCTCGAAATGAGACCCTGGCATGATTTGCTGCCGTGATCGGCAAGCTCGTCCGGACAGAACGCATGCAGGTCGCTGCGCTGGCGGCGAGTGTACTGCTACTGCATCTCGTCACAAATGCCCAGTACGACTTCCACCGCGACTCGCTCTACTACTTGGACAGCGCACGCCATCCGGCGTGGGGCTACGTCGACTACCCACCCGTGACACCCACAATCGCGCGGCTCAGCCTTTTCCTCTTCGGCGCCTCGGTCTGGGGGCTGCGGCTCTGGCCGTCGCTGGCCGGATCGCTGATGGTCGTGCTCGCCCCGCTCATCGCCTACGAGCTGGGTGGCGGCCGTGCGGCGCGCCTGCTCGCCACGGTCGGGGCAGCTACGAGCCTGGTCTTGCTCGGCGCCAACTGGCTGTTCCAGACGGTCACCTTCGACCAGGTCGTCTGGCTGACGTGCTTGTGGATCTTGGCAAGACTCGTGCGCACCGGCGATCGCCGGCTTTGGCTCGCTCTCGGCGTAATGCTCGGTATAGGGTTGGAGACCAAGTACACCGTCGTCGCTCTGATCCTCGGGATCGTGGTGGGCGTGCTAGCAACCCGTCTGCGTCGCGACCTTGCGACGCCGTGGCCGTGGATCGCCGTCGGCCTCGCCCTCGTCATCTTTCTCCCCAACCTCGTCTGGCAGGCCGCCAACGACTGGCCGTCTGTCCAATACACCCTCAACCACAAGTCCGCCCAGTCGGTTGATTTCTCGCCCATCACGTTTCTCTCCCAACAACTGGCGCTGATCGGCCCCGTCGCGATTCCGGTCTGGATTGCGGGCCTTTGGTGGCTGCTCAAGAGTTCCGAGCGCCGCGTGCTCGGGATTACGGCCGCGGTGGCGTTCGTCATCTATCTGTTCGCCGGCAAGAGCTACTACGTCGGTCCGCTGCACCCCTTCTTGATCGCCGCAGGCGCCTGTGCCCTCGAGGAGTGGACGGCGACTCGCCGGCGGTGGCTGCGGCCGACCGCCGCCGTCGCGCTGGCCCTGCAGGCGGTTGTCCTCCTGCCTGTCGTGCTGCCGGTCCTGCCCGTGGCCGCGATGGCGCGCTCCCCGCTGCCTGATGCACGAAAGGATTTCGCCGACACCGTCGGCTGGCACGACCTGGTCGGGCAGGTCGCGACGATCTACGACTCGCTGAGCCCGGCCCAACGCAAGACGGCGGTCATCCTCGCGAACAACTACGGGGAGGCGGGCGCTATCAACACCTACGGCCCCCCTCTCGGCCTACCCGCGGCGGTCTCGGGTGAGCTGAGCTACTACTACTGGAAGCCAGCTTCACTCGACGGCCCGGTGATCGCGATCGGCTTTGACCCCACCTTCCTGGGCACGCTCTTTAACACGTGCGAAGGGCGTGGGACCGTGACCAATTCCTACGGCCTGCACAACGAAGAGTTCGGTGCCCCGTTGAGCCTATGCCGCGGAGCTCGGTTCTCCAGGGACGTGATTTGGGAGCGTCTGAAGGCTTTCCAGTGATCAGATAACACGGCGCGCGATGTGCGCCGAAATTGCATCGCCAAGCCTCTTCGCCCTCGGCTCCCCGCGCCAGGACCTGCACGTACCGAGTCTCCCGGTCAAGGTGTCAATCAGGCTGTGAAAGTCGGGGAACCGACCGCTTGGATGAGAGTCCGACGACGCTGACTCAGGTAACGCGGCGCGTGATCCAGTAGACCGCAAACCCGAGCAGCGCCGCGGACAGAACCACGAGGATCCCGCTCTCGAGTGCTTGGAAGGTCCAGAAGTGATCGCCGGAACGCAGAAGGCGACCAAGAAAGAGAAGAAGTGACGGACATCTTCTTCACGTAGCAATTCGCGCCGAGGCTCTCAGGAGCGTCGGCGCCTTTCCTTTCGCCCGCCGTTAATCGATCGCCGCGTGCGCCCATTAACTGTCCGTCTGACGAGAACCACCGGCCGAGATCTTGCTAAGCCGGCTCGTTACGCGGCCGCGTTAGCCTTAGCGCTACCTTCGGACCAGCTCCAAGAACTCGGCCCGCAGGGCGGCATTCTCGCGAAGGCCCCCGAGTAGGCACGAGGTCACTGTGTCGCTGTCCACTTTTTCAACGCCGCGCATCTCGACACACAAGTGCCGCGCTTCCATCACAACCGCGACACCTCGTGGCTGCAGCACACGCTCGATCGCTTCCGCGATCTGGCGGGTGAGCCGCTCCTGAAGTTGAAGGCGGTGCGCGAACACATCGACCAACCTCGGTAATTTGCTGAGTCCAATCACCTTGCCCGCGGGTAGGTAGCCGATGTGGCAGCGACCGAAAAACGGA
>Ga0307372_10004750_pt1 | contig 20766 bp, 14 predicted proteins | sample OX1MG_FD_202533 | JGI IMG/M metagenome (GOLD analysis project Ga0307372, IMG submission 202533) | Soil microbial communities from Risofladan, Vaasa, Finland - OX-1 | ecosystem: Environmental > Terrestrial > Soil > Coastal area > Acid sulfate soil | place: Finland: Risofladan, Vaasa | collected...
GTCGGGGTGCCTCTAGTCAGCATTTCTACTGCTACCGTGCGGGCAAAACTTCTCGAATCCGAACGCCGATGGAACGGGGAGACAAGTTGAGCGGATGCAACAAAGTTACCGTTCTGTTGCATTTCCGGTCTGCAAGTCTTTTGGATTGGGCCTGCACGCTAGGGAATCGGAGCTGTCGCTGAGTCGTAATGTTGCATTTTCGTACTTTTCAGCCCGCACGACACACTCGGCGGGAAAAGGAGCGGGTCTCATGCCATCAAGTTACGAGGTAAGTACCGCGCAAATCATCAAGCAACTGGAATCCGGGGTTATTCCTTGGCGCAAGCCTTGGACATCTCGCCTTCCGATGAATCTCAAATCGCAGAAAGAATATCGCGGCATCAATGTGTTTCTGCTCGCATCCCAAGGCTACGCGAGTCCCTATTGGCTCACCTATAAGCAAGCTGCATCCATCGGCGGGAACGTTAAAAAAGGCGAGCATGGCACCAAGGTTTGCTTCTGGAAAATCGGCGAATATTCGAAAGACAATCCTGATACCGGAGAGGCACAGAATCACAAATCCGTCCTCCTTCGCCACTACACCGTTTTCAATGTTCTGCAATGTGAGAATCTGCCAGACTTCGGTACAGGCCGGGTAGTGAATCCTATTGCAGACTGTGAATCCGTGGTCTCCGCGATGCCGAACGCGCCTAAGATTATTCCTTCGGATGCGGCATGGTATCGGCCATCTACTGACACCATAGGGATTCCGCCAATCAACACGTTTCACGGCTCTGCGGGGTATTACTCCACATTGTTTCACGAATTCGCTCATTCGACAGGCCATGCTTCCCGCGTAGGCCGCGAAGGAATCGAGAATCTTAACGCGTTTGGCTCGGAGTCTTACTCAAAAGAGGAACTAGTCGCGGAGTTAGGTGCTGCGATGCTCTGCGGGGTTACTGGCATTGAAAAAAGCACGCTAGAGAATTCGGCGGCCTACATCGCTACTTGGATTAAACGATTAAAGGACGATTCCAAGCTGATTATCTCTGCCGCGTCTCAGGCACAGAAAGCAGCCGACTACATCCTAGGCAAGTCTGCATCGGTGCCAGATGCGGATTCGAACACCGAAGGAGCCAACTAACATGGCCGCTGCCCTCGGCTTTCCCGTCTCACTGGCCGAAAAATATCGGCCTCAAACACTCGTGGATTTTATTGGCCTGGAAAAGCAAAAGAAAATCCTCGGAAAATTGGCTGCGAATCCACGTCCATGCGCCTTGCTTTTCCAAGGTGCGCCGGGTACCGGCAAGACTTCGATGGCCTACGCTTTCGCGGCTGAGATGCGAGCCGAAGTTCACCACGTCGGCAGTCAAGAATGCAAAGTGGAACGGCTGCAAGAGTTGGTCCGCATTTGTCAGTACGTGCCGTTATGTGGTGGATTCCATGTCGTGATTATTGACGAAGCGGACGTAATGTCGGATGCGTCGCAGAAATATCTCCTGTCCAAGCTCGATTCCAGCGAGCCTGTCCCGAACACTATCTGGATTTTTACGTGCAACGCTGTAGACCGTCTTGAGGAAAGGTTTTTGTCTCGCTGTATCAAGCTACCGGACTTCAATTCCTATGGTGCAGGCGAAGCGATAGCAGACCTCCTCGCTAATGTCTGGCGGGTAGAGGCAGGCACAGCGGATGGTCCTAATTTTCGCAAACTGGCGTGCGGGAACGTCCGGGAAAGTCTCATGCGGTTAGAAACCGAATTGTTGATGGCTTAGGCCGATTCGTTTTCTACAGCTGCATTGTGATTTAGGAGGCTCCAATGGTTGCAGTTACAGGCGGGAAAGTTGTGCGGATGCCGAACAAACGCCAACAGCCTAATCCCCGAGCAAAACTCGCATATCTCTCCGCAGGTCAGTTGGAGCGCGTGCTCAGAGCAGCAAAGGGGTACGGCCCCCGTGAACATTGCATGTTCCTGTTCGCGGTAGCGCACGGTGCGCGTGCAACCGAAATCGTGAATCTCCGGCTCACGGACCTCAACTTGAAACAAGGCACCGTTCATATCGCACGCCTGAAGGGATCGCTCGATTCGACGCAGAATTTGCTCAAGGTGAAGGGAAACCCACTCTTTGACGAAGAGAAGGCTTTCCGTGCTTGGCTCGCAGTTCGGGAGCCCGACGCCGACAATTTCGTCTTCAACTCGCAAAAGTCAACGCAACTGAATCGCGCGACCGTCTTCAAATTATTTCGTGCCATCTGTGAGGATGCGGACATCGAGGACAAGGCCCTTCACCATCCCCATGTGCTCAAACATTCGCTGGCAATGCGTATGGTCGAGCAGAACGTCAACGCTTTCCTGATTCGTCAACAGCTCGGGCACAAGAGTTTTCAGAGCACGCTGCAATACGTGAATGCTAGTGACAAGCAGGCGAGCGAAGCCGCTGCCAAAGCCTTTTCGGAGGTATTTTGACGACCAAGGGTCAGGGTAGATGCCGAGAGGATTGCCGCTCTGCGGCTTTCGAGAATCACCTGTTTTTAGAAAGACCCTCAAATATCCGGGTTAAAGGTCTTGTGTCCGGCGCTGGATTTGCGTAACTTGGCGGATAATTAAATGCCTGAACACTCGGTAGTCAAGATGGGTCAGATTTTCAGGGTTCCGTACCGCGGGCAGGACGCCAACCACAGCGGACTCGCAAGCTATCAGGAGCTTACGCGCGGAATTCATGAGAAGTCGGCTGACCTTCAAAAAGGGATGTTCTTCTACCAACAGGTGCCGGAGAAGGGACAGAGATTCACCAGGATTCCAGCCTTCATTTTCCACTCCAATCCCTTCAAGAGTGGTGGCGAAGGGGCTCCCTGGGTGGATGTCGTCGAACCTGACGCAGGATATTGCCTATTTCATGGTGACAACCGAAAGGCGGGCGCTCCCCCACTGAGCTCGCGAGGCAATGCGAGATTTGCGCAAGCGCAGAATTTCTATGCGGACCCAGCGCTCAGAGGATTCGCGCCGCCCGTTCTCGTCTTCAAACAGGTGGAATTCGATGGCAATCCTCGCGGGCATCGCCAGTTCTGCGGATTCGGCGTCCCGGTTCGGCAGTCGCTGGGGGTGCAGAAAGACAGACGCTCAGGATACTTCACGAATCTCGTAATCGAGCTGGTTCTGTTTCGCATGGATAGGGAGAACGAGACATTCTCATGGAAGTGGATCGACGAACGGCGAAATCCGGAAGTCGACGCCGATTCCGCGCTCCGTGAGGCCCCGGCAGCGTGGAAGCAATGGGTGAGTGAAGGCGATCTCGCGATTGAGAGCTGCCGCCGGTTCGTTGCACGTCAAACAGTTGTGGCCGCGGGCGAGCAGGGCAAGCTGACAAATGACGAACGACGAATATTGGAAGAAGTCGTCGACTACTACACTAAAAAGCGACACTGCTTCGAGGGCCTGGCATCCTTTGTGACCCAAAGGATTCTCGGTCACCAGTGCAGACGGGGGTGGGTGACAAGACGGTCCGGCGACGGGGGCATCGATTTTGTCTGCCGGCTCGATGTGGGTGACCCTGCCGATCGCCTGAGTCAAACATCGGCTGTTGTCCTCGGTCAGGCCAAATGCGTCGGGCTGAGCGCCTCCATCGGCGGTTCGGCCTTGGCGCGTGTAGTGGCTAGGCTTCAAAGGGGATGGATTGGAGCCTTTGTGACAACTGGCTCTTTTTCGCGGGCCTCCCAGCTCGAATTGGCCCAGGACAGGTATCCCGTGGTGCTGGTTAACGGGCAGCGGCTGGCGCGGGCCGTATTTGGAGTGCTCACCCAGGAGAGAATCGGACTTCGCGATCTTTTGGACCGCGAAACCGATTGGTACGTCCGAAGCCTGTCGCATCTCTCTCCTCAACGTATCTTGGAGGATTCATTTGGTTTCGCAACCTCTGCTGCGTTTCAGGACACGAAAAAGCATGGCTAGGAAAAAACATGTTATTAAGGCTATTGACCTGTTCGCCGGCGTCGGCGGTAGCAGCAGGGGAGCGCTTGCGGCGGGTGTGCAAGTCGCAGCCGCCGTGGATTATTGGACCCTCGCGCGAGATACATATAAATCAAACTTTCCCGGAGTCCGATTTCTCAACGCGAAGTGCGAGAATGTCGGACTTAATAGGCTAAAAAAGAAAGTACGGGCCGTCGATCTGATACTGGCTTCCCCCGAATGCACGAGTCACACGTGTGCGAAGGGAAATGCTCCACGATCGGAAACGAGCCGCCGAACCGCATTCCAGGTTGTTCGCTTCGCGAAAGCCTTCAGGCCCCGTTGGGTAATCGTCGAGAATGTGGTTCACATGCGCACCTGGAAGTCGTACGAAAAATGGTTGAGGAACATAAGGGATCTCGGTTACAATGTCACGGAGCAGGTCATAAATTCGGCGGACCATGGAGTTCCTCAGGCCCGGAGAAGGTTGTTCGTCATGTGCGATAGGGAGCAAGTGCCGCCACAGGTTGAGGCTTCGGCAAAACGGAAGAAGACGGCCGCTTGTGTAATTAAACAAAATTCCCACTTTAAGTTCTCGATGCTTCGCTCAGATAACAGGGCGAAGGCCACACTTCAAAGAGCTGAGCGCGCCGTCGCGGCGCTGGGCGCGAAGAAGGCGTTCCTGCTGGTATATTACGGATCGGATGCAGCCGGAGGTTGGCAACGACTCAGCGCGCCGCTTCGGACGCTTACGACGCTTGATCGATTTGCCTACGTGAAACCGACCGCGAAGGGGCACAAGATGCGTATGCTCCAGGTCCCGGAGTTGAAGGTCGCGATGGGTTTCCCCAAGCGCCACCTTTTGAAGCATGGCACGAGGCGTGAAAAGATCAAGCTGCTTGGCAACGCCGTCTGTCCGCCCGTTATGGAGGCGGTAATTCGGGCACTGACCGGTCCCAACGGCAAGAGCGAACCCATAAGGCCGCGTTCAAGACTGGGGCCATCGCGCAACCGTAGGACGCTCGGAGCTAGCGTTCGTTAGTAGAGAGCGGCGTCAACGAGTTCCGTCGGTCTTTACTCATATCTCCGACCGCGTCCGTCCGGACGACAGCCAACGCGCGATTTTGCCAATCAGATTCTTAGTCTTCAACCGATACTTGCCGCGCAAAGAACATTCCCAAACTATTAAAACTCGCCAGCCTGCCGAGTTCAAATCCACTACATTTTGGGCGTCGTTCTTTGAATTCCTAGTGATCTTCTCGCGCCAGAACTCCGCGTTTGTCTTGGGCCATCGGAATAATTCGCATCCATGTTTGTGCCAGAAGCAGCCGTGAACGAAGATAACAGCACGATACTTGGGGAGCACCAGATCGGGGCATCCGGGCAGCGAACGTCGGTGAAGCCGATACCTGAAACCCATGGCAAACAGTCCATTCCGGATCAAGCGCTCCGGATTCGTGTCTTTGCCACGAATTCGGGACATGCAGTAGCTGCGCTGTATCGATGAAAGCACATCAGGCATTGCTGTCACATTTTACTAATCCGGCATATCCTGCCGGGTTTACATCGCAGAAAATGGATGGAGATGTCAGAATCTTTAGGATACCAGTACTCTGACACGTTTATGCCCTTATCATTCCCAGCTTAGGAGTGTCAATACTTGTCGCAGATCTCGCCAGATTCGAGGCGTGCCCAAGCCCTGGACCAGATCTATGAGGTAATCCTTGCCCGCTTTCCTCTCCTTCGGTTGCTCCAATTCTCTGACGATCTGCACTCCAACACAGCGCCGCTTCCGGCGTTTGTCGGTTTAATTGCGACGATTCTCGGATCTACGGATAAACCCTGCTGCATTGTTCTGCCTGATTGCAAAGATGTGGCAATCGCCGTTAGCACACTTCTTGCTGTCAGCCGATTCCGTGATGAGTTCCCGGAGATTCTTCGAACACATGCCTCAGTTTCCTTTAAAGAAAGGAACGACCATGTGCTGGTACATCCCTGTGGCTTGGTCTATCGGTATGAGGGCTTCTTTACCCCCGCGCTATTCAGGTTGAAAGTGGTTGATCGCAACGAAAGCCGTTCATTGCCCGTTACTGAGATTGCGCGACTCGAAAAGACGACTCGCAAGCGGCCCAGGGGACTATTGAACTCGGACTTGGGGCAGTCGCAACCCACGATACTGGGATCACTCCTGGGTATCAAGACTGCCGTTAACCGTAATTTCCTCCGGAATCGTGTGCTTGTCCTCGGGGCGAGGAAGGGGTTTGTCGAAGCCTTGGACCGCTGGACCATGCTAGCAACTTCCGTTGAAGGGACGATCCGAAGAACGCTCAAGGATGAAGTCCCGTTTGGCAAAGTGGTTGAGGGTGGGAAGCTGTCCTTTCTGGACGACTATGTGGAGGCGGGTGAACCATTGGTCGCAATTGCATCGCGGGCGGATGACTTGGCGACTCACTGCACCAGCATAGAACGATTTACAAAATCAGTTCTGATCGATGAAATCGAATACCTTACGAGAGATCTGCGGGCATACGATTCGATAACAGAAAACCAACACACGCTCATTCTTGCTAGCGACACTCAGCGCGAGTCTGTGCATCTACTGGAAGAGCGTGGCTGTGAGGTCTGGCGGCTTACACCGGACGAAATACTGTTCGGAGCCACGGTGGAGAGGCAGGATGTTCCTCTTCGCAATGTGGTCATCAAGGCATCGTCCGCCCGTAATTTGGTGATTTCCGCATTGCCTTGTGGCGAAGAGAATCTCAATCGGGCTGCGATGGAGTTGAAAGGGGCGGCCGAAGCCATATCTTCCAGCGACAACGGTGCGATTCGCGAGCTTCTTTCCTCTCTCTTTCGTATGCTCATGTTTTGCGCGGAATACCTTGGCCAAGACTCGGAGCGATTCTCCAGTGCCGCCGACAAACTTTTGCAGTCCGCCAGACAGCATCTGGACAGCGCGAGGGTCTGGTTAACGACGGAGACCAACAATCGGATTGGACAAGCGATCGATGATATGCAAATCGCCGTCAAGACATTGTCGCAATGTGGCGTCACCCCCAAAGGGAAGGTTCTCCTTGAGAATTTGAAAACAACTGGTCTTGGGGAAAACCAGATCGCCGTATTGGTATCACGTGGGGAAACGAATTGTGCAGAACTGCGGCAATGGCTCAGTAAATCGGGCGCCGATGCTGAGATCTATTCCATAAGTGAAATACCCGAAAACAAGAACTTTGACAGAATCCTGGTTGTTTCATGGCCACGCTGGGAAAGGTTTGACCATCTGGTGCACCAGTACGCAACCGATGAACTGCGGTTGTTAGCTTACCGATTTGAGGAACAATGGTTGAATCGGTACCGCCAACGCTACAAACGATCGGTGCTCCCGGGTATTTCGACGAAGCGAAAAAAGCAGCTGCTTGGGCTTTCCTCCGATGAGGGCCAGAACGATGAAAGTGAATTTGCATCTGAGAGCTCCCAAGACGCTCTGGTACAGTTTGATGTTTCTGAGGAACGTTTCCTCACAAAACGCAAGGTCGGACTGGCCGACCAACCGGTCTCCAGCGAAGGGGAGCGCGAAGAAATGGTGGACGCGTGCTATGTTGACTTCGCGGGGCCAACATTCGCCTATCTTACGGATGGCCACGAGCTGCCTGTCCTGAACACTTATGTTTCCGGGGAACAGGTCAGCCCTGGGAAAATTCCTTTACGCTCAGTCGGAGACCTCAACGAGGGAGACTACATAATGTTTCGTGAATCCGGCGATTCAGACATAATTCGTTTTCTTGCTGAGGATGAAATCGGGAAGGCTGCATACCAGCAACTCCGATTGACCGCGGGCCGCTGGAGGGCGGCGCTGCACAAACTCGGAACGGACCCGAGACTCGTTTGGGGCCTCCTCCGGGCAGTTGGATTCTCGCGGCATCTGCAGACGGTGAGGGGATGGTTGGTCAACCAAAGCAGGATTTGCCCGCAAGATATGGACGATGTCCGCAAGATTGCAGAGGCGTCGCATGACGACGAGTTACTAAATCTTCTGCCAGGACTGGAGCACGCGAAAGACGAACTTATGAGCTTGCATATCCGAGCAGGATACCGGCTCACGGAGCTTCTTCAGAAGGAGCTGCCGGACAAAATCGGTCTTCTCGGCCAAGGCGAAACAGAACTTGACCTTGGTGTGGGAAAGGTTTGGGTCGTTCATATCCAGGAAATTGATCGATCTTTTTCGCCGCAAAGGCGCTCCCAGATAAACCGACTCCTGTGGGACATGGGGAGCTGACGGGCGGATGAATTAATGGCCAGAATGATTCCGCCCCAATACGACGAAGCCACAACCAGCAGTGCTGAAAAGCGGGTCTTCCATCTTCTTGAGAATGATCCTGACACGGCACAATGGTTTGTACTTCACTCCATGGGTCTATCTAAGAGGCGGATCGGCGCATATGGTGAGATTGATTTTGTCGTTCTCATTCCGACCGGTGGAGTGATCTGCCTGGAAATAAAGGGAGGGCGAGTAAGTTGCAACCATGGAGCGTGGCGAACTACCGACAGGTTTGGTGTGGTTGCCAAGCTCAGCAAGAGCCCCTTCATGCAGGTGCGCGAAGGAATGTTTGCGCTTCTGCACGCAATCCAGAGAAAATTCGGGCAAGGAAGTGATGCGAGCCGCTGTGTATTCGGGTATGCAGTGGTATTCCCCGACGTGGATTCCCCTCCACAAACTCCAGAGTTTGAAATTTGGGAGGCGATTGGCCGAAATGACCTAAAGACACCCATTTCAAAAATTATCCTGAAGGTGTTGTCAGCCCAAAGAAAAAAGCTCGGCTGGTCTCAGTCTGCCGCCGCCGAAAGTACAATTGGTGACATTCGTCAATTTCTTCGCCCAGATTTCGAGCGAGTCATCGCTCGACCCACAGTCGTCAGCGAGTGCGAAAGCGCCTTAGTTTCTCTCACGGAGGACCAGTACAACGTTCTCGACATGATTTCCAGCAATCCCAGGTGTCTGGTCGAGGGTGCCGCGGGCACAGGCAAAACAATTCTTGCGCTCGAATATTCCCACAGACAAGCTGTCCGAGGAAAAAAAGTTCTTCTGCTCTGTTTCAACCGCCTTCTGGGAGACTGGTTTGAGTCTCGTGCTAAAGAGTTGCGCATACCAACATTGCAAGCAAACAGCTATTTTCGACATTTTCGGGAACAGATAATGTCCTCAGAATACCGCGGAGAATTCGAAGCCGCCGCGCAAAATGCCGATCAGAATAAGTTATTTTCAGACCTGCTGCCATTCTATGCGCAGCTGAGTGCCGAGGCCGCGCCTTCGCAGTTCGATGTCGTTGTTATTGATGAAGCTCAGGATCTCTTGGGATCGGAGGCTCTTGACCTGCTTGGAACAGTATTGAAAGGCGGGATCGCCGGCGGTCAGTGGTATGTTTTTGGGGATTTTACTCGCCAGTGCATTTACGGAGGCCCTTCCCGTGAAAAACATCTGGAGACCCTCACGGCGGCGTGTCAACATTTCACATACACTCAGCTTCATACGAATTGTCGTAACACACGCCGAATTGGTGAGGAAACCGCGCTTCTGTCAGGGTTCTCGTCGCCGCCCTACAAACTGGGGCAGATTGATGGCCTAGCAGTGGACTACCGTTACTGGAAAGACTCGGATCACCAGCTTGAAAAGCTGACCGAAGTGATACGTGGACTGCTGAGTGAGGGAATGAACGCTAGAGACTTGGTGCTGCTGTCTGCCAGGAAGTTTTCTGAATCCGTGGCTTCCAAATTGTCCTGTGTGACCCCAAAACACGGAACTATTTCTGCCGTAGAGATACGAAGCGGAGTTCCCCCTTATGTGACAGGCTCAAGACTCGGATTTGCGACAGTTCAATCATTCAAAGGAATGGAGAGTCCGGCCGTGATTCTCTGCGATGTTGAACGCGTCAACGATGACGAACCGCAAGCGTTGCTCTACACCGGCATGTCCAGAGCTCGAAGCCTCCTGGTAATGATGGTCCGGGAGCCCGTGCGGGAAGCGATTGCCAAGTCTCTTATGCGTAAGCTGACTGAAGGATGGAAATCATGACGACTAGCGAGGTCCGGCAAGAGCTCATCGAATATCTGCGGAAGGAACTCGTCGGCCCCGCTCCCGGATTTCCCGCAATCCAGATCAACAAAGAAGAGATGTTACGCTCCCAGGACCCGCCGAGGCTCCGATACAGCACTGGCATTCTTTTCCCGATGCGTTCGGAAGTGTCCGAGCATTTAGACATCGAAGAAAAGGAATTGCGGGATGCGGATGCAGGTCCCTCAGAAGAAGCTGGGGAAACAGAGGTCCCAGACGGAGCAGAAATATCAGACTCTGGTAGCCCTACAGATCAGCAACCGGAAACAGATTTCGATCTGAATCTGGCAAACCAGTATCTGCCAAGCGCAATGGGAATTAGTGCCTTGATTAAAATGCCTCAGAAGCTGCTGGTAAGGATTGAGGCCGCCCGCTACGAAAAAACGGAGGTCCCGGGGTTCGGGAGGGTCAAAACTAAGGGGCCTTCGACTTCATATGCGTGGCTGCGGAAACCCCTGCTCGTCACTGCAACTTTTGATTCTTCGGAACTGCTGGGTGAGTCCGTCATATCCCTTGAGAAGTCTGTCCCCATAGAGAATTCGGACTCAAGGCTCAGAGTCAACGTGGTGAGCCGTCCTTATAAGGATGATCGGGGACATCAAAACGTTCGCTTGATTACAATTACACTCATCAACCGCAACGAATCTCCACGCGTTTCGAACGACGAGCTTTGTTTCTTTCAGTGCCGCTTCGAAATATCGGCGGCAGACTCGGGAGACTGCTTCCTTGTATACCCCGACCGCACATACACCGAGGATTTGGAGGAGCGTTCCCTGCGATTCCTGTATCGGAACAGAAAAGTTTTTGGGGTCGGTCACGGGTGCTCTTGTGACTGGCTAGAGAACGCTCCCGGTCGTTGTTCTCGTGTTTGGACTGAATCTCTCCCAATCTATGAGGTCAAGCCGATTGAACATGTTGATCTGCCGGGCGTTTCTTTTTCAATGAAAACGCTATCTGAGGATGGTCCGGAAACAATTCGCCTTTGCGAAACTCTGGCAGCGGCGTACAAGGCCTGGATCGACGACCAAAGACAGAGAATCGCCGATCGGCTGCAGGTTCCAACGGAATTTGTCGATGTCGCAGAGGCGAATCTCGCACTATGCGAGAACTGTTTTGAACGGATTCTGGACGGGATTGAATTGCTTCGCAACCAGCAACTTGTCCGCCGTGCATTTGCGCTAGCGAATCAAGCGATGTACCTTCAGCAAGCTCACTACGAACTGGCGAGCAACAGCGCGCGCCCATGGGTCTTGAAGGACGGCAAGCTCCAGCTTTCAGAACCTTATAAGGAACCCGACTATTCAGCCAAAGCTGCGGCGTGGCGTCCGTTTCAGCTCGCGTTCTTACTGATGAATCTCGAATCGGTCGCCCAGCCGAATTCTAAGGAACGCGATGTTGTCGATTTGATCTGGTTTCCCACAGGCGGTGGCAAAACTGAAGCCTATCTCGGGTTGTCTGCGTTCACGATTTTCTTGCGGAGGCTTCGCAACCCCCGCGATGCTGGCACAACTGTACTTATGCGTTACACGCTGCGGCTTCTCACTACACAACAGTTCCAACGAGCAGCTTCTCTGATTTGTGCATGCGACTACATCAGGCACTCGGCGCACACGGAACTCGGAACACTCCCCATTTCGATTGGCCTCTGGGTTGGAGCAGGCGTGACACCAAACGACCATAAAGACGCTGTGGATGTCCTCACTCGTCTCTACCAATCTCCCAACGAGAACAGATTCATCGTGTTGGCTTGTCCCTGGTGCGGAGCAGCGATGGGACCGGTAAAAGTCGGAAACAGCTGGAAAGTAAAAGGGTATCTGAAGATTCCAAGACCATCTCGTGTAGTGTTTCGCTGCGAAGATTCGGACTGCCCGTTCAACGCGGAATCGGGCCTTCCCCTCACAGTGGTCGACGAGGCGATATACAAAGACCCGCCGACTCTCGTCATCGGGACCGTTGACAAATTTGCAATGTTACCTTGGCGTCCCGAGGCCCGGAGCCTCTTCGGAGTTGGTCGCAACTGTAGTCCACCGGAACTTATTATTCAGGACGAGCTTCATCTTATTTCAGGACCGCTCGGCTCCATGGTTGCTCACTATGAGATGGCGATTGAGGCACTTTGCTGTGCTGAGACCGACTACTCGCCCAAGATTGTTGCGTCTACGGCAACTATTTCGAGGGCTAATGAGCAGATCAGCGCTTTGTATAATGGCAGGTCTGGTTTTCTATTTCCGCCACAAGGTTTGGAGGTGGGGGATTCATTCTTCGCCGAAGAAAACGCGACAAAACCAGGACGATGTTACCTCGGTGTTTTCGCCTCCGCTTTACCATCTCACGTCACTGCCGAAATCCGTGTGGTCTCCGCTCTGCTTCAATCTGTGAAATCGATTGCTATCAAAGATCCGCAATTGCTCGATCCGTTCTGGACGCTCATGATTTATTTCAACAGCATTCGTGAGCTCGGGCACGCTGCGACCCTGATCCGTGCCGACATCCGCGAGTACATGAATGCCATGTGGGATCGTCAAGGACTTACCAAGGGTATAAGTCCGGATTCTCTGAAGGAGCGCCGATTTATAAACCGGGATCTTGAATTAACGAGCAGAATTCAAAGCAACCAAATCCCTGACATTCTCGCGGAGCTTTTTAACACGTTGAGTTCGGGCCAGGAGTTTGATGTTGTGGACATCTGCCTAGCAACCAACATGATTCAAGTCGGACTCGATGTACCCCGTTTAAGCCTCATGACAATAGTTGGACAGCCAAAAACCACCGCGGAGTACATTCAAGCATCAAGCCGTGTGGGCAGAAAAGAGCCGGGCTTGGTTGTGACCATTTACAATCCGGCTCGCCCGAGAGACCGTTCTCATTTCGAGCATTTTCGGGCATACCACCAGAGCCTTTATAGATTCGTTGAACCAACCAGCGTCACACCGTTTGCGAGGCCTGTCATCGAACGGGCACTTCATGCGGTCACCGTCGCACTGGTCAGAATGTTGGGTGGCGATTCACTGTCCCAGCGGCCCAATGCGCCACCTCCTGACGACGATCTCGTGGAGCGCATTAAATCGATTATTTTGAGCAGGTCTTCTAATGTGGATGCGTCGCAATCAGCAGCCGCTATTGAACGACTAAATTACATAATCGGAGAGTGGCGGCGCGTTCCTCCGTCGAAGTACGGCGGCTTTGCTCCCCCTGATCCCGAGGAACCCTTAATGTACCCAAGCGGATCGGAACGGCATCCACAATGGAGTATACGACCTCTTCCGACCCCCAGTTCGATGAGGAATGTGGACGCGACCTGTGACGCCGCAGTGCTTTCAACATTTCCTGACCCCGACTGAGGTATTCGGATGCCAGCCCAGAAACCAATCCGCAGATCACAATTAATAAGTCCCTTCGGGATTGGATCAATGATTGATTTCCCGAGGGATGACTCGTTAATGGTGGCTGGGTTGGATGCTTGGCACTGTGCCAAACAAAGCTGTCCACCTGAATTGTTAGTTTCCGAGGAACGCCTGCAGGCAAGATTGGGCGTCCGGGCGTTCAGACTGCCCGTGGATCATAAGGACCCTGGAATTGGGATAAAGAGTGCCAATCTGCATATTCCGAGCGTTCGGTTTCCCGGATGGCATTACTGCCATCGATGTGGCGCTATGGAGAGACTGACATTGTTCAGCAGCGCGCGGAGATGTTCGGGACGGCCTTATGCAGGGATGAGTTGCTCGCAAAAAGGCGAGAGATCCCGTCCATTTCTCATTCCAGTTCGCATCATCGCAGTTTGTGATCGTGGACACATCGAAGACTTCCCATTCATGGACTGGGTTCACCGCAACAAGCCGATCATGGCGAGTTGCCAGCTTCGATTTCTCGCAGGTCGTTCATCTTCATTGCTCACCGGCATCAAAATCTCGTGCAGCTGTGGTGAAGAGAAAACGTTGGCCGGTATCTTTGACTTCGATCCGCAGGCAGGGGGAGCTTTACAGCGAATCGGGTACAGCTGCCGAGGTGGGCAGCCCTGGTTGGGAAGAACGGAAACGCAAGGACTCCCTTGTGGTTCCCATCTGCGAGTCTTACAGCGCGGGGCTTCGAACGTATATTTTCCTCTTGTCGTGAGTTCTATCTACTTACCGCTCTGGGCGGAGAAAGCTGAACGAAGCATTATCGATTCGCTCGAACGTCCTGAGATTTGGGATGCTTTGACCAGCGGTCTGGTCGATGGCAAAAGAATTGATCCGACCAGATGTGACGTTGTGGCAAAGATGTGGGGCCTGAACTGCGACCAACTCCTTGTCGTTGCACAGAGTAAATTGGATGGTGTAGACGTAAAGCCCGTACTGACGGAAGAAGAATATCGTCGACAGGAGTATTCTGCGCTTCTTGCACCTCGGGGTGGTCCCGCAACGGATTTATTTGTTGAGCTTGTGCGGCCCACCGATCTCGGAGAAATATTAAGCAAGTATTTCTCGAAAATAGCACTCGTGAAAAAGTTACGGGAAACACGTGCACTTGCAGGATTTTCACGTTTGCTTCCCCCAGATCCTGAAGGGGCGGCGGATCGCATTCAACCACTTAAGCTTGACCAGAAAATAGACTGGCTGCCCGCGGCCGTAGTGAGGGGAGAGGGGATATTTCTCGAACTTAACGCAACCGCAATGCAGGAGTGGCTGAAAAACAATCAGGACTCTCGGAGGGCACTCCTGCTGTCACAGAATTTCAACCGGCGGCGTCTGAGCCGTGGACAGCGCCCTCGGCGTATCACGGCCACCTTCGTGCTCCTGCACGCCCTAGCTCATAGCCTGATCAATCAACTCAGCTTCGACTGCGGCTATGGCAGTGCTTCGCTTCGGGAAAGGATCTATTGCAACCTGGATCAAGATGCGGAAGAAATGTGCGGAATTTTGATCTATACGGCTTCTGGGGACTCTGAGGGGACAATGGGGGGGCTAGTACGCCAGGGCGAACCCCAAAGACTGCTCCGTACTCTGTTCTCAGCTTTGCAAAAGGCACAATGGTGCTCGTCCGATCCCATTTGTATTGAAACGAACGGCCAAGGAACCGACAACGCAAATCTCGCGGCCTGTCACGGTTGCCTTTTGATCTCAGAAACTTCCTGTGAAGAAGGCAATCGTCTTCTTGATCGTGCGATGCTTATAGGGAAGCCCAATCAACCTGAGACTGGATTTTTCTCTTCCATGCTATAGCGATGCACGCGGCAGATCCACGATGTGAGGTTCTGTCCGAATTCAGTCCGACGAGGTCGGTATTTCGACTCTTCGCTGTAACATTCGGTGAAGCACCCGTCTTCGACGACCGCGTACCATACTTCGAGATTGCGTTGATTTGAGCAAAGGAGAGACGAATATCAAAGAACTCGCGGTTTCAATCAAAATTGAGCCGCTCAGTATATATTGTCTTTGAAGGCGGACCAGTGTTTCATTGAGGAAGCCAAAAAGTTTGGCGTTCGAGCATACGTCGCAAAAACAGAAGTAGGAAAGGCACTGGTCAAGGCGATAGAAGCGGCTCTGATACGCGGCGACTTTGTTTTAATGGAGTAATCTCTGTTCGATGGTGAGCTTTTAAGTGTTTAACTGCTTCTCAAACGCTTCCAACACTTTGTCGGAGAGATGCGTAACGAATCGTTCGACAGTTTGAAGCTGGATTTTGCATACCGCACAGCCCGGCACGACTACACCTTTACCGCCCTGAGCAACACTCGGCGGATCGTCAACAAAAACGTCGAAGCGGTGTCTCTGAAATTCTGACCTAATAGCCTCAACAAGTCGTTTTTGGCTTTCATTCATGCGGGAAGAGTATCACAAGTGATTCGCTTTATATTCGCCTCCGGTAAATTGCGGCACGCCGGTGATATAATCGCCCGCATGAGCGACATTTATTTGGGCACATCAGCATTCACGGCAGCCGGTTGGCTAGGCTCGTTCTATCCTGTCGGAATGAAACCGTCTGATTATCTCGGATATTATTCCACCAAGTTCGATACGGTTGAAGTTGACAGCACATTTTACAGAAGCCCCGCGCCTTCGATGGTTAGCAATTGGGGCTTGAGAACCACAGAGGGTTTTCTTCTATCGTCCAAAATTCCGAATACGATCACACACGAAAAAATTCTCATGGGTTGCGATGCGGAGTTCGAAACGTTCGTTGACACAATGGACATTCTGGACGAGAAGCTCGGCCCGATGGTTCTTCAGTTCCCGTACTTCAACAAGGAAATTTTCCAAAGCGACGTTCAATTCGTGTAAGCGCTAACGAGAATTGACCCACTTGTGCTCGTCAAAAGTGAGCTAGCCCAAGACCTTCGACAATCGGATTCGCGGCTTTAATTTAAAGTGGACCCATACAGTGATCTACAGCGTGATTTTAGAGGAAAGATCACTCATATCAGCGGAGTGGGAATCCTCAGGTGACGGTTCCCCAAACGTGTTCTCGATGCGGTCCGTTCCTGGCGAGCAGTAGTGGGTCACTTTCCGAGAGCGCCGACACAATTCGTGTCGAGGTTGAAGGTCTTCTTCAAAAAACTGCCCAAAGGCTATCGCTTTGCCCGTCAGCAATTTACCTTGATTTAACTTTTTGCACGTTCACAATCATAGATGAATGGGCAACGCCGAGTAACTATGACGCCAGGTTCGCTCGAAAAGAGGCGCAAAATGAGGTTCTGGATTCGTTGTTCCAATCCTGATTGCGAAAACAAAATAAAAGTCGATCCATTGGAGCCACAACAGCCACGAGGAATAACGTGCGACGTGTGCAACGCAACATTTTCGTTTGTCAATTCGGACCTACAGGAAGGCTTGGACGACGCTCTCAGGCGCGCCACTCCTCATTATTGACCCGTTGAAAGATCAGGCCGAAGTGCTTTCTATAAGTTAGGATAAACACCAGCGTGCCGGGCACTAGCGGAAACCCGATTCGCGATAGAACGCTACGGGTGTAGAATCCCGTCAAAACATAAGGAATGTTCATGCAAGTAATAATGCTTCAAATCAGTGACATTCACATCCAAACCGGCCGCGAGAGCGTGCTTTTAAGAGCACACAACATCAAAGACGCCTGCCATGGAGTCGCGCCCAGTGCTGGTGGCTGCGTAATAGTGATATCCGGTGACGTTGCTTTTTCAGGTAAAACAAGCGAATACGATGCTGCTTACTCCTTCATGAACGAACTACAGTCGAAATTCTTGACTTTGCCGTCCATGGGAAAAGTAGACTTCATCGCCGTACCGGGAAACCACGATTGCAATTTCGAAGATGAATCTGACATCAGACAATACTTAATCCAGAACCTCGACGCGCTGTACGCGTCTGGAATTCGGCCCAGTAGCGATCGCGTGAAGGCAATTTTGGAAGTGCAGAAGAATTTTTTCGCGTTTGAGGCGCGGCTCGTGAATGGTAAGGAGGTTGGCTTCGATGAACGGTTAAACTATGGCCGGATAGTCAATTTTGATAACTTCTCTATACGATTCCAGTGCTATAACACAGCTTGGCTCTCAAGAAAGCATGAACTTCAATCCAAACTCTTTCTGCCTGAGGAAGCAATCGAGCCCATCTCAGTAGAAGCGAATGTTTGTGCTTCAGTATTTCATCACCCGTACAACTGGCTGGACGCAAATAACTACAGACTACTAAGGGATACCGTCGAACAGACATCAGATTTGGTATTGACTGGCCATGAACACCACGCTGGAGGTGGTGTAGTTGATCGCTTCTCCGGAGAGCACCTGCACTATTCGGAAGCAGCGGCCCTACAGGGCGGTGGTGGCGACCTCGACAGCGGTTTCACTCTGTTGATTTTTGACACGGAAACCGGTACCCAGCGACTGGAACAATTTGGATGGAATGGCGAGTACTACGCGTCGAAGAACAAAACAAACTGGTCAGCTATAATCAAGAATCCCGCTCGTGAGCGTCATCTGTTCAGACTGAACCCGATTGCCTTAGAGCAGCTCACGGATCCTGGGGCAGCATTTAGTCACAAGAAGAAGCGCAACCTTCGGCTGAGCGACATTTACATATATCCGGATCTGTTAGAGTGGTCCGCAAAAAAACTTGTCACAGGCAACAGGAAAATCAAAACTATAAACAGCAAAGAAGTTCTAGAACATTTCCGGATGACATCAAAGATCCTGGTAACCGGAAGGGATGATAGTGGCAAGACTGCCCTGCTAAGAAAGCTATTTCTAGATTTGAGCGCCGAGTACGTACCTTTGCTTATCTCAGGCGCGGATTTCGAAGGCAAGTTTTCAGAAGTGAGATTTCGAAAAATAATCTCTTTGGCTGTCGAGCGTTACTATGACGGCAACAGCGCCGAACGTTTTTTACAACTCGATCCAGCTCGCAGAATTCTTCTTCTGGACGACTTCCACAAGACGAATCTCAGTCATATCAATGAACTGAAGCTCATTGAGTTTGCCGAGAATATGTTTGGTCACATATTCATTAGCGCCGCAGACGTTTATCGAGTGGGAGCGCTTACAAGGAGGGCATTGGAACTTGACCCTCTCCGAGCATTCGAGAGTTGCGAACTGCGGGAATTTGGGCATCGCCTTAGGGCACAGCTGATCAACAAATGGTTGTCCATCGGTCGGGATACAGCTTCAGAATTGCAAGCTGTCGAGTATGAAACGAGAGCCACCGAAAAGATTATTACGACACTCCTTGGGAAAAATGTTGTGCCAGCGTCGCCCTTCAATATTCTTACCATTCTACAAACGATTGAAGCTGTACAGCCTCATGCAGCTACAGACGGTTCATACGGATCACTTTACGAGGTACTCATTAAGACCAACTTGCAATCGTCGGGAGACGATAAAAGAGACGAAACCGAAGTTAAATTTACATATATATCGGTAATTGCGTATGCGATTTTCGATCAGGAGCGCAGCAGTATAAGTGAATCGGAGCTTCGCAAAGTACACGAGGAATATACCGCGCGCTTCGGTTACTCCCCGGGCTTTAAGGGAATGATCGCTAACTTAGTTTCCGCAAAAATCTTGGAGACTGTAGATGGAAGCTATGCCTTCAAATACAAACATTTTTATTATTACTTCGTTGCAAAGTACTTCGAACGAGCGTTGCGGAGAAATGATGATCGATCGGTGCTGCTCCGGTCTAAATTGGAGTATATGGCTGACCGGCTTCATAACGAGGAAATGGCTAACATTCTAGTCTTCTATCTCTATCTGACTCAGGACTGGGCACTATCCCAACACATTTTGTCAAATGCCCGCAAAATTTACGCTGACAAAGATATTTGTGATTTTGAAAAGCACGTTGAGTTCGTGAATAAAATCTACAAATCGCCTCCTCGGTTGCTCATCGAAGATTCTGATGTTGAGGGCCATCGAGATGAATATCGGCAGAAGCAAGACGAAGCAGACCAAGACGATACTGGACTATCATTCTCGCTCGACGCTAAAGTTACATACGACGATGGCTTGGCGGACATTCATAAGCTGAACATTGCCTTTAAAACACTGCAGGTCCTAGGTCAAGTACTCCGCAGCTCGGTCGATTCAATGGAAGGTGACGTAAAACACGAAATTGCGACAACATGTTGCATGTTAGGTCTAAGGAGTCTCAGCGCTCTCCTAGCACTTGCCGAAGATAATATTGAGGGTTTCCGATTGTACTTGTCCCTCCTTATAAAGGAGCGGGCTACGTTTGATAAGATTGAAATGTCCGACCAAGAGCTTTTAAACCGCACAGACGAGGCGCTCATTTGGATGACCATGGCTTGCTCATACGGCACTGTTAAGAAAATCGCGTTCGCGGCGGGTCATCCTCACCTAGAAGATACTTACGTGCGCATCCTTGAGGACCACGAGAACAGCTTAGCGATTAAGTTGGTGGATCTTGCTGTGAAGCTGGATGGACACTCCAGGACTGTCCCCATAACTGAAATCACGGAAATCAATAAACTAGTCACCGGGAATCTCTTCAGTGAAACGTTGCTGAGGCGTATGGTGGCCGATTTTCTGTACCTAAATCGCGTTGAGGTTCGAACGATGCAAAAGTTAGGAAGTCTGCTGAAGATCGAGGGCGTGACGGGAGCAGCTTTTCTGCTTCCGGATAAAAAGACGAATTAGCTTTCGTTATGATGTGAGTAGTACATTGTGCGGTACCTCGGAAAACATCGGCTGATGGATTTTTGCGCTACCGCTTCCTGCTCAGTAGAACTACGGATGCACTCAGCTCTGGAGTTAAATGTGTAAGGACCTTTCAGCGAGTTATCGATATCCTTCAGTTCGAACCCTCAGATCTCACGCTCGGCCCAAACGATACCAATCAAGATTTCACTCGTCCGATTAGCGTTAATCGACGTTAAGTTATAGGATCGGTAGGGGCCAGACTCACACTCTTGTCTACATCAGAGGATGCCCCGCTCATGTCGTCGCGTTGAGTTCGCCGTACAGCCCGTTACTTCATTCTAGCACCTTGTTTGGGTCCAACCTCGCCATCAAAAAACGCGATGAAGCTTTGTTAAGCGACACCGAATCGTCGATTCAAATTCAGCCCTATCAATCTGACTGCTTACCGAAATGGGCTTCGGAAACCAACTTCGATTTTGTAGCCCAAGTAGCCCAACTGAGGGGCAGTTTTCAGAGTGCTTTGCGCCCGGATGCAACTGACGATAAGGCGTTTAGTATTTCCCGCCCTCAAGCTTCGAAGCAGAGGGTCGGGAGTTCGAATCTCTCCGGGCGCACCATTCCTCATTTTTGGCT
>Ga0307372_10004751_pt1 | contig 20763 bp, 23 predicted proteins | sample OX1MG_FD_202533 | JGI IMG/M metagenome (GOLD analysis project Ga0307372, IMG submission 202533) | Soil microbial communities from Risofladan, Vaasa, Finland - OX-1 | ecosystem: Environmental > Terrestrial > Soil > Coastal area > Acid sulfate soil | place: Finland: Risofladan, Vaasa | collected...
TGTGAATTCAAAGACCGGAGTAAATCCAGAATTATTTTTTTGATAAATAAAGCTAAATGCCCTGGGGCGATAGAATGAATCAATCAATACAAAACCTGCGTTTTTCAAAATATGATACAATGAATTACCAGATCCAAATGCAGTGGTATCTGATTCCCATGTGTTGGCAAAAATATCACTTGCTGAATCAGGCCCCGTAATATTTCTTACCATCACAATATAATTGTTGGGGATAGAATCCAGGAAACGCATGGCAGAATACCTGTCAGATTGGGTGGTTGTATTAAAAGCGAAATTTGCCGCCCTCGATGGACCGCATGCCGGGTAGCTTCCACTAAGGCCCGGGCTGGTATCAATCCACGGTTGTAGTGTTACAGGATTCACTACATTAAAAATAATGTTGTTGGTAGCATTGCATATACCTGTTGAAAAATTATAGTTATTAACTCCGGCATAACAGTCGGAAGCTGTAGCACCGCCGGTAGGGAAAACAGTATTCCTTAATTCAAGGTAATTTAAAACGTTAGAAAATTTCCATAGCCTGGAGGCGCTATCAAGTTTTATATCCTGCGTATCGGATGCTAATTGTTGATAATAATGAGATTGATTAACGCCTTCAGAACCACCCGCTATATAAATAAATGAAGAATTATTCCAATGATAATCTGATGCAGCGCCTGAAGCAGGTTTTACGGCTACTCTCCAATAATAAACCGTGTTATTTGTATAACTAAAGCCTGGATCAAATTCCATTACTCCGCCACCCTGATTAACCGAGCGGGTAACCATTGATGGAGAATTGAATAAAGCGGTGGTATCAATCTCCATAACATAATCTGCAGGGGCGCTTAGAGGATTGGAAGTGGATGCATACAATTTTTGGTTGGGTATGTTGATGATAGCATAGTTTCCCGGAAAGCTTGGTGTGGCTTCATCCTGATAAATATAAAATTGCACAGTAGTGCTATTATTGCTTTCCGACATTTCAGCTACTTCATTGTCTGCGTCTATGGTTACTGTTATTTTATTGAGTCCTACATCTCTTGTAGATATTATGGGAACACTAATATTAATAGAATCTGAATAATATGGTGCTTCTATTCTTTTTTTCAAGATAACTGAGGTACTGCCATTTGGATAAGTTCTTTGTACCTCAAAAGTGATAGAGTCATTGATGGCTCTTCCAATATTATATGTGATTGCTTTAACTGAAAAACTATTAGCTGAAATAGAAATAAATTGAGGATTAATAAATACATTCTGGGGTTCCATTACATAATCAGGTTTGGCCTGTGGGTTTACAGTAATTGCCGGGTCCCCGTTAAAGGAGAGTTCCTCGAGATGCATCCTTGTAAAAAAATCCAAAGATGCAGCATTAGCACCTCCAAGGTTTGATATAGTGTTTTGCATGTCAACTCCAATAGAATTTCCGTAGTTAATATTACTAATCTGGTCAAACATCTGTAAATCATAATTATTGAGGTATGGAGGTATCCCAAGATATGTATCTGCCAAAAAGCCAATACTTCCTTTTTCTTTTGATAATACCCAATTTTCTGATATGGTTAAATTATTTTGAGTAGCCCGGAGCGTATCAAAAAAATAATTGTTACCTGCTGTACATCCGCTTACAATAAATAATGGATACTTACCCTGGTTATTATAAGTAGTAGGATCATTTAGATTATACGCTAATACATTAGCAGAAGAATGTCCAAAATACGCAAGAATACCAACACCGGAATTAAGTAACTGGGTTATTCGCTGCCCTCCTGATAATTGTACTGCAGCGCTTGATTCTTTTGAAAAAGTTTCCACATTCGCACCAAAAAGAGTATCCTGAACAATGGCCTGGTATAAGCTCATGTAATATCCAAACAGAGCATTATCCGAACTATCAGCCCCTCCTACAATGTTGACCACTTTTTTCATCCACAATTTATTGGCAGTTGTTTGGGTTGTTGATGTTTCAGACTGTTCGTATTCTTTTATCTTTTGAAGGTAATTACCAACCTCGTCTCCTGAAATAACAGAAAGCCTGCCTATAGGAACAGTAGGTACAATACTCCCGTAAGGAGAAGATAATAATACATCAGATGCAGGATACCCAAAGGTGGGTACCAGATCCAATTTATCGTCATATACGCTAGTTTGATTGGTGGTGTAATCATTGTATTCGATCCCTTTGCCAATCAGAAACACGTATTTCGGAGTTGTTGAAAAAGTATTTTTTGCGTATTGAATGAAATCTTTTATTGCTGAAGGATGTATTTTAATTCCATAGGCAAACTGATCAGTCAATTCATTAATATCAATCACTTTTGCATTATAACTTCCACCGGCAGCAGAGCTTCTGTATTGACTGTAAAGATCAACATTGTTAACGCCCGTAGAGCTTATATATAGTATCGGATTGGTGATGATTAAATAATTTCCCTGGTTTGACGGTACCGCATAATTTATAAAATTTCTTGTTTGGAATGAAGAAATGTTATTAATTATTGAAGGGTCTTCGCTGCATAAACGGAACTTTCTAAGTGCAATTGCGGAAGGAGGAAGAACAAATTGTACTGTTCCGGGTGTACTAATATCTCCGATGTATCTCTTACCGGAAGTGATATCAAATAAAACAGGGGGAGTAGTTCCATAATTAAAATTATTTATAACCAGGTAATTTCCGATGTTAGTAGCAGGTAATTGAAAATAAAAATTGGTTTGATTATTGAAATTAAATGTGCTGGGATAAGTTATTTCATCATAGGCAAGCACATAATTGTCTAATGAAACTGCAGAACTGTCTGCAAATGTGATCTGCAAGTTGCTTAAATCCTGGAAATCGCTAATGGGAATATTAGTGATTGTTTTTTTCAAATAAGTAAAATAATTCATGGGTTCATAATCCACTATATTATTATAAATACTAACTTGTATGTTTCTGGAATTAATCGCATTTCCAGCTACCGCAAAATTTAAAGTTGCGTTGGGGCCATTCCTATAAAGATTGATGTTTGTAAAACCTGCAGAATATCCCCTGTTGGGGGATATATCAAAACTTGTCCATCCTTCTCCTATATCATAGGAAGATGAATATACAGGGAGACCTACATCGGCGGCGTATCCGGGATTAAGCTGGTCTCTGAAATAATTTGTCTTTACATTCATAAAATAAGGTTCCGGAGTAAGTGTAGTACCAGCCACATTATTAGAGTCGTTGGTATATCTTAAATTACTTCCTGCGGGATTTACCGTTAAAAAAAATGCGGCGGTATCTGTTTCTAAGCTGTAATGATCCGAAAGCTGGTAATCTGCTACAAGGTATAATTTGGTATCAGGCTTTCCATCGTTCATATGCCCCCAAAACTCAATGTAACCGTTAGCGGGCAAAGGGCCTGTTGGGACACTGGTATATAAGGTAACTTGCTCACCGTTTCTCCAAAGTTGAAATTGTTCGGCAGGAATATTTCCCAGGCCCATACTGTTAAGAGTGGCTTGTGTAATATGATAAAGCCCATCGGCGCCTACTTTGAATTTATAATAGGTCTTACTATAATCAATCCAACTATTGGAATAGGTTTGGGCATTCACAAATGCTGTAAAAAAAGTAAAAAATATGACTATTATTCTTTTCATTGTTGAAGATTACTTTTTTCGTGTCTTTTTACTTTTTACCAAATCTATTTTTAGTGAAAAAACATTGGTGTATAATGGATTTGATTGATTGGCAAGATTTACAAAAGCGTAATCTAAACTTACATTATTTATTTTGAAACCAGCGCCCAGGCTCGGCTGATATATCCAAATCTTTTTTTGGTTGGTGGTATCGCCATCAGCTAAAGCTTGTTGAAAATTAGAAATTCCGGCACGTACAAAAAATACGTTTTTAATAGAGGCCTCTATTCCGGCATGGGGGTCAACACTAACTGTTTTTCCACTGATCACGGTATTTCTTTGTCCGTCAAAAGTAATGTCAAAGTCAGCTTCAGTTAAAAGGTTCACAGATGAGCCTAACCTGAAATTATAGGCTGTTCCTAATGTTAGGTGCGGCGCAGTTAGTTCTGTTGATTTTACCGGTATATCGTTTTCAGTAAGATATAGCACTTCCTTTTCTTTTTCTGTGAAATGGAACGACCAGGCATTAAAGGTAGTAGTAAGATCTTTAGCTACTATACCAAGGCTCCACCTGTCCTTTTGAATTTTAAATCCTGCGTCTATGCCGAATCCCCAGGCAGTGGCAAAAGACCCAACCTGGCGATAAATAACTTTTGCATTGACGCCGAAACTTGTTTTAAAATCTGCATCGTCTTTTATTTTTTGAGCAAAAGAAAACAGGAAAGCATAATCTGCAGAAGAAAATGTAGTGATATTATTATAATTAATACTTCCGTCGGGCTGCACCAAAAATAATGTATTAGGAATATCATCTACTGCAAAACGTAAAGCAGTAAAACCCAGTACCCGTTTGTTATCATTTACTGGTACCGCCACACTTGCGAAATCATATTTACCTATGTCATCAAAATAACTCGCATGCATTAAGTTGACCGAAGGGTTGTTTTGTACTCCCACAAGACCCGCAGGATTCCAGTACCCGGCAGTGCCATCTGTTACTGAAGCCGCTTGTGAGGCTCCCATACCCAGCCCACGTGCACCTGTTCCTATGTTTAAAAATTCGTTAGAGTATTTTAAAAATTGCGAAAATCCAAAGGAAGGCAATAGTAACAGAATTAATATTTTGATAAATAGGGAAATTCTCATAAAGAGGGCACTCAGTTATTTGAAAGATTCAGTGGGTATTACCGGTAAATTAAAACGGATATTATTATATCTATATTGCATTTCCCGGTTTCAATACGCGATAAAATTAAGTAAAACTTACTGCAATTGGTAAAGGAAGTCCTTTTTTTAAGTTGTAAAAATATTGTCATTTACAAAAAGAAGGAAATTTTAATGGGATGCTGTCTGTGTTGTTTATTTTTGTAAACTATTTTGATATATTATATGGAAAATTTAATAGCAGAACTAAGATGGCGAGGCCTTATCCAGGATATGATTCCCGGAACGGAAGAACGACTTTGTAAAGAACCCATTTCGGCGTATGTAGGTTTCGATCCCACAGCAGATAGTCTTCACATTGGTAGTCTGATTCCGATTATTGTTCTTGTCCATTTACAAAAATATGGGCACAAGCCAATCGCTTTGGTTGGAGGCGCTACAGGAATGGTGGGAGATCCTTCGGGGAAAAGTGAAGAAAGAAATCTATTAAGCAAAGAAATCCTGGATAAAAATGTAGCAGCAGTAAAGAAACAATTATCGAAGTTTCTTGTTTTTAATTCAGATAAAACCAATGCTGCAGAAATGGTAAATAATTACGACTGGTTTCAGAATTTCTCTTTTCTTGATTTTATCCGTGACGTGGGAAAACATATTTCTGTGAATTACATGATGGCAAAAGATAGCGTAAAAAAACGCCTTGAAGGTGACAACGGAATGAGCTTTACCGAATTCACTTATCAATTGGTACAGGGTTATGATTTTTACTGGTTGTATAAAAACAAGAACTGTCAACTTCAATTTGGCGGCAGCGATCAATGGGGTAATATTGTAACCGGAACAGAACTAATCAGGAGAAAAGCCGGTGGGGAAGCGCTTGCATTTACCTGCCCATTATTAACCAAATCTGACGGAAGTAAATTTGGCAAAAGTGAAAAAGGAAATATCTGGTTAGACGCTGAAAAAACATCACCCTATACTTTTTATCAGTTTTGGCTAAATACCGCCGATGCTGATGCAGAAAGATTTTTAAAAGTATTTACTTTTTTATCTGAAAATGAAATTAAGACCCTTGTTCAGCAGCATACGGGGAATGAGCAACAAAGGATACTTCAGAAAAAATTAGCAGAAGAACTTACTTGTTTTGTGCATTCAAAAAGCGATTATGATTTTGCAGTAAAAGCTTCTTCTATTTTATTTAGTAACGATACTGCACAAACGCTGAAAGCATTAAATGAAAAACAACTGTTACAGGTAATGGAAGGAGTACCTAATGTTGAAATAAAAAAAGACAGATTGAATGATCTGGATTTAATTTCATTATTAACCGAAACAAAAATATTTCCCAGCAAAGGCGAAGCAAAAAAAATGCTTGTCGGTGGCGGTATCTTTATCAATAAAGAAAAAGTAAACTCTATTGATGAAAAAATAAATACCACGCAACTTTTAAATGATAAATATTTATTGATTCAAAAGGGGAAAAAGAATTATTATTTATTGAAGGCAAATTAAATTACAGTTTCCATCTGATTAATAGCGACAATTACATCACTTTCAATTTTTTTTCTTTTTCAGAAACTTTCCCGGTTTGTATTCAAATTTTTTGGAATAAATTTCCTTTTTTATGGGGTTTGCGTCAGGAATATTAAGCTAAAACTGCTACTGTGCCTTATTCTCAAAAATCATTTGGTATTTTTTAATACTACCTTTACTTTTGCGCACCATTGTCCCATAGTATAAAGGCAGTACAACAGATTTTGATTCTGTATGTCGAGGTTCGAATCCTCGTGGGACAACGTACAGTAGATGACAATCAATTAGTTAGATAGTATGGTTGACAATCTGACTGACACTTTTATAAAAAAATGACTTATCTTTGAAGAACTTTATCAAAGATTTGAACGTCTTAAATGCCTGGTATTCTTACCGGGCATTTTATTTCAAAGCGTGGCACAAAAAAGCCGGTAACGTTAATTACCGGGGAATCTATCAAAATTCATAACGTGCTGGAATCACAACACGTTATGAATATGTTTAATGCCGGAACATTCACTAAGCCACTTTGAATAATTTTTCTTGTGCATACACCTCAGTACCAATCCCTATTTCAATTAAGGCGTTAATCCCCTGTAAATATTGCTCGCTGTAAGCAGAAAAATAATTGCCATAAGAAAATGAGCGCTTAAATCCCTTCATAATAGAGTTAATACAGGAGTGATATTCTTCATAGCTGCAACTTTCAAAAAACTCTCTTAATCTCTTGCAATAGCTTCAGTTTCATTCCCCGGGCATTTAACCCAAGGGCTATAAACTTCATCAATTAAAAGCTTAATGACAAAAACATTACTGGAAACTTCTCTCCTGGATTTTTCTTCTTCACATACCCATCCCAATCCTTCTGAAAGGAGTTCTAATAAGATTTCTGGTGCCTTAAACTTCTGTATTAAAATAGTGGCAGCATTAAGTAAACAGGTTTTATTTTTTATGTTTGACATGATTGTAATTTTTTGATTTTATACTTTTTTAAAGTTCAATAGTACTTGCGGTGTTATTATAATAAAAAAACAGATTACCTAACTCTACATAATCATTATCCTGTAACTTTTCTTCTATAGCGCCTGCAAGTGTATCGATCTGGAAAAGATCTCTTTCTAATTTGTTTTTTAAATTCTCATTAATACGCCGTCCCTTTTCATCATCCTTGCTGATCATTTCTATCAGGCTTAGTGCATCGTTTGAGATAGTTTTAATTGCCTCACATAAGTTTGATAAGTTACCGTATAAGTCTGAATCAACTATTGGACTGTTTTTCAGATTTTCAAGGTGTTCGATTATTTCTTTTGTCATAATTCTGTTTTTAATAGTGATAGATTCGTTTGTGTTCGTTTTTTTTGTTGACATTTTTTTTTAGTTTTAAGATGATTAATTACGCTGCTTTATTAAGATTTTTTATTTCTTCATCAGACAAGCCACCTGTTCTCATTTCAGATATAATAAAAAGAATATTGTAGATTCTCATAAATTCAATAAGGTGATCTGCCGCTTCGCCTGTCTTTTCGTAAGATTTTAAAAACGACCTTCCAATATCAGCGAGGCATTCTCTATTATGACTGTCCGGGTCATAGTCAAGAATTTCATTCCAGGATGCATCAAGAAACTTAATTCTTGCTTTTTTGCTTTTACAATTAACCATGCCTGGCAATACATACCACCCTATATTGGTTAGCAAAGAGTTTTGTTTATCAATATGTGACTTGTATTCGTTTGCTGTAGCAAGCCAATAAGCCAGCTGGCTGGCAGTAACATTGGCATCAAAATAAAATCCGATTGGATATAGGTGCACTTCCGGCAATTCGGGTTCCTTACTGTTGATATTTATTTTTTTCATTTTCGAGAATTTGAAATTTAAGATTAAGCTGCTTTTTCTATTTCTTCTCTCAATTCCTTCTCTAAAAACACATAGTCATCGTTCATTTCGCAAATGATAAGAAGTGTTGTATAAATCTGCATGAACTCTTGTATTTCCTCTGGAAATGACTTACCTTTTTTGCTCTCAGTACAGAATTTAATTCCAATATCTCCCAATGATTCACGAAATACCATGTCAGTATATTCATTTAATATATCAGTAAGGTCTTTCTTTAAAAATTCAATTCTTTGAGCCTTAGTATTACGCTTAATAAAAGATGGAAGAAGCATAAACCCGAAAGCCCATATTAGCTCCTTAATTGACTTTGGATTGTTATCACCCTGATTTATTAATGCTATCCATTCTGCAAGAGAGCTTGCGGTTATTTTCTCCTCAAATAAAACTGCCATATCATTTGCAATTTTATCCATCTTAATTTGATGATCGTTTTGTGTTGTTACTTTTTTTAAGGCTTTGTTTTTTTGCATGATTTTTAAATTTTAATGATTAATGATACAATATGTATCACAAGATAATTAAATTTCTGATAATGACACAAATTGTATCATATTTTGAAAAAATATTTTTATCTTGTGCTCTTATGACACTAAACGAAGCCTTTATACAATTTACCCTATCAGAAACTTTTAAAGAGATTTCAAAAGATAAGGGCAATAAGGGGGGCAAATACCGGGGCTATTTAAGTAGGTTCAGGGCCGGTAATTTAAAGACAGGTGCCATTGTAGAATTACTTATTACCAATGGCTATGAAATAAAAGCAAATAAGGTAACAAAGAAAAAGTAGAATTGCAGAAACAAAGTGAGTAACTAAATTAATTACTTTAAAAATATTTTGCGGACTTCTTCCATTTCTCAACCGCGGATCGTGAAATTCCGTAAGATTCGGTAAGATTGCGTAATATTTCATTTGTTTTTCGTCCTGCATACATAAAATCAACACACAATTCCACACCTTTTGCTTTAGAAATTTTACGGATTTTGTCCATTATTTACGGTTTGTGGCAGGCGTAAATGGCATATTATTCAAAAAGGGTAATTGTGGTAACTACTTTTGTGATGAAAATACCAATATTCAAATTAAATTATCATAATGTTAAGTTCAAATCCTTACATAAGTGGAGTTTCTACAAATGCAAATAATACAACGCCGGATGCATGGCTTTATAAATCAGATTTAGGAACAAAGGTTTATGCAAACGTAACCTTTGGCAGCATAAACTACCCGGACAAAAATGGGAATAAGATTACAACGCCTGAGATGACATTTGAAGCTATTTTAGTGAGCGTAACATTTCCGAGAAATATAGTTAAGACTGAAATCCAGGGAATAGATGGAACAGTGAAAGAATACATCGGGGAAGGTGATGCACAAATTACGTTCACCGGGGTAATTACAGGTAGGAATGGTATCTACCCACAAAAGGTAATATCGGATCTTATGAAAGTTATAAAGGCGCCATGGCCAATCCCTGTAATATCCACCCACCTGTTAAATTTAGGTATTTATTCTGTTGTATTTGATGAAAGAAGTTTTGAGCAAGAAGAGGGAAGCTACTCATATCAAACATTTTCCATTAACGCTGTTTCTGACACGCCGCAAATACTTAAAATTTCAGGATTGTAATCTTTGTATTTAGATAGGTTGCTAAATTAATCTTGTATTGCAACAAGAATACCGTTTTCAAAATATAAGTAGTTCCCCATTGAGTAAACCCATTGCTCATAAACTGTACTTCCAGTAGTAGTAGTAGTATTTACATCATCCCGTTCACCCCAAGAAAGTTTGCAAATCTTTTCGGACCACCCAATTCTAACTTTATTTTCCAAAATAAGCTTTGAATTATAATAACCCAACAAATTAGGTCAAGTATGACCTAATTACTATATTAGCCTTAAATATTTCAAAACAATCATTATGAATAACGAAATATGGAGATAAGTATTTTGAAGAAGATCCAGAAATTATACCAAAGTCAAATTAATTTTGAGTAATTAATTCAATTTAAATCAAACAAAATGAAAAAAACTCTATCAATTATAGCAATAGTAATAATTGCATTCTCTTGTAAATCCAAAACAGAAAATACTATGGTAAAAGAAATTAAACAGGATTTAACTGATACAGCCTTTAAAAAAGGAGAAACAATAAAAATCTATAATTGTGATTTAATAAAGATTGATACAATGACAACAAATTACTGGGATACTACATTTTTAACCAACTATTGGAAAGACGCAGCAAATAATAACAGAATGAACTATTCATTGGATGCAGAGACTATATTAATTGAAGATTCTTTAGATAATGCAATGATTACTGGTTTTCGCCTGGAAGCTGATACAACAAAAAATCCCAAGAATATTTTTTTAGCTAAGGTTTACGTTAAAGCAAGCCTTTCATCAAATGAAAACATATTGGATACTTTGTACTATTTATTTGATACAGATTTGAAGAATTTGCATAGGGAAGATGACCCAAGTTTCCAAGAAGCACGTATGATATATGACAAATAAAAAGGCTATTTCAGGATTGAGATGCAGATTTGAAAAAAACTCAATCAATTATAGGATAGTATTCCACAGATATGGTTAGCATTCCTGAAAGTAAAAAGCGGAAGAAATTGCATTATTTTTAATTAATTAATTAAAATTCAATTTCCTTACCGTTGATTATCATTACCTGTTTTTTTTCTACATCAACTACAGCGTTTAACGTTGTCGATGTTAAAGTTGGTAATGAATATTTGAGTAATTTCTCAAATAAAAAAATACGGTCCTTTGGCTCCAAGCTATTCCAGTCCTTTTTGATCTGCTCCCGGTTGTCATCAATAAAATTATTAATCCATTGTCTTAAATCGGTTGTAGTTTTATTTGGTACTCCTTTGGGTCTTCCGGATGGGTTGTTGGTTTTACCTTTCATTTCTGTAAATGTTTGTTGTTTTCAAAAATTGCTACTTTGCCGAATTGCTCTTGCCACCATTCAAGAAATGATTCCATATTCTTTGCTATGAAATAGAGACCGCCTGCCCCTCTCACTCTTTCAGATTCTTTAACCTGGGCATCGCTTTGCTTGTCATTGCCAATCTTAATTTCTATACTGATATGCAGACCTTTAAAGATGGCGTGGATATCTGCAACCCCTTTGCGCGTGCTACCACGTGTCCATATCATACCACCGTTTATTTTTCTTACCTGGCCCTGGCAGTTTATCCGGTTGGCATCTCCTCCGGAAAAGTTTATAAAATCAATTACAGCTTTGGTCAGGTCATTGGCTGTATTATCCCGGTAAGGCTTTACTATCATATCATAGCCTCCGGATAATTCAAAAAACCCCGGCGCCTTTTCTTTTATACTATCCAGTTTCATTCTCTTTAAAAGTTTCTTCCAGTCTTCCATTATTATATTGGTTTTTGTAACCCGGCTTTAAAGCATACATCCGCACATTTCAAATATTTACTTTCTTCACCGGCAAAAGATGAATTGTTATTTATTGCTTGTTTTATACTTTCCAGAAAATTGAAATCATTCAAGCCTCCTAAAGTGTAAGATACTTTTTGGACCGTCTCCCACCTGCTACCAACGGCTGCAAATTGTATTTTTTGCAATTCTGCATTTACAAGGGCGCTATTGCCCGAAAATGTTTTTTTGGTATAGTTGGCTTGGTAAACTGATTTAGCGGCTTCCTGTAGCTTAAATTTTTTTATTCGTAGAGTTTCCGGTTCTTCCCTGATCAACATATTTGCATCATACGACAGGTAACGTAAATCATTTACATTCCTTCCTTTGCTTGTGTCTGCTTTTATTCCGTATTTTAGAAACACCTGGAAACAGTTTTCAGCATAATCATTCAATCTTTCAGGCTCAGCAATTAAAGCAAGTGCATAAAAACCTTTGCCGCTGCATGACAAGCCGCAAAAGGCAATGAATGGTAAAGAGAACACGGCCAGCTTTAGTTCTTCAATATCATAATCCTGAATATCATAATAATCAAAATCTAACTGTAATATTCCGGTCCTGCTTATTTCAATTATATTTCCCTTTGCCCTGGATTGTAATAATGCTGAAGGTGAAAAGCATTGCAGTTTACTTTTTAATTCTGCTTTTTTTATTTTATAATCAACATCACTGATCAATTGGTTATCATATTTTTTCTGTAAATCCCTTAGCGCAATAATTACGGGAAAATCTTTACCAAATTCAGATAACAAGATTTGCCGGTATGTTGCCGGGCGGCCGGTATTATCCCGGTGCGAAGTGTAAAGAGAAACTTGTTTATCTATCCAACTCATTTTTTAAAACTTGTTATAAGGGTTCATTTTTATTTTTCATTTCAGGTTCATATTTTAGGTTCAGGTTCATTCCCCCTATAAGGGGGGGAATATGAACCCTTATATTGAAGGTTCAAATGAACCTAAATGAACCCTTATGAACCCTTCATAATAATTCTATAAAAACCGTCAACATTTTTACAAATCATTTCCCACCCTAACATATTATTCAGGTATCTTTTTGCGGTTGATTCTGTCTTCCTTGTTTCTTTCATAATTCTTGAAATTGATTCTTTATGATTCCAGACATTAGGCGCTCTGAATATTTCATTGGCTAAATTTTCAATCCTTCTAAAGTTTGCCTGATCTTTTTCGGTTTGCTTTTCGATTGCTATACATTCGGCGTCAACTGAAATGTGATATCCTTTTTCTTTACTGTACTGATAACAAATTAGCGGTGCATCATTACAACCTGCTTTTCTTGCTCTTAATACCTGCAAGGTTGAAATATCACCTTCCTTTGTAATATTCAGTTGGCAATACCCTTTTCTTACTGCTTGCCGGCCCACATGGCCACGCGGCATTGTGTCATTATTCTTCCCGGCATTTTCATTTAAATGAATAACAAGCAAGACCGGACAGTTGTATTTTACTGCAATGGTTGTGAAGTAAAAAATGATTGCATTGGCTTCGGCCTCATCATTTACACTGGTAATAAAATCAGCGGCTCCATCAATTACGATTAGATGAATGCCATTGTATTTTTGATTGCACAATTCACAAACACTATTTACAAAATCCTCGTAATCTTTTAAGGGAATGGTTCTGATATTATAGGAATGATAATAATCCGGTGTACTTTCTATTCCGGTGCGTTTAAGGGTAGTCTTTAAATTATATTGCTGATCTGCTTCGCTCTGTTCCGTGTCCAGGTGTATAACGGCTTTACCTTCTGGATTAGGCATAACACACACATCGGTAAGGCCATCAATAATTCCATCCTCGGAAATTGCGCCGGCAATACATACACCGGTAAACGCTGTTTTTCCTCCTTTACCTTCGGCTGTGATTGGCGTGATATTTCCGGGGGCCGCAACCTTCGCTTCACCGATAGTTATTGTCGCCAGAGGATCCTCAACAAACTTTTCTTTTGTGATTCTGTATTTTTCGAAATCTAAAAGATTCTTTTGTTGCTCAATATTTTCATAGATGACTTTTTCGTCCATCTCTCCTGTGAAAGCTTTAAAAGGAATGACCGGCACTTGCTTCTTTATTTTTTCCGTTACTTCCATTGCTTCCATCTTAAAACATTTTTAGTTGTGGTAGAGTAGGTGCCTTCTTTTCGTCCGTTGTCAGATACCAGGCTTTAAATCCAGTGTGTTTACAGGTAGTCTTTTTGATTTCCCAAAGTCTGCCTGATTTCTCTAGGTCTCTCTTATACCTTGTAATGTTTTTTTGAGGAACCCCTGTTGCATCAGCAACCATTGAAGCAGTGGCAATGTGTTTATTGAGATAAGTAAATATGGTTTGGAGCTGTGTTAGCCGGTTAGTACATTTGCTTTGCCTTTCTGAATTATCTGCCTCGTTTTGCCGCGGGGCTTTTTTTATTTTCCTCATCTTGCACCCCCCCTTTTATTTATGGCTATTGCTGTAATGGCCTGTTCTACTTCGTTCTTCTTATACAGCACACGCCGGCCAATGCGATAGCCTTTTACTTTACCATCTAATGTGTAGGTTAATAAGGTCGGTAAAGTGATATGCAGGATGTCAGCAGCTTCCTGTCGGGTAATGTAACTGTCGGGCTGTGGTGTTGATGTTGGAAGCTTATAATACTTTAAGCAGGTATTTACACTATCAATAATTAGTGTTTGCAGTTCTTCTTTTTGAACTAAAATTAAATTTTCCATAATTTTCTTTATTTGTCTTGGGCAAATAAAGAAAAATAGGAAAAGTAAGGATTGCAAAAACTGCATTGATGCAATTTTTGCAATAAATGCAGTTATTTAAGTAAAGGCTTTACATCACGAGATATGCTATTTTTTATTTGAGATTTATATCCAGAATATTTCTGGGAAGCATAAGTTTCACTTCCAAATGATCTTCCGCTTTTGCCCATGTTTAAACCATGAAATTTTTCGTTAAGAAGTCGTGAGTATGTTTGGGGATTTTCTTTGGTTATTACGCTGCCTGTTAATTCTTTTAGCCATATTATAAACGACTGTTTATAGTTACCAATATAAGCATTGTTTTCATTTATTACCTGTGGTTCAACTTCACGAAGTACATTAATACATGCTTCTATAATATCCGGCTTACGATATTGTTCAAAAAATAATTCATCAAAAGTTTGTGGCTCCTGTTTCTCTACTTTTTTTGCTGCTTCATTTTTTATTTCATCAATCTTTTGTTTGCAATAATTAAAGACTTCATCAAATATTTTTGCATGATAAGGACGGGGCTTTACTTTTGGCATAGCCCTGACTAATTTTTCGTAAAATTTTTCAACTTTAAACCTTCCATCAATACGTATTGCTTCTATGAAGTCCTTGAAATTTAATTCATAAATATTATCAAATGTATAATCACGGTTGTAGAGCTTTTTGGCAATTTTATCAAATTGGTTATCTGTGTTCAACCGATTTGGCAGCGACATTTCAAATTGCATAACTTTTAAGGGTGTATCTGCGTTATCTTTTTGCATAATGATAGTTTTGTGTAAATATTTTAAACGGCCATTAATTTATTTTCCTTTTTTTCCCAAACTTCCTGCATTCTTTCTGCATGTTCGTTTTTTGATACTTTGATGTACTTTAAAAATGATGTTTCCGTTTCGTGGCCACTTACTGCCATTATGGTTAATGTCGGCATACCGGCTAAATACTGATTAGTACAGAATGATCTCCGGCAAGTATGTGATGAAATCATTTCCCATTTCTGCAAGGTTGATATTATTTTCAGGCCGCCTTGTGTCCTTCGTTTACTTTCATTGCCAATTAAACATGGCACTTGCTTACAAACTTCTTTGATAGCTTCATTAAACTTTTGCCCTGATATAGCCGCCGGCAAATTGCCATTGTATTTTGCAATGATTTTTTTTACAATGCTGTGAACGGGAATTACTACATCTTCGCCGGTTTTAGTTTGGTCAATAGTGATAAAACCTTTTTTGATATGCTGTGGACGTAACCGGCTAAAATCGCTTTGACGCAATCCTGTGAAGGCTCCTATTAAAAATAAATCGCGGACCCTGTCAAGTGAAGGATTGCTTGTAAGGTTTAAATTTTCAATCTCTTTTAATTCAGGTATTGAAAGATAAATATTGTCGGCTGGTTCAGATAGTTTAATGAAGTCTTTAAATGCTTCGTTTCTGTGATATCCTGCTTTATATGATGCAGCCATTACCGTCTTTAGCTTTTTGATCTGGTCGCCAATAGTATTTATGGCTAAACCTTTGCTATTTAAAAATTTCAGATAGTTGCTGTAAAACTTATCCGTAATATCATTGAAATTTAATTTCGGATTATATTCTTTCAATGTAGAGTATGCCACCCGATATTGCTTTGAAGATTCGGGAGCAACTACTTTTCCTTTTTTTGTAAGCCTGGCACCTCTGGCAGTATCTTCTATAAATTCGTTATAGAAATCAAAGAATGATAGAATTTTTTGTTTACTCAATACATTCTTTTGAATTAATGTTCTTAGCTGTTCTTTTGTGGGCGGCTGGTTATCTTCATTTAAAAATTCATAGTAACACTTTTCAATGCCTGATTTTATGCTTTCAAGTCGTTGATTAAATTCCGGTGCCTGTGGAAAAGAGGGTGTACTTCGTGCGCGGCTTGTTTTTAAATTCCAAAATTTAGGATTGATAGACTCATCAATTCCTAATCTTAATCTTTCTGTTTTGTATGATACAGAAACAAGTAATCCGGTTTCGGTTTTGCTATCCGGGCGGAGCAAATAGAACTTAATTTTCATCTTTATCAAAGTTTGAACAATACAAAGATAAAACGTTTGACAGTATGATTGACAGTATTTTTTTGTTTTGTTTGCTTCTAATTTTTGTTATTTCTCTATGTAACTTAGTATTTACAATAGTTTCAAAGGAAAGTAAAAGAAAATAAAATTAAATAAAGGTAGCTTAATTGTTGTCCTCGTGGGACAACACTACCATACTGATAATCAATAAGTTAAGCTTATTGATTGACACTGTTAAAAGATACAGAAGAAGGCTCTTTATTAGATTATGCTACAAGTAAACTTGAGATAATAGAGCGAATTGAAGAACTTGAAGATAAGGTTTTTAAGAATAACAGGCCTGAAGTTACGCTTAAACAAAAGCTTTTATTATTAAAACATTCTGGCATTCTAGAAAATATCAATCATCTTTTTAAGGATTTAGATTCAAAAAATAAAGCCACATTTTTATCTGTTCTTCTAGATACAGATATTATTAATACTACAAAAGCCTTAAGGGTTATCCAAAACAGTAAGTCTGATTTAGAAACATCGAAAAATTATATGAAACTTGTTAATATTTTCAAACAAGTTGGTCTAACAGATCAAGAAGAATTTTGTGATAAAAGATTGGATGAATTATTAAAAAATGAAAAGCCCTCTAGAAAGGGGTAACCTGCATTACTTACCCCCTCCCTTATTTTATTTCTTTTGTTGTTCACCAATTAAAAACAACAAAATGAAACAAATTTTAATCAATGAAATAAGCATTGAAGAATTAGGTACTAAGATTGAAAAATTACTTTTTAAGATTGACGAGTTATTTCTTAAGGTCGAAGATGTTATTGAAAATAACCAGAAGAGAAATCAGGTTCCTGTTATTAAAATTCGAAGTACCTATCTTACCAGGATAGAAGTTGCTGAGCTTCTGAATATTTCACTACCCTCATTATTGGTTTATACTAAAAAAGCTTACTTCAGTGTAATCGGAAAATAACAATGTCATAAAATCGGCAAATAAGAATGTAGCATTTTCGGAAAATAAGGATGCATGATTTCAGACTTTTTAATTTGGCCCCGGGACCAAATTAAAAAGTCTGAAAATCCAAAATTATAGGTTTTTTCGTCCGGCACTAAAAGCCAAACGAAATGACTAATAAAAATGTAAACAATTGGATCATGTATCATGAAATTCACAAACTTTGCCGGCTGGGGTTTAGCAACGCTAAAATTGCCCGTCCTTTGATTAAAGTTTTAGCCGGAGTGGCAAAAGAAAAATAAGTTCACTCGTTTTTGAAAATATTCCGGTGATTGAACGCGTATAACAGTAATTATTAAACGCAATTGCTCCCATTGTTTTGGACAATTGCTTTATTGCCGGGTGCAATAATATTTTCACCCTGGTTTATTCAAATGACCTCACTTTTAGCATTTATAAAATAATGCATCTTTAATTCTCTTTTATATTCCCCAGGCTTATTTTTTCAAACTCTTCCATCATTTTTCTACTTCCTATAAATAATGGTGAGCGATCATGCAATCCAACAGGCACTTTTTCAAGAATTCGTTGCCTTCCATCGGTGGCTTTGCCACCCGCCATTTCTATGATATAAGCCATGGGATTGCACTCATATAATAACCTGAGCTTTCCATTCAGTTTATCAATGGTAGCAGGATACAAAAAAATACCCCCTTTTATCAGGTTGCGATGTACATCAGAAACCATGCTGCCGATATACCTTTGCGTATAAGGGCCTCCGTTATTTATTGATTTTTCCTGGCATTTCGTAACATAATTTTGTACTCCGCAATCAAACTGAAAAAAATGACCGTGGTTTACAGAATAAAACTTTCCTTCCTCCGGGCAACGGATCCCGGGGTGACTTAAACAAAATTCACCGATTGAGGGATCCAGGGTAAATCCATTGACTCCTCTTTTAGTAGCATACACCAAAATAGTGGAAGATCCATAAATAATATATCCTGCAGCTACTTGTTTTATACCGGGTTGCAGGAAATCTTCACGGGTTACAAAGGTACCGGTTTCAGTAACCCTCCGGTAAACACTGAATATGGTACCGATGGATACATTGACGTCTATGTTGCTACTTCCGTCAAGGGGATCAAATACACAAACATATTTCGAGTTCATACTTACGGGGTTATCAAAGATCACAATATCTTCCAGTTCTTCGCTGGCAATACCCGCGCAACTTATTCCATGCTTTAGCACATTCGTAAACTGATCATTGGCAAATTTATCTAACTGCTGCACTTCTTCGCCATGCACGTTCACATCTCCCGTGTTTCCTAAAATATCCACAAGCCCCGCTTTATTTACTTCCACGTTGACACGTTTGGCTGCCAGCCCTATATCCCTTAGAAGGCCAGCCAGTTCTCCGGTGGACCTCGGAAATTCCTTCATTTCTCTGATGGTAAATTCATCCAATGTTAAGACCTGCCTGTTAACCATTTTTTTAATTTTTAAGAGTATGTTTTTATTTTATTGGCGGAAACCAATTTGATTCATGATTTAGTGTTCAAAATTTCAGGGCCCGCTGATACAATCTCTTTACTTACATGCATGATGTATTTTTTGAAGTTGTTGATAAAATAACCGGCAAGCTTATTCGCAGTTTCAGTATAAGCTACCTTATTTTTCCACGTTAATTGGGGGTTCAATATTTTGGAAGGAATGCCGGGGCAGGATGAGGGTATCATTATTTTAAATATCGGGTGAGGATGATTTACCACATTTTCAAGTTGTCCTTCCATGGCTGCAGCAATCATTGCCCTGGTATAATCCAGCTTTATTCGGCTCCCAGTTCCGTATGGCCCACCACTCCAACCCGTATTTACCAACCAGGCATTTACATTATGTTGTTTTATTTTTTCACCAAGCATCCGTGCATATATGCCTGGATTCAATGGCATGAAGGGAGCGCCAAAGCATGCACTGAAAGTGGGTGTGGGTTCATTGACACCTTCCTCAGTTCCTGCCACTTTAGATGTGTAGCCACTTATAAAATGATACATCGCCTGGGATAACGTGAGCTTGCTAATCAATGGCAAAACGCCAAAGGCATCAGCAGTGAGGAAGAATATATTTTTAGGTACTTTGCCAACAGATGGAATTACAGCATCATTGATATAATTTATGGGATAACTTACTCTCGTATTCTCGGTTATCTTTTTACACGCGAAATCAATGATATTTGTGCCTTGCATAAAAGATACATTTTCAACAATGGATCCGAATTTTATAGCATTGTAAATAGCAGGTTCTTTAATAGGGTTAAGGTTAATCACTTTTGCATAGCATCCTCCTTCAAAATTGAATATTGAATTGTCATCCCAGCCATGTTCATCATCTCCAATTAATCTTCTTTGAGGGTCTGAACTCAAAGTTGTTTTGCCGGTTCCACTTAGCCCAAAAAAAAGAGCAGTATCGCCACCCTTTGCAATATTAGCAGCACAATGCATACTCAATACATTTTTGTTTATCGGCAATACAAAATTCAGGATACTGAAAACTGCCTTTTTTATTTCACCGGTGTACTGGGTGCCCCCGATCAGGATTATTTTTTCAGTGAAATTTATAATGACAAAATTCTTCCGGTTTACACCATCAGTAGATGGGTCAGCAAAAAAATGAGGTAGCTGCAGTAGATGCCATTCTATTTTTTCATTAATTAGTTCTTCTTTTTCCGGACGTAAAAACATATTATAAGCAAAAAGGTTGCAGCAGGGATTTTCGTTGATTACCCGAATGTAAAGACTATAATTATCTTTTGCACAAACATAACAATCCCTGATCCAAAGTCTTTTCTCTTTCAAATACTCAAGCATCTTATCATACAGCCTCCTAAAATATTTTTCATGAATGGGCTGATTAAATTTATTCCAATCAATTGCATTTTCAGTGAGCACATCTTTAACAATAAATCTGTCCTGGGGACTCCTTCCTGTAAATTCTCCTGTTTCAATTACCAGTGCACCTAAATTACTCAGAACCCCTTCTTTTTCTTCAATAGAATGCCATACCAGGTCTTCCGGCAAAAGTTGATAATACAATTCTTTGGAAGTTCCTATTTTATCGTATAAGTCGTCGTGAAAAGAGAATCTTTTCATGCCTTTTGTTAGGTGTGATGTTTCCATTATTTCTGTTTATAACTGCAATGAATGTTGAATAAAAGTGATTTAAAAATTAAAATCACAAATGCTTGTTTGGTGAATTTTTATGAAAGGAAACTTTTGATATAAAATCATTCCTGAATAATAAGGCAGATGTTATATTCTGCTTACAAAAAAACGAATGGTTATTGAGTATTTCCCAAAAAG
>Ga0307372_10004753_pt1 | contig 20762 bp, 20 predicted proteins | sample OX1MG_FD_202533 | JGI IMG/M metagenome (GOLD analysis project Ga0307372, IMG submission 202533) | Soil microbial communities from Risofladan, Vaasa, Finland - OX-1 | ecosystem: Environmental > Terrestrial > Soil > Coastal area > Acid sulfate soil | place: Finland: Risofladan, Vaasa | collected...
GCTCGTGCTGTTCGGCGGCAAGCGCATTCCCGAGATCGGCGCGTCGCTGGGCAAGGGCATTCGCGAGTTCAAGCGCGGAATCAAGGAAGTGGGCGACTCGGTCAACGCCGACGAGGTGTCGCCGGTGCACCCCGCGACGTCGCTGCCAGCAGGCACGGCGCCGGCTACTTCGGTGGTGTACGACGACAACCGCGGCGCCCCCAAGCGCCTGCTCGACAGCTGACCCGCAGCGCCCGGCGCTAACGACCGCCGGGTACGATGCCATCGGGACCGAACCGGGCGCGCACCTGATCCACGGCGCGCGCCACGGCGCGGTCCCGATCCGTCTCCATGGCCGGTTCCCGCTGCAGGTCGAACAGGGTGAGCTGATCGCTGGCGTCGTCCTCGGCCAGCGACGACAGCGCCACCCCCAGCAGCCGCGCCGGCACCCGCCGCGCCGAGCTTAGCCGCGACAGCAGCGGCCGGGCCAACGCCAGGATCACGCGGTCGCTCATGACGCCCAGCTCCACCGTGCGGCTGGCCGAGCGCGTGCGGAAATCGTGGTCCCGGATCTTCACCGTGATCGTGCGCGCGAGCAGTCCCTCGGCGCGCAGATCGGCGGCGGCGCGAGTGACGAGCGCCAGCAACTCGCGACCCAGGGCCGTCTCGTCGGTGAGGTCGCCCGGGAAGGTCTCGTCGCGACTGATGCTCTTGGCGCCGAGCCGCGGCGCCACGTCGCGCTGGTCGATGCCCCGCACACGGTCGAACAGCCACTGCCCTTCACGATCGCCCAGCCAGCCGGCCAGCGTCTGCACGTCGTACGGCAGCACGTCGGGCACGGTGCGCATGCCGAACCTGGCCAGCCGCTCCTGGAATCGCGGGCCGATCATCGGGATCTCGGCCAGCGCCACGTGGCGGAGGAAGTCTGCTTCGCCGCCGGGCGCCACGACGTGGACGCCGGTGGCTTGGTTGTGCGGCTTGGGCTTGGCGTGCTCCACCGCCAGCTTGGCCACGAGCTTGGACGTGCCGCCGCCGAACGACACGCCGAGCCCGGTCTCGCGGAGGATCGTGTCGCGCATGCGCTGCGCCGTCGTGGCCAACGGCTCGTGGCGGTACAGCCCCTCGGTGCCGGCGAGGTCCAGATACCACTCGTCGATGCTCGCCGCTTCGACCACGGGCGCGAAGCGGTCGAGCACCTGGCGGATCTCTCGGCTCTTCTCGGCGCACGCCGCGCGCGGCACCGGCACGCACACGGCGTCGGGGCACAGACGGAGCGCGCGGGCGATCGGCATGGCCGACCGCACGCCGAACGCGCGCGTCTCGTACGACGCCGAGCACACCACGCCGCGGCTGGCGCGGGTGCCGCCCACGATGAGCAGCGGTTCCCTGCCCGCGCCCTCCGGATCGACCATGCGCGCCACGGCGACGAAGAACGCGTCGGCGTCGGCCAGGAGGATCCGGCGCGGCGGCGCGTTCACCCCACGTACACGTAGCTGAGGCCGCGCTCCTGGGCGCGGTTCACGGCGATCACGCCGGCCACCACTTCCACGGCGCCCGGCACCAGATTGGCCCGGAAATCGGCCAGCACCGTGGCGGCGTCGGCCCCTGCCCTGCGCGCCGCTTCCCCGGAGAAGAACCCCATCGCCATGCCGCACACGGTGAACACGGCGCCGCGGGAATGGAGCGCGGCCAGGCTGGCGCTGTTCTTGCGCGTGTCATCGGCCGAACCGGACGACGTGTTGCGCACCGCCGGCGCCTTGGTGTTCGGATCGTCGTAGCCCACGACCGCGCCCAGCGCGTACTTGTTCCACATGGCGTCGTTGAGCCCCATGGCGAATGCTCGGTGCCGGAATGAGACCACCACGTTGACGTCGGCGTCGGCCAGTCCGTAGCCGTCGTTGTTGGCGTTGAGAAAGTTGCGGGCGAACGCGGCGCCGTCTCCCGCCTTCTCCGGCGAGAGGACGTCGTAGATCTGGCGGTGCTTGCCCTTGAGCGCATCGAGCCAGGCGTCGGGGTCGGCGGACGGCGCGCGGAGGAGTCGCTCGGCCCGAGCCACCGAGGGCAGCGCGGCGCTGGTGAGCAGGGCGGCGGCGGCGCCCAGGCGCCCCAGGAAGCCGCGGCGCGGGATGTTGGTGGATGGCGTCATCGCTTGTCCTCGCGTGGTGGGAGAGTATCGGCAACGGCCACGGCGGTCACGTGCCGCGCGTTGCCCTGGCGTTCGATGCGCACGGCGTGCGCCGTGACCGTGGCTTGCGCGCTGTCGGCGCGATCGAGCGGCGTGATGCGCAGCTCGACCCCCGAATCGGCGGCGGTGATCACGGCCGAGCCGTTGCCGGTGTTGACCACGAGATCGGCCGGGGCCGCCAGCACGAGCGAGCTGTCGGGCCGCATCCCCACGATCATCGAACGGATGCCGAGCTGCAGCGAACCCTTGATGGCGACGAAGAACTTGGCGCGCGTGGAATCGTTGGCGGCGTTGGCCACATGGACACCGACCTCCGCGGGCGGCGGCGGCGGTTGGCGCCGGCAGCCCGCTGAGCAGGCGGCACAGGCGAGGGCCAGGGCGAGACGACGAGCGTGAGGTTTGGGCATCGACGGAAAATGCGCGCGCCGGCCCGTCTCTGCCACTACGCGGGCACCGCGCACCCGCGCCGGGAACCATGCGTCGGCGGTAATTTGCATACAATTGTGCCCAAGCTTTCGTTTTCGAAACGGAGGGCACGGGGTCGGAGTTTGGCTTCGATTCGCCTATATTGGCGGCACCCCCTCAGCCGCACCCTGTTGCCCATGCCACCACGCAGGCCTCCTTCTCGTTCCTCGCGCGCCAAGAGCCCCGGCGGTTCCGTGCGCGCCGGATCCGTCGCGCACGGCTCGCGGCCCGAGCAGGTGTACACCCGTCTGCGCGACCTGATCGTGCAGGGGCTGGTGGCGCCGGGCAGCCGGATCGTCGAGACGGAGATTGCCAGCCGGCTGGGGGTGAGCCGCACCCCCGTGCGCGAGGCCCTGCAGCGGTTGCAGCAGGAGGGCTACGTGATGGGCGCGCCGGGCGCGCAGCAATCGCGGCTCACCGTGGCCCCGCTCACACGCGACGACGTCCGCGAACTGCTCGACATCGTGGGTTCCCTCGAGGGACTGGGCGCGCGGCGCGCCGCCGAGCTCGGCGTGGAGGAGCGGAAGCCGCTGGTGAAGGACCTCCGGGCGCTCAACGCCGAATTTCTCAGGGCGGGGCGCTCGACCCCCGTGGACCACAGCCGTCTATACGACGCGGATGAACGTTTTCACCGCCGCGTGGTAGAAGCAGGGGTAGGTCCTCGGCTCATTGCGCTGCACGACGCGGCCAAGCCGCAGGCCGAACGCTACATCAGGATGTACATCAGCATGCTGACCGGAGACATCCGGTCGTCGGTGGAGGAGCACGACGCCATCACCGACGCGATCGACGACGGACGATCCGAGGCCGCGCAATACGCCGTGGAGGTCAACTGGCGGCACGCGGCCGAGCGACTGGCCAAGGTCATCGAAGAGGTCGGCGAACGCGGCAGCTGGTAGTGGCCAACACCCCCATGGAGGCAAGACCAGTGAAGAGACTCGCATTGTTGCTACTCGTTCCGGCGTTGTTCGCCTGCGATACGCAGGCCAAGCAGCAGCTCGGCGTGCTCGCCAAGGCGGACTCGCTGCGCCAGGACTCGTTGCTCAACGTCAAGAACCAGCTGCTCAACGACATGCTGGTGTCCACGCAGTTCATCAATGACATCGACGCCGAGATCGCCAAGGCGCGGAGCCTGCCCAAGCCCAAGACCAGGACCGCGCTGGCCACGCCCGCCGAGGCCGCGACGATCAAGCAGGACCGCGACGAGGTGCTGGGCAAGATCCGCATGCTCGTCCAGCGGCTCGACGCCACCGACGTCCGGCTGCGCGAGGTGCGGGCCAGCGCCGCGTCGCTGTCGCAGCACGACTCCACGCTCACCCGGCAGATCGCCCAGTACGAGCAGAACATCGCGGACTTCCGGGCCACAGTGGAGCGCCAGAAGACCGAGTTCCAGGCGATCATCGATTCGCAGAACGTCCAGATCGCGTCGCTCAAGGGCAAGGTGGACACGCTCAACACGGTCAAGGCCGCGCTCAGCGATACCGTCACCGACCTCACGCGCGTGAAGAACACGGGCTACTACGTGGCCGGCACCCGCGACGAACTGGTGCACGAGGGCGTGCTGTCGGAGGAAGGACACAAGCAGTTCCTGCTGTTCGGCAATCGCCCGGTGGAGCCGGCGCGCACGCTCGATCCGTCGGCGTTCACGCGCATCGACATCACCAGGGATACGAGCATCGCGCTGCCCGACGGGGAGTATTCGATCTTCTCGCGGCAGGACCCGCAGTATGCGCAGGGCTTCGCCGTGAAGGACGGCAAGATCACGGGCGGGCTGCACATCACCTCGCCCACGCAGTTCTGGGCGTCGTCCAAGTTCCTGATCCTGATGAAGCACTAGGCCGCCGGCCCTGCCGGAGACAGCACGCGGGGCGCGCGCTCAGTCGAGCGCGCGCCCCGTGTGCGTTGTGGCCCGGCGCGCTACCAGGACGGCTTCTCGCTGGCCAGCTCCTCCGACAGCTTGAGGTAGCTCTCGTAGCGGCTCACGGCCACCTCGCCGCGCTCCAGGGCCGCGCGCACCGCGCAGTCGGGCTCCACGCTGTGCAGGCAGTCGGCGAACCGGCACTGCTCCCGATGCACGCGGATCTCGGGAAAGCAGAGATCGAGCCGCTCCACGGGCAACTCCCACATGCCCACTTCGCGCAGCCCCGGCGTGTCCATCACGTAGCCGCCACCGGCGCCGGGCAGCGGGTGCAGCGACGCGCCGACCGTGGTGTGGCGACCCTTGTTGACCGACGCGCTCACCTCGCCCACCCGCAGGTCGAGGCCCGGGAACATGGCGTTGAGCAGCGACGATTTTCCGGCGCCGCTGGGTCCGGTGAGCACCGAGGCGCGGCTGGCGAGCGCCCGCGACAGCACCTCGAGCCCGTCGCCGCGTTTGACGCTGGTGAAGTGCACCGGATATCCGGCGCGCGGGTAGTCGGTGAAGCGGGCGTGCGCCACCTCGGGGCCCACGAGGTCGACCTTGTTGACGACGAGACGCGCCGGCAGTCCGTTGGCCTCGGCGATCACGAGAAACCGGTCGACCATGCGCAGATGCGGTTCGGGGTTCGCCGCCGCGAACACGATCACCACCTGATCCACGTTGGCGGCGATGATGCGTTCGCCGCGCGCGCCGCCGGGTGCCCGCCGCGCCAGGCGGGAGGTGCGGGGCAGGATCTCGGCGATGGCCAGCGACTGGCCGCGGGCGTCGCGCTCCAGCCGCACGCGGTCGCCCACCGCGAGCTTCACGGCCTCACGGCCCGCGGTCTCGGTGTCGCGCCGGATGGATCCGCCGGCCCGGCGGCCGACGTCGGCTTTCTTCAGGCGGCCGCGCATCGACGCCTCGTGCACCGTGCCGTCGGGCAGGAGCACGTGCCACACGCCGCCCGTGCCCTGGGAGACGGTGCCCACCAACTCCTCGGCGCCGGTCACGTCTCGCCGTCGTCGGCGCGCATCGCGTCCCACCACCGGCGGCCGGGCGCGGCGCCGTCGCGGGCCGCGATCAGGCCGTCGAGGGCGCGCTTGACGTCGGCCAGCGGCATCGCGCCCACCAGGGCGCGCGCCGCGTCGGGCGTCGCGGCATGAATCAGATAGTCGGTCTCGAGATGCCCCTGTGGCGCGGCCGCGCCCACGCGCGCCCACTGCACGAACAGCAGGTACGCGGCCGCCGCACCGGCCGGACCGCGGGCCGCGTCGGTGACGATCTCCACGCTGTACGAGAACCCGTCCGATCCCTCGAACGCCGCCGGCCGGTCGTGCACCGCCATGTAGCCGCCCAGGGTATTGGCGTCGCCCCGGGAATGATCGGCGGGAATGAACTGCCCGGACATGATCAACGCCGGCCGCCCACCATCTCGCGGAGCACGTTGCCGGTGATGAACGCCACGTTGGCCGGACGCTCGGCCAGGCGGCGCATGAGGTACGGATACCACTGCGTGCCGAACGGCACGTACACGCGCACGCGGAAGCCGGCGCGCACGAGCTGGTCCTGCAGGTCGCGCCGCACGCCGTAGAGCATCTGGAACTCGAACCGGTCGGCCGAGATGCCGTGCTCGGCCACGAACCGCTGCGCCTCGGTGACGAGCGCCGGATCGTGGGTGGCGAGCGCGGGGTACGTGCCGCGCTCGAGCAACGCGTGCATGCACTTCACGTAGTTGGCGTCGACGTCCTTCTTGTCGGGATAGGCCACGGCGGCCGGCTCCTTGTACGCGCCCTTGCAGATGCGCACGCGGCACTTGAGCTCCACGGCCCGCTCCACGTCGGCGAGGGTGCGATACAGGTAGCTCTGCAGGACGATGCCCACGTGCTGCTTGAAGCCGGGGTACAGCCGCTCCTCGAACAGCCGCAGCGTGCGCTCCGTGTAGGCGCTCGACTCCATGTCCAGGCGCACGAACGAGCCGTAGCGCTTGGCGCGCTCGAGCACGTCGCGCATGATCGACACGCACAACTCCTCGGAGATGTCGAGCCCCATGGCGGTGAGCTTCACCGACACGTTGGCATCGAGCCCCTGCTCGTTGATGCGGTCGAGGATGGTGAGATATTCGTCGCGCGCGGCGCGGGCCTCGCGTTCATTGGTGACGCTCTCGCCCAGCAGGTCGAGCGACGCCGAGATCCCCTTGGCGTTGAGGGCGCGGACGGCGTCCATCGCCTCGTTCAGCGTCTCTCCGGCAACGAACCGGCGCGCGAACGATTTGGCGAGGCGGTTCTTGCGGACGAACCGGAAGACGCGGGGCTGATTGGACAGATACAGCAACGTGGAGCGGAACATGCGACCTCAGACGGCACGGCGCAGGGAACGCCGGAAAAATGACGGCCCGCGCCGAAGCGTGGGCCTTGGGGGGAGAATCAGGGTTTGACGGGACGGAGTGGGGCGTTGACGGTGAACGGCTCGACGATGCGCAGCACCGGATACTGCTTTCCGGGGGCGAGCCAGCCGTCCATGATGTTCCAGGTGGTGAATCCGTCGTCGCTTTCGGGCTCCAACAGGTACATGGCCAGGATCGCGAGCGGCTGCGCCTCGCGCACGATATACGTGCCGGGCGGCAGGGTGATGCCGAGCGGCGCCCAGAGCCCCTCGAGGCGCACTTCGTGGTGGCCCTGGTACTCCCGCGGGTTGCGGATCACCGAGTCGATGGCGAACTGCTCGGCGCGCACGTCGAGCGAATCCACCAGCTGCTCCACGAACACGCCGTGCATGGCCAGCCGCTGGACGAGCGGCTTCTGGTCGGGGCCGAACGCGTAGGCCACCGGCATGCGCCGCTCGAGCGTGGGCGTGAACCGGTCGTACACGTCCATCCGTTCGGTGTGGAAGTCGCCGATGCGGCGGAATCCGCGCGGCACGCCGGGCAGCTTCTGCGTGCTGTCGGGCAGGCGACCCAGGGTTTCGAGAATCACGTCGGCCTTGCGCGGGTGCTGCGTGATCTGCGAACGCAGCGCGATGTACGGCGCCGCCGACGGCGTGGTGCCGCCGTACACCGTCTTGCGGTCGGCCTCGTGCGAGATGTCCACGATCTCCGACGAGTTGGCGGCGAGCAACGACAGCAGCTCGCCCACGAACGCGTACGTCGAGGCGATGCGGGTGCGGAACGGATCGTGCGAATAGGCCTCGCTGAGCACGCCGATGCGCCCGCGAATGCCGTAGTAATTGGTGCCGTACCGCGGCCGGGCGTCGTACGTGTACCAGCCGCGACGGCCGCCGGTAGTGTCGAGGTTGCCGTAGTCGAAGGTCTGGATGCGTTCCCGGGCCAGCAGATTGCGGCGCACGGCCGGGAGCAGCGTGTCCATGGTGAACGGGCCGGTGTACTTGGCGGCCGGACTGAGCGAGCCTGCGTAGGTGAGGGCGTAGCCGTGGAAGGTCCCGTCGGTGGTGTGCAGGTCCACGAACACGTCCGGGTCCCACGCGTTGAACATGGCCAGCGACGCGCGGGTCTCCGGCGCATCGGCCTTGATGTAGTCGCGATTCAGGTCAAGGCCCTGACCGTTGGCCCGCTGGCCCACGAGTTCGGGGCCGTCCTGCTCGGGCCGGTTCGTGGCCTGGGGGCCGAACTTCTCGTTGCCGTCGGCGTTGTAGATCGGAACCACCACCAGCACCAGCGAGTCGAGCACGTTGGGCTGCTTGTCGTCCGACAGCTCGCGCAGCATGGCGAGGATGGCTTCCTTGCCTTCCACTTCGCCGGCATGGATGTCGGCCTGGATGTACACGATCGGCCGGTTGAGCCGCTTGGCCTCGGCGGCATCGCGCACCACGGGGCGCGACGCCACGACGTACGGGATCTCGCGCCCTTCGCTCGTCTTGCCGATGTCGCCGATGGTGATCGGGGCGCCCAGGAGCTTGAGCGAATCGAGGAACGACACGACGTCCGCGTAGTGGGACGTCTCCATGAAGTTCGTGCGTTCGGCGCGCGTGAGCGGGCGCCGGTGCGAGAAGTCGGTGGGATACACGGCGTGGATGTTCACCGCCGATACCGCCGTCCGTCTTTCCGGCATCGGACCGGGGCCGCGGCCGGGCGGAGCGCCGCCGGCAGAGCCGCCGCCGCACGACGCCGCCAACGCGGCTGCCGCGAGTGGAGTCAGGACGCGAGCAAGCGAACGAGCCATGACTGGTCTCAGGTCTCGGGAAACGCGCAGGGAACAGGGAATTGTACCCTGATGGCGGCGCGAGGTGCTAGGGACCGCTCAGCGTTCGCTGCGCGCCGCTGGCGGGCCGCCGCCGCGCAGGGCGGCGCCGCGCGCCCGCGTGGTAGCCGCGGCCGCCGGGTCGGCGCCGCGATCGATGTCCTGGCGCACGCTGCGCTGGTACGCGGTGAAGTCGGCGTCGCGGACCCCGGCCCGAGCCAGTGCCTCCACGGCCGCCGAGGCCGTGGGCGCCGGCACCCCGCGCGACACGAGGTCGGTGAGGACCATCAGCGGCGTGGTGAGCTGCCGGCCCACGTCGGCCCGCCGCAGCGCGGTCAACTGGGCGGGCGTGATCCCCGCGTGGAGCGCGTGCGCCCCGGCCGTGATCTCCTCGGCGCGGGAGCCGCGGCCGAGCGCGGCGCGGGCCCGGCGCATCTCCTGGGCCAGGGCGCGCACGGCGGCCACGATGCGCGGACCGGCGGCGTGCTTACCCGCCCCTTCGAGCGCCTTGTTGACCAGCGCGTCGGCCGGCAGGCCGGCCACCCGCGCCGAATCGACGAGCGCGAGCACGGCCGTGCGGGTGACCGGATCGAGTTGGGTGTTGAGGCGCGAAACCTGCGCTCCCAGCGTGGGCGCCGCCGCCAGGATCAGCAGCGTCGCCACCGCGTGCCGCGCCAGCCGCATCAGGGCGTGTCGTCGACGACGAGCGCCGAGTTGGGATACCCGAAGTCCTCGTCGGCCACGCGAGGCGCGGCCGGATCGGGCACCCATAGCGAATCGTCGACGAGGAAGCCGTAGCGATGGTGGCCTGGGGGAATGGGGGCCGTGAGCGACCAGACGCCGCCATGATTCTCCGCGTGGTACGCGGCGTGGTTCGGGTCCCACCCGTTGAAGTCGCCCACCACCTGCACGGTCTTGGCGTCGGGGGCCACGAGCACGAACTGCACCTGGTGCCCCTGCGGGCGCGCCGCCGGGAGAACCGCCATCGCGAGCATGCCGGCCGCCACCGCGGCGAACGCCGACCACACGCGCCATTTCGGAATCGGCATCAGGGGCGTGATCAGTTCGAGCGGACGCCGTGCCACCGCCCGGACGGCACGCATCACCCGCTGATCGAACGAGGCGTCCACCGTCACCGGGCGGCGGAGTTCGTCGACGATCCCATCGAGTCTGGAGTTGTTGATGTCACGCACTGCGCGCCTCCTTCAACAGCACCCGCAACCGGTCGCACGCGCGCATCACGCGCATCTTGAGCGCTGATACGCCAACGCCGGTCAGGTCAGCCATCTCGTCGTATCCCAACCCTTCCACGTACTTCAGGAGGAACGCCTCGCGTTGTTCCGGCCGCAACTCGGCCAGCGCCCGCTCGATCTCCTCCCGCCACGCCCACACTTCCGCCGGATGATCCTCCGACGCCGTCATCAGCGCCGTCTCGTCGGCGAGGAAGGTCCGCGCGCGACGCGCACGTCGCGCGCCCGCCGTCCGGCAGCGGTTGACGAGGATGCGAAAGAGCCAGGCCCCGAACCGTTCCGGATCCTCGCACCGGGCGAGTGACCGATAGGCCCGCACGAACGCGTCCTGCATCACCTCGTCCGCGTCCTCACGGTTCCCGAGCATGTGCATCGCATACCGTGCACAACGTTCGCGATACCGCTCGACGAGCGTCGCGAACGCTTCCACGTCACCGGCGAGCACCCGCTCGACGATCAGCGCGTCAGCGCTTCCATCCATATGGCTCTGACCTTACCACCAGGGGTGGAGTCACACGACCTCGACCGAAATCGCTTGGGGGACAGCATCATACCGGTTTCCCGTCGGCGGGATAGAATCGTCGCCGCGAACGCGCCATGTCAACCAGGAGTTCTGCCGGCTCGAACCGCGAGGGGAACCGCCCGTGCAGGTCTTCGAGCCGGCGGACGACCTCGTCGGCACCCAGAGAATCAATGTAGCGAAACGGTCCGCCGCGGAACGGAGGGAACCCGATCCCGAAGACGGCGCCGATGTCGCCGTCCCGGGGGGACCGGAGAATGCCTTCCTGTAAACAGAGCGCAGCTTCATTTACCATCGCCAGGGCGCAACGTTCCGCGATCTCACCGGCCGGGACCGGCACCCGGGCCCCCGACCCACCGATCGCCCGGTACACCGTGGGGTCCACCCCCTCCTTCTTGCCGTGGGCGTCGTACCGGTAGAACCCGGAGCGCCCCTTGCGCCCCGTGCGCCCCGACTCCACCACCCGCCGCATGGCGTCGGACGGCGCCATCCGCGTGCCGAACGCCTCCGAGAGCACCAGCCCCACCTCGCCGCCGACGTCGATCCCCACCTCGTCGAGCAGGGTGATCGGCCCCACCGGAAACCCGAATTCCACGAGGGCGCCATCGATGGCCTCGATGCCCGCCCCCTCGTCGAGCAGCAGCCCGGCTTCGTTCATGTACGCCGAGAGCGCGCGCGTGGTGTAGAAGCCCGGCCCGTCGTGGACCACGATCACGGTCTTGCCGAGCGCCCGGCCGTAGCTCACCGCGGTCACCGCCGCCTGCTTGGCGGTGTCGGGCGTCACGATCACCTCCAGCAGCGGCATGCGGTGCACGGGCGAGAAGAAGTGCATCCCGAGCACGCGCTCGGGGTGCGCCGCCGCCTGGGCGATGCGGCCGATGGGGATGGTGCTGGTGTTCGACGCGTACACGGCGTCGGGCGCCAGCGCGGGCTCCACCTCGCGCAGCACGCGGTGCTTGAGTTCGAGGTCCTCGAACACGGCTTCGATCACGAGGTCCGCGTTGCCGAACCCGGTGTACGTGGTGGTGCCGCTCACGAGGATCATCTGGTCGTCGAACTGCTGGCGCGTGATCTGCCGCCTGGCCAGCCGTTCGTGCAGCACCTCGCGCACCGCCGCGAGCCCCTTGCCCACGCGCGCCGGGTCGGTGTCCTTGAGGCGGACGATCGTGCCCAGTTGCGCGGCCACGCCGGCGATGCCGGCGCCCATGAATCCGGCGCCGAGCACGCCGAGTTTGCGCACCTCGTTGGGAGGCGGCGCCGGCTGGTCCACGCCGGTGTCCTTCTTGAGCGACGTGGTGGCGAAGAACAGAAAGATGAGCTGGCGCGACACCTCGGTCATGGCGAGCTCGCCGAACCGGCGCGCCTCCTCGCGCAGCCCTTCGGCCATGCCGCGCTCGAATCCGGTGTGCACGGCGGTGATCGCCGCCAGCGGCGCCGGGAAGTGGCCGTGCGTCTTGGAGAGCACGCCCTCCCGCGCCTTGCGGAATACGATGCTCCGCCCGGCGAAGTTCGTGTCGAGCAGCAGCCCGGCGGCGCCGGCGCCATGCCCGCTGCGCACCGGCCGGCGCGTGCGGTTGGCCAGCTCCTGGGCGCGGGTCACGGCCACCTCGCGCAGCAGCGCGGGATGCACCATCTCGTCCACCAGCCCCATCTGAAGCGCCTTGCGGGCGCGCACGTTCTTGCCGGTGAGGATCATGTCGAGCGCGGCCTGCAGGCCGATGAGGCGCGGCAGCCGCTGGGTGCCGCCCATCCCGGGAATGAGCCCCAGCTGCACTTCGGGCAGCGCGAGCACCGTCTTGGGGTGGTCGGTGCAGATGCGATAGCTGCAGGCGAGCGCGGTTTCGAGACCGCCGCCCAGGCAGGCGCCGTGAATGGCCGCCACCACCGGCACGTGGAGCGCGGCGAGGGCGTTGAGCACGTCCTGCCCCATCTGGCTGGTGCGCGCCGCCTCCTCCTCACGGCGGAACTCCAGGAACTGCTCGATGTCGGCGCCGGCGATGAACGAATCGCGTTTGCCGCTGATCAGCACGCAGGCGCGCACGGTCACGTCGCGATCGACGTCGGCGATCACCTGCCGCAGCTCGGCGCCCAGCGCCTGCGTGAGCTTGTTCACCGGCTCGCCCGGCATGTCGAGCGTGAGAACGAGCACGTCGTGCTGGCGGTCGAGGCTGATCATGGGTTGGGCGTCTCCCCGCTCACGGGCGTTCGATGACCATGGCGTGGCCCAACCCGCCGGCCGCGCAAACCGTCATCAGGCCGAACTGGCCGCCGCGCCGCGCCAGTTCGTTGGCCAGCGTGATCAGGATCCGGCCCCCGGTGGCGCCGAATGGGTGCCCGATGGCAATCGACCCGCCCATCACGTTGAGCTTCGAGCGGTCCACCTCGCCCAGCGGCCGGCTGTAGCCCGCCCGCTCCGCCCACTCCTGCGATTCGAAGCCCTTGAGGTTGCACAGCACCTGCGCGGCGAACGCCTCGTGCATCTCGATGAGGTCCATGTCGGCCAGCGTGAGGCCGGCGCGCTGCAGCGCCAGCGGCGCGGCGAGCACGGGCCCCATCAGGAGCTGATCGCCGGGGTCGAGCGCCGCGTACGCGTACGACCGGATATACGCCAACGGCGCATATCCCAGCGTCTTCGCGCGCTCCTCGCTCATCAGCAGCACGGCGCTGGCGCCGTCGGTGAGCGGCGACGCGTTGCCCGCCGTCACCGTGCCGTAGCGGCGGTCGAACACGGGCCGGAGCGCCCGGAGCGCCTCGATGCTCGTATCGGTGCGCACGCCGTTGTCGCTCGACGCGGCCACATCGAAGCGGGGCGGCACCCAAACGGTGGCGATCTCCGCGGTGAGGCGGCCGTCCAGCGTGCCCACCGACGCCAGGCGGTGCGAACGCAGCGCGAACTGGTCCTGTTCCTCGCGCGGAATGCCGTTCATCTTCGCCATCTTCTCGGCGCTCTGCCCCATCGTCTCGCCGGTCGTGGGCTCGGCGATGGCGGGCGTGATCGGGACGAAGTCCCTGGGGCGGACGCGCCCCAACGCGCCCAGCCGGCCGGCCAGCGATTTGGCGCGCGACGCCGCCACGAGCGCGTCGGACATGCCGCGCGAGTGGAGGATGGGCACGTTGGAGAGCGACTCGGCGCCGCCGGCGATGACCACGTCGCGATGCCCCAGCGCGATCTGATCGGCGGCATCGGTGATCGCCTGATTGGACGACGCGCACGCCCGGCTCACCGTGTATGCGTCCACCGACTTGGGCAGCACCGGCATGAGCGAGACTTCGCGCGCGATGTTGGGCGCGAGCACGGAGTGCACCACGGTGCCGTACACCAGCGCCTCGACCAGCGACCCGTCGAGCTCGGTGCGCTCGAGCAACTCCGACACGCACCGGCGGCCCAGGTCGATGGCGCTGAGCCCGCGGAGCACGGTGCCCGCGCGTGCAAAGGGGGTGCGCACGCCCGCCACGATCGCCACGCGGCGACCGTTCCCGAAAGTCGGCATGGCTTCAACTTAGGCGATAGCCCACGGGGCGCCAAACCGGCCGGCGGCTGCTTGTTCGCGACGGCGCGCGGTGGCAGCTTTTCGCATGCCGCTCTCGCAATCTCCCCCCCGCCTGCCGGCCTCCGGCTCGTCGTTCGACCTGCTGGTGGTGGGCGGGGGGATCACCGGGGCCGGGATCGCCCGCGACGCCACGCTCCGCGGGCTGGCCGTGTTGCTGGTGGAGAAGGACGACTTCGCGAGCGGCACGTCCAGCCGCAGCTCGCGGCTCATCCACGGCGGGTTGCGCTACCTGGAGCACGGCCAGCTCAAGCTGGTGTTCGAGGCCAGCGACGAGCGGCGGCGGCTCCTGCGCCTGGCGCCGCATCTGGTGCGGCCCCTGCGCTTCGTGTGGCCCGTGTACGCCGGCGCCCGCGTGCCGTTCTGGAAGGTGGTGGCGGGGGTCACGCTCTACGACACCCTGGCCATGTTCCGTAACGTGCGCCGGCACCGGCGCCTCTCGCCGGCGGGGGTCGAAGCCGAGGAACCGGCGGTGGCGCGCGACGGGCTCCGGGGCGGGGTGGCGTACTTCGACGCCCACACCGACGACGCCCGGCTCACGCTCGCCAACGTGCTCGACGCCGAATGCGCCGGGGCCACGGTGCTCAATCACGTGGCGGTGGAGGCGTTGTCGCTGGAGCGTGGGCGTGTGGTCGGCGCGCGGCTGGCCGACCGGCTCACCGGCGACACGACCGAGGTGCGCGCCCTGGCGACCGTGAACGCCACCGGCCCGTGGAGCGACGACGTGCGCCGGCTGGAGGGAGCGGCCGGTCGGCCCCGCGTGCGGGGGAGCAAGGGCGTGCACATCCTCGTGCCGCACCACCGGGTGGGCAATCGGGCGGCGCTCACCCTGCTCTCCCCCACCGACGGGCGCGTGATGTTCGCGCTGCCGGCGGGCGCGTTCACCGTGTTCGGCACCACCGACACGTTCACCGAAGCCAACCCCGACGCGGTGCGCGCCTCGGAGGACGACGTGGCGTATCTGCTGCGGGCCGCCAACACGTTCTTCCCCGCGGCGCAACTCGGGCGTGCCGACGTGGTGAGCGCATGGGCGGGCATCCGCCCGCTCGTGGCCACGACGGCCGATTCGCCCAACGCGGCGTCGCGCGAGCACGCGATCGAGGTCACGCCGCGCGGCGTGGTGGCGATCACCGGCGGCAAGCTCACCACGTATCGCATCATGGCCGCGCAGGTGGTGGACGTGGTGGTGCGGAGGCTCGGCCGGGGCGGCAGGTCCACCACCGCCGACCTGCCGCTCCCCGACGACACGGCGGAGCGCGACGCGGCATGCGGCCGCGACGCGGAGGCCGGCGCGCGCATCGTCCCCTCGCTCGACTGGCGATTCGGCGAACTGCGCTGGGCGGTGGAGCGCGCCCACGCGCGCACGCTGGCCGACCTGTTCATCCGGCGCACCAAGCTCGCGTTCGAGACGCCCGACCACGGGGCCGGCGCGGCGGCCGCCGCGGCGCAGTACGTGGCGCCCCTGCTGGGCTGGAACGGCGACGAGCAGCGCGAGGCGGTGGCGCGCTATGCGCGCGAGGTGGAGCGGATCTTCGGCGTGGACGCCGGGGCCGGCGTCTAGCGCGGGGCGGCGATGCCGCCCCGCGGGGTCATTCGTCTTTCACGATCTCGTCGTGAATGGTGTACAGCTCCACCACCACCAGCGTCCGCGTGAGCGTGGGCAGACGGAGCATCACGTCCTCGCCCACGCCCTTGCCGAGCAGCGCCCGTCCGATGGGCGACGCCATGGTCACGTGGCCCTCCTCGAATTCGATCGCGTCGCCGAACACCAGGTGGTACGTCTCGCGCACCCTGGACTTCTTGTCCTCCACCACCACGCGCGAGCCCAGCCCCACCTTGTCGGGCGGGATCTGCGACGGGTCGATGGCCGACAGCTTGCTCAGCCGCTGGTGCAGATGGCCCAGCCGCGCCTGCACGAACTGCTGCCGCTCGAGCGCCGCCTTGTACTCGCTGTTCTCGCGCAGATCGCCCATCTCCACGGCGCGACGAATCTCGCTGGGAAGCGTGACGTTCAGCTCGTACTGCAGGCGCCCGACTTCCTCGGTCAGTTTTTCCTTGAGGGCTTCGATCATGGAACCGCGCTGGCTGGGTATAAAAATCGAGGCGCCCGGCTGAGTGGCCGGGCGCCGATACTGCGACGAATCCCGAACCCTCGCCTACCGCCGCTGCCGGCTGGGCGTCACTTCTGCGGTCGCTCGGGTCACGTCGCTCATACGTGCATACTACCGCGACCCCGGGGGTTCGTCCAGCGGCGATGTGCCGCCGGCCGCCGCAGGCTAGACTACGGCGCATGATCGAGCAGGAGCGATACGGCGACGTGCTGCGGCTGCGCATGTCCAGCCGCCGCAGCCGGTCCATGGGATACGAGGTGAGCGCGTACTTCACGCGCGGCGTGCTGGTGGACTGCGGCTTCCCGCACGTGGCCCGTGAGCTCCGGGCGCTGCTGCGGGAGCTCCGCCCCGTGGGCGCCCTGCTCACGCACGGCCACGAGGATCACGCCGGCAACGTGGCGCTGCTGGCCGCAGCCGGCATTCCGCTGGACGTCACCGCCGCCACCCTCGCCGAGTTGCGGGCCGGCCATCGCATCCGCGCCTACCGCCGCTACACCTGGGGACAGCCGCGTCCGTTCACCGGCGCGTTCCAGGCGTTCTCCTCCGATGCCCTGCGGTCGATCCCCACCCCGGGCCATGCCCACGACCATCGCATCGTGTGGGACGCCGAACGCGAGACGCTCCTCTCGGCGGATCTCTGGCTGGGCGTGCACGACAAGCTGATGCACGTGGAGGAGGACCCGCGCCAGCTGGTGCGCGACCTGCGCGCCGCGGCCGCGCTGCGTCCGGCGCGGATGTTCGACGCGCACCGCGGCCCGGTGCACGACCCGGTGCGCGCGCTCAACGCCAAGGCCGACTGGCTCGAGGCGACGATCGCCGCGATCGAGGTCCGAGTGGCCGCCGGGTGGAGCGACCGCGCCATCCGGCGCCAGGTGCTGGGCCGCGAGGAGCTGGCCGGCTTCATCTCGCGCGGAGAGTACGCGCGCGCTAACCTCGTGCGCACCGTCCGTGCCGGCGCCGCCGCGCCCCAGGGGAATCCGTCATGAACGCGCTGCTCGTCACGATCGTCGTGCTCCTCGCCGCCACGGTGGTGCTCGTGGCGGTCACGCTGCGCCGCACCCGCCCCGCCGACACCTCGGCGCTCACGCAGCAGCTGGGCGAACTGCAACGCGGGCTCGATCGCGCCGACCGGCTGGTGCGCGAGGAGATGGGGCGCAATCGCGAGGAGACCGCCTCGTCGCTGGCCCGCGTGACGATGTCGCTGGACCAGCGGCTGGAGCAGGTGCAGCGCGGGCTGGGCGAGATGCAGGCGCTGGCCGACGGCGTGGGCGATCTCAAGCGCGTGCTCACCAACGTGAAGACGCGCGGCGCGCTCGGGGAATGGCAGTTGCAGGCGCTGCTCGAGCAGTTGCTGGCCCCCGAGCAGTTCGCGCGCAACGTCAAACCGAGCCCGGTGCGCGACCAGATCGTGGAGTTCGCCATCCGCATACCGGCGCCGGGCACGAGCGGGGGCGGCATGTGGCTGCCCGTGGACAGCAAGTACCCGGCCGAGGACTACGCGCGGTTGACCGACGCGCAGGAGCGGGCCGACGCCGCCGGCGTAGCCAGCGCGCAGAAGGCGCTCGGCACCGCCGTGCGCCGGTGCGCCGACGACATCCGCGTCAAATACATCGATCCGCCCAACACCACCGACTACGCGATCCTCTTTCTGCCGTCGGAGGGCTTGTTTGCCGAGGTGGTGCGGCTGCCCGGGCTGGTGGAGGCGCTGAGCACCGATTGCCGCGTGATGGTGGCGGGCCCCACCACCTTCGCCACGCTGCTCAACTGCCTGCAGATGGGATTCCGCTCGATGGCGCTGGCCGAGCGCTCCGAGGAGGTGTGGCGGCTGCTCGCCGCGGTGCGCGGCGAGTTCGGCCGGTTCACCGAGACGGTATCGGCGGCCCAGAAGAAGCTCGGCCTGGCCGCCGACGCGGTGGACCAGATCGCCGTGCGGGCCCGCGCCATGGACCGCAAGCTGCGCGACGTGGAACTTCCGGCCGGCGGCGAGCCGCCGGCGCTCACATCCTAGCCGGCGCTCTTGGCGTACTCGCGGCGGAGGCGCGCCATCATCGCGCCGCGGCGGTCGTACAGCCGCTTGAGCGGACGCCTGGCGTGCTTGGCGTGGGCGTACGACGTGAGCAGGGGCAACGCCACCGTCGAATCGAGGTAGCACACCACCGCGTCGGGCAGCCGCTCGGGGTCGATCTTGCCCCAGCTCACCGCTTCGGCGGGCGTGGCGCCCGACAGGCCGCCGGTATCGGGCCGGGCATCAGTGATCTGTAAAAAGTAGTCGTGGCCCTTCTCGTCGATGCCCAGCACTTCCTGGATCTGCGGCTCCGTCTGCAGGATGAAGTTCTTGGGGCTGCCGCCGCCGCAGATGAACACCGCCGACTTGCCGCCGCCGCGCTTGGCGTCGAGCACGATCGACGCCGTCTCGTTCACGTCGAGATTGGGATCGATCACGCACCGGTTCCCGTCCAGCGCCAGCGCCGCGATGTTCATGCCGATGGACGAATCGCCGGGCGACGATGTATAGATGGGCACGCCGGCCGCGTAGGCCGCCGAGAGCAGCGACTTCTGGCCGATGCCCAAGGCCTTCTCGCGCTCGCGCACGTACTTGCCGCACAGATAGTGGAACTCGGCGCTCGACATAGAACGCTGGAACTCCGCTCCTTGAATGATCTTCCTGAAAAAAGCGTCGGTGCTCAGCAGCACGTCATAATCGAAAAAGATGTCGTAGATGCGCACCACGCCTTCTTCGCGCAGCACGACGTCCGACTCCTGGGCGTTGCCGCGGTGCATGGCGAGCCCGAGTCCGAAGTGCGTGTCGTGATACAGATTGGCGCCGGTGGAGACGATCCAGTCCACGAATCCCGATTCGATGAGCGGGATGATGGCCGCCATGCCCAGGCCCGCGGGCGTGAGCGCGCCGGTGAGCGTGAGCCCCACCGTCACGTCGGCGTCGAGCATCTTGTGCGTGAACAGCTGGCAGGCCTCGCGCAGCCGCGCCGCGTTGTAGGCCAGGAAGGTGCCCTCCACCAGATCCACCACCGTCTCGCGGCCGTCGATGCGGCGCGGATCGATCTTGCCGCCGCGCAGGAACCGGCTCTGCTCCGCCGAGGTGTGGCGCGCGCCGGCCTGCTCGCGCTGCTCGGCGGCCTGCTTCTGGGCCGCCTTGGGTCCCGACGCCGACGCGCGCTTGCCCGTGCCGGGCCGCGACGCCTTGAACCCTGCCGATCGCCCCGTCGCCTTCTTCTTCGCCATGCCGCCTAGCCTCGTCGCGTCGATTTGGTGGACATCGCCTGCTGCGCCTGGATCACCACGTTCGCCGCCTCGGCCGGATCGTCGGTGACGATCATGAGATCCATGTCGCCCGGCGAGATCTTGCCCTCGGAGAGCACCCGCGTCTGCAGCCAGCGCACCAGTCCCGCCCAGTAGTGGCGCCCGAAGAACACCACCGGGAACTGGTAGATCTTGCCGGTCTGGATGAGCGTGAGCGCCTCGAAGGCCTCGTCCAGCGTGCCGAAGCCGCCCGGGAAGATAATGAAGGCGTCGGAGTATTTGATGAACATCGTCTTGCGCACGAAGAAATAGCGGAAGTCGATGAGCGTATCGACGTACGGGTTGGCGCCCTGCTCGAACGGCAGCTCGATGTTGCAGCCGATGGACATCCCGCCGCCGAGCCTGGCGCCGTGGTTGGCCGCTTCCATGATGCCCGGCCCGCCGCCGGTGATGATCGCGAAGCCGGCCTGCGCCAGCAGCCGCGCCGTCTCCCGGGCCGCGTCGTACTGCGGCTCGCTGGGGTGGGTGCGGGCCGAGCCGAAGATCGTCACGCCCTTGGTGACGTGGGCCAGCGCGTCGAAGCCTTCGATGAACTCGCCCATGATGCGCATCACGCGCCACGGATCGGTGCGCGTGAAGTCCGCGGGATCGTGGGCGCCCTGCAACAGCTTCTCGTCCTCGGTCACGATGGCCACGTCGCGGATCGAGTCGTCCACCCGGCGGATGGCGCCGCTGCTGTGCCCCCGGTGCTGCTGCGAGGGGGGCGTGCGGCCGGCGCCGATGTGTCCCGCCTCGGTGCGCTCGCGCAGCCCGTCGCGCGCGCCCTGCGCCGCGGCGTCCAGCAGTTCGAGATCGGCGCGCTTTCCCGACGCCGTGCGCGGCGGACGCGGCGGACGAGGACGGCGCTTGTGGGCCGGCGGACCGCTGCGCTTGAAAGCTGACATTCAGGCGTTCCCGTCGATGAAGGAGACCGCGCGCCGGCGGCGCGCGCTGCCGGAGTTTACGCCATGTCACCAACGGTGCGCCAGCGATCGGCTTGCCCCCGCCGGGTCGCGGCGCTTGCTTTTTCGACCATGCCCCCCGAGCTCCCATGTCCGTAGTCATGCTGCTGGCCGACGGCGTGCGTCCCGACACGCTCGCCGCGGCCATCGACGCGGGCGCGCTGCCGGCCATGGCGCGGCTGCGCGCCGAGGGGGGGCTGCACCCGGTGACCACGGTGTTCCCGTCGGTGACCGGCCCCGCGTATGCGCCATTTCTCATGGGGCGGTTTCCCGGACCGGTGGGGCTCCCGGGCCTGCGCTGGTTCGACCGCGACCGGACGGCGTGCACCTTTCCCGACTACACGCGGAG
>Ga0307372_10004755_pt1 | contig 20757 bp, 20 predicted proteins | sample OX1MG_FD_202533 | JGI IMG/M metagenome (GOLD analysis project Ga0307372, IMG submission 202533) | Soil microbial communities from Risofladan, Vaasa, Finland - OX-1 | ecosystem: Environmental > Terrestrial > Soil > Coastal area > Acid sulfate soil | place: Finland: Risofladan, Vaasa | collected...
TCTTCCGGGATGATGCCGCCGCCGAAGACGACGATGTCCGTGGCCTTGCGCCGCTTCAATTCCTGGACGACGGCAGGAAACAGGGTCATGTGGGCGCCGGAGTGGATCGAAAGGCCGATCACCTGGGCGTCCTCCTGGAGCGCAGCGTCGACGACCATCTCGGGCGTCTGTCGCAGGCCGGTGTAGATGACCTCGTAGCCAGCGTCGCGCAATGCGCGGGCGACGACCTTGACGCCGCGGTCGTGGCCGTCGAGCCCGACTTTGGCGACCAGGATGCGCACCGGCCTCACCGCCGTTTGGGAGGTCATCTAGATAACCGCCTTTTCGGTGTAAATGCCGAAGACCTCGATCAACGTGTTCATGATCTCGCCCTCGGTGGCGTACGCGCGCACTGACTCGAGGATGTACGGCATGAGGTTATCCTTGCCCACGGCCGCCTTTCGAAGGGCGCCCAGAGCCTTCGAGCACCTCGCCTGATCGCGCGTGCGCCGTACCTCTTTGACTCGCGCCACCTGCTCGCCCTCGAGCTTGGGATCGATCCGGAGAATCTCCATCGGCTCTTCGTCGTCGACGGTGAACTCGTTGACGCCAACCATGAGCCTCCGCTTCTGTTCCAGCTCCTGCTGGTACCGGAACGCGGAGTCGGCGATCTCCTTCTGGAAGAAGCTAGCCTCGATCGCGGGAATCACTCCGCCCAGCTCCTCGATCTGCTTGAAGTAGACCTCGGCCTGGCGCTCGATCTCGTCCGTGAGCGCCTCGACGAAGTAGCTGCCACCAAGTGGGTCGATAGTGTTGGCGACACCCGTCTCATAAGCAAGCAGCTGCTGCGTGCGCAACGCGAGGCGCGCCGCCTTGTCAGTCGGAAGGGCGAGCACCTCGTCCATGGCGTTCGTGTGCAGCGACTGCGTGCCGCCGAGCACCGCAGCGAGCGCTTCGACGGCCGTACGGGCGATGTTCAACTCCGGCTGCTGTGCGGTCAGCGACACGCCCGCGGTCTGCGTGTGAAAGCGCAGCTTCAGAGATCGCTCGTCCCGGGCGCCATAGCGATCGCGCATCCACCGAGCCCAGATGCGGCGCGCCGCTCTGAACTTCGCGATCTCCTCGAAGAAATCAATATGAGCGTCAAAGAAGAAGGAGAGGCGAGATGCAAAGTCGTCGATCCTCATACCCCGCTCGATGCACGCATCGACGTATGCCATGCCGTCGGCGAGGGTGAACGCGAGCTCCTGTGCCGCGGTGGATCCGGCTTCGCGGATGTGATAGCCCGAGATGGAGATTGTGTTCCATCTCGGCACGACTTTGGCGCAGTACTCGATGGAATCCACAACGAGGCGCATCGAAGGCTCAGGCGGAAAGATGAACTCTTTCTGGGCGATGAACTCCTTGAGGATGTCGTTCTGCAAGGTGCCGCCCAGGGCCGACGCCGGCACGCCCTGCTTCTCGGCCACCGCGATGTACATGCACAGGAGGATCGCGGCCGGGGAGTTGATGGTCATCGAGGTCGTTATCTCGCCCAGCGGGATCCCGTCGAACAGTGTCTCCATGTCCGCGAGCGAGTCGATGGCCACACCGCAGTGGCCGATCTCTCCGCGGCTGGTCGGAGCGTCCGAGTCCTGGCCCATCAGGGTCGGCATGTCGAAGGCGACCGACAGGCCTGTCTGCCCATTTGCAAGCAGGTACTTGTAGCGCCGGTTGGTCTCCTCGGCGGTGGCAAAGCCCGAGAACTGGCGCATAGTCCACAACCGGCCGCGGTAGCCGCCCGGGTGGATGCCGCGCGTGTACGGGAAAACCCCGGGCAGCTCCTCTTCGCGCTTGGGCAGGTCATCGCCCGTGTAGATAGGCTTGAGCGCGATCCCCGAGATCGTGGAGGTCTCGATCCCGTCGTCACGCTTCGGGCTGGACTCGAATTCCTCCTTCCACACCTCCTTGGCGTCCCGAGCTCGAACCTTCATGAATTCATTATGTGCGGCCGATCCGCGGTCAGCTTCGCCTCAGCTTGCGCGCGCCGCTGCCGATGCGATCCAGGATCTCCTCCGCGGCTCGGTACGGGGAGCCGTCTCTCAGGAGCTGGTCGGTCAAGGCGCCATCCTCGCCGAGGGCCAGCCTGGCTTCCTGGCGGGCTAGATCGGCCACGACCTCGGCCGTCTCGTCCTTGAGTCGCCTCGCGGCCAGCTCCTGCGCGCGACCGCTGGAGGCGAGGTAAGCCCGGTGGGACTCGATCGCCGCCCAGAGCTCATCGATCCCCTCCTGGCGAGCCGCCACGGTGGTGAGGATCGGCGGCTTCCACGCCTTCGAGGCGGCCCCCGTGGCCCGAGGCGAGTTGAGGCTGAGCATGGCGCGGAGCTCCATGGCGACGCGCTGGTAGCCATCGAGATCGGCCTTGTTGACGACGAAGATGTCGGCGATCTCGAGGATTCCGGCTTTGATCATCTGCACGCCATCTCCGAGGTTAGGCGTCATGACCACGACTGTCGTGTCAGCCACCGCCGCCACCTCGAGCTCCGATTGGCCGACCCCAACCGTCTCCAGGATCACCTCGTCGAAGCCAAAGGCGCTGAGCAGCCTGATCGCCTCGCGCGTCGCCAGCGAGAGACCACCGAGATGTCCGCGGGCGCCCATGCTGCGGATGAAGACCTTCGGGTCCAGCGCGTGACGCTGCATCCTGATCCGGTCGCCAAGGATCGCTCCTCCGGTGAAAGGAGAGTTGGGGTCGGTGGCGATCACCGCAACCGATCTGTGCCGCTGGCGCAAGAGGGTGACCAGGCCATCGACAAGCGTCGATTTCCCGGTCCCCGGCGCTCCGGTGAAACCGACCACTGCGGCTGCACTTTGACTGCCCTTCGGCGGGGTCTCCAATGTGCGAACCTCGGGATCGCGACGCTCGACGAGGCTGATCGCGCGAGCCAGGGCGCGAATATCTCCGGCGCGAAAGCGCGCCGCCAGATCGCCATCGAGGCGTGAATCAGCCACTGTCGACAACTTAACAGTGACCAAGCGCTGGCGCGGCAAGGTCGGCCCGACGGCCGGGCGACTACTGACCCAAGAAGCGGGCGGCGAAGTCGTGGCCCAGGATCACCACCAGGCCGAAAGTCTGCTGGTGGCGGGCCGGTGCCGGGCTTGTCGGTGTGGCCTGGACGATGGTCGCGCCGAAGTAGTTCGCCAACCACTTCGCGGTCAGCGGAAACTGCCCGCCTGAGTAATCGAGAATCACGGTCTTGGCCGAAGGCGCATGGGGTATGGGATCAGTCAGCATCAGGCCGGTCGGGTCGAACATCCCCGTGACTCGGCTCGCGAGATCCACGAAGTTGTTGGACCCGTTTGCGATCTGGATTGGCGCCTTCTCCGCCAGCACTGTGGGAGCGATCAACAGGTACTTCATGTAGCGGCGAATCATCGAGTAGCTCGGGTCGAGCGCACACAGCTGCGAGACGTATGGGCCCATGCCGCAGTCCGCGAAGTCGAGGAGGTTGCCCTCGGTGCCTGGCTGCGGCGCCGTCAGCGCGACCCTGATGATCGAGGTGTTCGGAAGGTTCTTTCCCCAGTCGTAGATGGCCTGCATGTCGGAGAGCGTCATGTCGGTCGTGATGCTCTTTTGAAGCGCGTTCAGAAGCTGGGGCGCCTTGGAGAAACCGTTGACCGAGGTCGCCTTCTGCTTGATCGCCTCCATGATGTCCTGCTGACGGCGCGCTCGGCCAAAGTCGGATGACTGCGCCGCCTCGGTCGCATGCCGGGATCTCGCGATCTCGAGCGCCTGTTCCCCGTTGAGGTGCTGGCAGCCGGCCTTGAAGTGAATCGGGTGATACCCGCCGGTGTAGTCGGGATATGAGGTGTCGTCCAGATTGGTCGTGAGGCAGACGTCAACGCCGCCAAGCGCGTTCACCATATCGCGAAACGCGATGAAGTCGACGGCAATGTATCTATCGAAGGTGAGGCCCGTGACCAGGCTCACCTCGTGCTCCGCAGCGTGACCGCCACCATCGTGCCCGGTGTATGCCTTGGCGACGCAGCAGATGACGTTGGTATAGGGAACCTCGTAGGCCGCGTTGATCTTGTTGGTCCAAGTCCTTGTCGATGGATCCTGAAGATTCATGTTCACCACGAGGTCGCGCGGAATCGATGCGAGGACCACCCGGTCGCTCGTTGGATCGATAGTCACGGCCATGATCGAGTCGGTGAGGTACGGCGCGTCGTTCTCATAGCCGCCTCTACCCAGCAGAAGGATGTTGACGCGCTGCCCGTGCTTGAGCTTGTAGGCGATGGTGCCCGGTGCCGGCTCGAGCGCTTGCACAACCACTCCGATTGGATTGATGTGCTGACCCGTCGTGGCGGTGATGAAATCGTCAAGCCGCTTGTAGGTGAGGGTCGCTCCGACGAGCACGACGATCAGCAGGGCGGCAACGATCATCGCCGGGACCGACCGGGTCAGGCGGTAGGAGACGTTGTAGCGGGATCGCCTGGCCCTTGGCCTGGCCCTAAGCATGCGCACCGAGGATTTTAGCGTCCAGGCCCTATGAAACGAGGATGAGGCTCGCTGGGTTACGCAAACCCAGCCCGAGCCTCACCAATCAAGTTCTGCCAGCTGCGCCTGTCTCAGGGAGTGCTGAGCGTGTTCGACGTCGTATGCGCGACCAGGAAGAGCCAGGAGATCGCCCAGGCGGCGCTGGCGATAAAGCCGACGATGCCGAGGATCAAACCGGCGAGAGCCATGCCGCCCCCACCCACAGTGCCCGCGCTCGCGGCGATCCGCTGGCGTGAGATGAAACCCATGATCGCGGCGGCAGGACCCAGGATGATGCCGAGGCACAGCGGCCAGAAGCAAACCAGTGACAGGATGCCGGCGATGAGAGCTCCGATCGCAAGGCCATCGGTCCGAGGGCTGGCGACGACCGCTCCCGTATAGCCAATCGGCGGCGGCGGCACATAGCCTCCTCCGGGTGGCGGCGAGGGCACGAACCCGCCCGGCGGTGGCGGCGGCATGAACCCTCCTCCCGGAGGCGGCGGCGGGGGTGGTGGCGGCGGCGGGGGTGGCGGCGGCGGGGGTGGCGGCGTGAACCCTCCTCCGGGAGGCGGCGGTGGCAAATCCGACATCTAACTCCTCCTTACGCCGCTCGCGCGGCGCATTACCCCGTTTCGAAGCTGCGAATTATCCATGCCTGCATCGCCAGCGAATATGCCAACGTCACCAGGATGCCAACGCCGCAGGCGATTGATCCGATCGAGCCGACGAAGCTGGCGGCGATCAGCATAAGGCCGGCGATTAGGGTGTGGTTCAGATTCGCGCGAGATCGGCGAACCACCGCTCGAGCATCGATTCCGGCACCGACTCCCGCCCTGTCGGTCGCCAGCACGATGGCGGGAATCGTGAACGTCAGAGCCAGGCTCAGCAACGTGATCACGCTGAAGCCGATCAGGTTCAAGAGCACGGCGGCCGCGATCAGGCCGCTGTTGGCGGAGCCCTGGCCCTGCCTGACCGACAAAGCGACAGCGGGCACGAAGATCAACAGGGCGACGACAACAATCGCCAGCGAGTAGATCAACTCCACTGCGAAGAGGCGAAAGCCTCGTCCGATGTAGCTGAGGTTGGCCGGCGCAAGCAGCTCTTCTCCCGCGCGCAGCCGGTCGAGCGAAGCCAGCATCCAGCCAAGCCCGTTGATCGATCCGACGATCGGAATCAAAAGCGTCAGCGCGATGATCAGCAGCTTCGAGACCCAGGCGGGATCGCGAAACGGCCAGCTGAAGGCCTCGGTGACCCGATCCAAGCGGGCTACCCCAAGGTCGGTGTGGCCGAGGCGGCCACCAGCAGCAGGACAAGCCGCGCGAGGCTGACCACTGCCCCGATCACGGTCGCACCGACGCCGAGCACCGAGCCTGCCACCGCCAAGCCCCGGCTACTCGAGGTTTCGGCGTCGTCGATCCGCGCGATCGCGGAACCGCCGAGGAAGTACGCCATCGGGCCGAAGGCGAGGCCGGGGAGACGGAACGGCAGACCAGGATGATGCCGAAGATCGAGGCGATCACGGACATGATGGCGCGCCCATCCGTGGCGGCCCCGCGTCCGGCCGACGGCGGCGGATACGCGGGCGGCGGGTGGTACGGCGCCATGCCCGGAGGCTGCGGATACGCTGGCGGCCTGTCCTCGACGGCTAGCTCGGGCGACTCCGGGGCCGAACTCACCGTATCAACGATCTCGCGATGTCGACCCTCTGGTGCATCATCACCGCAACAGCGACCTGGCAATTACGACGCGTTGGATCTGATTTGTGCCTTCGTAGATCTGCGTGATCTTCGCGTCTCGCATCATTCTCTCTACTGGGTAATCCGAGATGTAGCCATATCCGCCCAGGAGTTGCACGCAGTCGGTGGTCACCCTCATCGCCATATCCGAAGCGAACAGCTTCGCCATCGCGGCGATCTTGGTCAAGTCTGGCGCCTTCTCATCGACCTTCGTGGCGGCTCGATACACCAGGTAACGAGACGCCTCGATTTGCGTGGCGATGTCGGCAAGCATGAATTGGATGCCCTGGAAGCTCGCTATCGGCTGTCCGAACTGGTGCCTTTCCTTGACGTAGTTCAACGCGTAGTCGAACGCGCCCTCCGCAATGCCGAGGGCTTGCGCCCCAATGCCTGGGCGAGAGCGGTCGAGCACCGCCAGCGCGATCTTGAAGCCGGCGCCTTCTTCGCCAAGCCGGTTGGCAACGGGAACCTTGACGTCCTCGAAAACAAGCTGCGCCGTCGGCGAGCCGCGAATGCCCAGCTTGTGCTCGAGCTTGTCAGCCTTCCACGGGCTGGTTTCGCGCTCCAGCACGAACGCCGAGATCCCGCGTTGCTCCGCTTCCGGATCGGTCTGCGCGAAAACCACGAGCGTGCCGGCGACGCTCCCGCCGGTGATGAACTGCTTGGTGCCGTTCAACACGTATTCGTTGCCGTGACGAACTGCGCGGGTCTTCATCGCGGCGGCGTCGGAGCCGCTTCCGGTTTCCGACAAGGCATAGGCGGCGACTTTTTCTCCCGAGGCAAGCGGCGGGCAGAGGCGCTTCTTCTGTTCCTCCGACCCTGCCACGAGGATCGGGTAGGAGCCGAGGGCCTGGACCGCGAGGATCAGCGAGGAGCTGGCGCACGCCTTGGCGATCTCCTCGACGCCCAGGCAGATCGTGACGCTGGAGCCGGAGATGCCGCCGTACTCTTCGGGAAAGGGAATGCCAAGAACGCCGTTCTCGGCGAACAGCTTCTCGATGTCCTTCGGATACTCGGCCTTCTCGTCGATCTCTGCGGCGCGAGGAGCGACTTTGTCCTGGACCAGCTCTCGAATCGTGTCCCGAATCGCGATCTGCTCTTCTGAGAACTCGAAATCCATGAACGGAGATTACAGGGCCTTAGCGCCGCCGGGCCCCAAAACCGCTACTTGAGGATTTCGCGAGCGATGACGACGCGCTGAACCTGATTCGACCCTTCGTAGATCTGAAGAGCCTTGGCATCGCGGACGTGGCGCTCGAAGGGGCTGCCCCCAAAAACGCCGTCCTCCCCAGCCAGCTGAGCTCCATCGAGGGCCAAATCCATGGCAGTGTCGGTGCAGTGCAGCTTGGCCATCGACGCCTGCCCGGTGAAGGGCCGGCCGATGCTGCATAGCCAGGCGGCGTGGTAGGCCAGCAGCCGGGCGGACTCCAGCCTCGTCGCCATGTCCGCGAGCATGAACTCGTCCCCCTGCTGCCTTTCTCGCTCGATCAGCAGCGAGCGCGACTCGTCGAGCACGGCCTGGGCAATCCCGAGCGCCTGCCCGGAGATGCCAATGCGGCCCGAGTCGAGAGCCCGCATTGCAACGGTGAAGCCATGGCCTTCGGCGGCAAGCCGGTTGGTCGCCGGAACCACCACGTCCTCGAGCACCAACTCCCCTGTCGGCGAGCCGTTGAGCCCCATCTTCTTGAACAGCTGGCCGACTCGGACGCCCGGGGCATCGGCCGGGACCAGGAACGCACTCACGCCCGCCGCTCTCTGATCTTCGGTTCCCGTTCGCGCGAAAACGATGTACAGGCCCGCCTGGCCGATGTTGGTTATGAAGACCTTGGTTCCATTGATCACGTAGTGGTCGCCATCTCGACGGGCACTTGTCTTCAATGAAGCCGCATCCGAGCCTGAGGCCGGCTCGGTAAGCGCAAAGGCACCGAGGAGCTCGCCTGTTGCAAGTGGCGGAAGCCATCGTTTCTTCTGCTCTTCGGTCCCGAACAGCAGGATCGGCTCACTGCCGACGCTTGTATGCACGTCGACGATTACCGAGGTCGACGCGCACGCCTGGGCCAGCTCTTCGATGCAAATGGCGAAGGCGATTGCATCCAGGCCGGCACCCCCGTACTGACGAGGGATCAGGACACCCAGGAGCCCAGCAGCCTTGGCCGCATCGATGGCTTCAATCGGGAATCGGTGGGCGCGGTCGACCCCTTCGGCATGCGGCCGAACCGCTCCCTGCGCCAGTTCGCGCACGGCATCTCGGAAGCTTGCATGCTGGGGCGCCAGATCCAGGTCCACTGACGGCAAACTAGAATAGGCAATCGGTGATGGAAGCAGGACCTAGATATCTAGAAGGCACCACGGTCGGGAGCGGACGCGACATCATCGGGGTGCGGCGGGACCGAATCGCAGACATCATCAGCACCGGTCGCGAGATCATCTCGCGAGCCAAGGCTGAAAAGCTGCTGCCGGACACGATCACCGGCGCCACCGCCGCCCTGCTGGTCACGATCGCCGGTTACGGCGAGCCGCTGTCAGAAGGGCAATGGCGCGAGCTGGCCGGGGTCGTGGGCGGGATCATGCGTGACAATACCTATGCCGACCTTGCCCGCCTTCGAACGTTGATCACACAGGAGCAGTTCTTCAACGTGGCACGGAACCAGGGGTACGGCCGTTTCATCCGCCGACTCGACGATGGTCGCTGGGTGTGCGAGCTCGCCCCAAAGCTAGAAGACCTCCCTGACGAATAATTCCCTGGTCTCGCGGCTACGGTCGCGACCGATACGCGTCTTGCTCGCGGCGCTATTTACGCTCGTGGTTCTCAGCCCTGCGGGCGTGGTCCTCGCCGTGGTCTGGACGACTCCTTACCTGGGTACGTCGACGCAGGCCGAAGAAGCGACCGCGACAGGACCCGCAAGGTTTCTTCCAGCCCCCGATGTCCAGCCGGGCACCCTGCCTGCGACACCTCTGAACGTGTACGCCAACATCATGTCGGGCGTCGTGCCCTGTCCCCTCTGCAAGATCCCGCCGCGCGTTTACGTCCCCAACAGCGGAGCCGGCACAGTCGATGTGATCGATCCGTTGACCTTCAAGGTGATCGACCACTTCGCGGTGGGCTCAATTCCCCACCACATCGCCCCTGCCTGGGACATGAGCGCCCTGTACGTCGACAACGAAGGATCCAGCAGCCTGACCGTGATCAACATCCACACCGGCAAGCCCAGCGGAACGATTTCGATGCCATATCCCTACAACCTCTACTTCACTCCTGACGGCACCAAGGCGATCGACGTCGTCGAACGGCTGCAGGAGATCATCTTTTTTGATCCCCACCACGGCTGGAAGCGGCTCGCCACAGTCGCCATCCCATGGCCCGGGGCGGATCACCTCGACTTCAGCGCCGATGGCAGCTACCTCATGATCTCGACCGAGTACTCGGGGATGGTCGCCAAGGTCGACGTGGTCCACATGAAGCTGGTGGGTTGGGTGCACGTCGGCGGCTTGCCCATCGACGTCAAGCTGTCGCCCGACGGCACCGTCTTCTACGTGAGCAACCAGGGTCGTATGGGGGTGTCGGTGATCGATCCCATCGCGATGAAAGAAATCCAGTTCATACCCACAGGCAAGGGCGCGCACGGGTTCCAGGTTTCACGCGACACCCAGTACCTGTACGTGTCGAACCGGCTTGAAGGGTCGTTCTCGGTCATCAGCTTCGCCACCCGCAAGGTGGTCGCCAAATGGTGGATCCCCGGAGGCGGGAGCCCTGACATGCTGCAACTCAACCCCGCCGGCACGCAGCTGTGGGCGTCAGGCCGATACAACTCCACCGTTTATGTGATGAGCACGATCACCGGCAAGCTGCTGGCCAAGATACCTGTCGGTTTGGAAGATCACGGCTTGACCTACTTCCCGAACGTTGGCCTGCACAGCCTGGGCCACAACGGGGTTTATCGCTAAACGGCTCGGAGGGAACCTCCGGTGGTTTCCTCTCAGCGGCGGGTGCTTCGCGCGTTCCTGCTCTCCTTCCGGTATTTCGATGGGTTTAATTCAGGATTAGATTCTCCCCGCCACAATTCGGGGGTTGAGGTACAAAGTCATGGCCGGGGGGGATCCCGGCCAACCCTGCCACGCTGGCGACGTCTCTGCGCCACCCTGACGATATAGGGATCCTGCCTTAGTGCATACCGCGCTCGCTGCTCTCATCTTCGTCGTCACCCTCATCGTCATAGTCGTCCGGCCCCGGCAGATCAATGAGGCCTGGGCCGCTGCGGTCGGGGCGGTTCTGATGGTCGCCACGGGGGTGGTGAGCCCATCCGCTGCAGCGAGCTCTATCGGCTCCGAGTGGAACCTCTTCCTGTTCTTCTTAGGCCTCATGCTGACCGCCGCGGTCGCTGACATGGCCGGTTTCTTCGATTGGGCCGCCGGCCTGGCTGCGGCCGCGGCACGGGGCAGCGGCAGGCGACTCCTGTTCAACGTCTTCGTTCTCGGGGCGGTCATCACGACTTTTCTTTCCAATGACGCGACCGCGATCATCCTGACCCCTGTCGTCTACACGATCGCGACTCGGCTCCGGCTTCGCGTCATGCCTTACCTCTTCGCGGTGAGCTTCATGGCTAACGCGGCATCGATGACGCTTCCGATCTCCAACCCGATCAACGTCCTCACGGGCGATCGGCTGCACGCTCCACTCGCGGCATACGAGGGCCACCTACTGCTGGCCTCGCTCGCGTCGATCGCGATCACCACCGCAGTTCTCATGGCGTTCTTCTGGCGATCCGCGGCGGGTCGATTCGAATTTGACTGGAGGTCTGCCGTCCAGTCGGCCGTAGGCGACCGAGCGTTCTTCATGGCGACCGTCGCCGGACTGGGATTGCTCGCCGTCGCATACATCGTCGGGTCCGCGTTGCTGTGGCCGCTGGGCGTGGTCGCGATTGTCGGCGGAGCGGCCCTGGCGGGGTTGGCGGGGGCGCGACGCCGCCTCTCCCGTGAGCACCTGAGCACGCACATCAGCCCGCCGCTGTTCATCTACATCGCCGCGCTTTTCGTTCTGGTGCGCGGCGTCCAGGATGCGGGCATCACTCCCGCGTTGGTGGCGGACGCGGTGAGCCGCGCGAGTGACGCCGGTAGCGCCGTCATGGCCGGATTGGTCGGGTCAGCCGTTGCCTCCAACCTGATCAACAACCTGCCGGCCGTGCTGGTGTTCATCTCGGGCGCTGACGCAGGCGGTGTGCCCGCAGCCCTTCACACTCCCTTTCTGTTCGGCGCTCTGGCGGGGGCCGACCTCGGTCCCAACCTGACACCAGTGGGAGCGCTGTCGACGATGCTCTGGCTCGTGATCGTGCGGCGCCGTGGCGTGCAGGTTTCGGCGTGGGACTTCCTCAAGATCGGCGCCCTCGTCGCGCCTCTCACGCTGGTGGCGGCGGCAGTTCTCGTCGCCGCGAGCTTCCGGTGAGCACGCAAAATAGGTCGACAGCGTTGCGAATAATCGTGCTGGTGGACGGCTTCGACACCGAAGGGCTGTTCGGTTCGCTCGAGCGCATGCTCCGGATTCGTGAATCCGAGCTCCTCCTCGTTTTCGTTCGCCGGACGGGGCCGAGGCGGGGACTCGAGCTGGCGCCGCGCCGGCCAGGCGGACACGAGCTCCCGCCCCACCGTGAGCGCGAGCTCGCCGACGCCGAGATCACTGGAGGCACCCAGGCGCTCGCAGAAGCGGAACAGGTGGCGAGCCGGATGGCTGCGCGAGTCGAGTCGCGACAGCTCGACGGCGATCCGGGCCGCGTGGTGTGCGAGCTCGCGAAAGCTGAGCGCGCCGACGTGGTCGCCGTGCGTGGCACCGGGCACGACCGGCCGCCGGTCGGCCCCGGGTCTCTTGGCCCGATCGCACGCTTCATCGTCGACCACAGCCCCTGCCCGGTCCTGCTGCTGCGCGATGGCGGCTAGGTGGCGCCTAGCAGCCCAGCAAGCGTGCGATCAGCATTCGCTGCACCTCTGAGGTGCCCTCACCGATCTCGTTGATCTTGACGTCTCGCCAGTACCGTGCGACCGGGTAGTCCTCCATGAAGCCGTACCCGCCGTGGATCTGCACCGCCTGGTCTGCGGCCCGCTTCGAGGTCTCCGAGGCGTACAGCTTGCACATCGCGGCCAGCATCCTCGCCTCGTCGGTGGTCTCGCCTTCCGTGCTCATGTAGGTCGCCGCGGCGCGGTACACCATCGTCCGCGCGATCTCGGTCTCCATCGCCATGTCGGCGAGCTTGAACTGTATTGCCTGGTGCTTGGAGATGGGAACACCGAAAGACTTGCGTTCCTTGGCGTACGAAAGCGAAGCGTCGAGGCACGCCTGCGCCAGTCCGACGGAGAGCGCGGCGATCGCGATGCGACCACCAAGCAACGTGTGAAGAAACTTGCGATAGCCACCGCCCCGCTCGCCAAGAAGGTTCCCCTCGGGAACGGCGCAGTCCTCGAAGCTGAGCGGGTGCGTGTCCGACGAATGCCATCCGAGCTTGCGATACGACTCGAGCACGTGGTACCCCGGCGTGCCAGTCGGAACCATGATGGCGCTGATCTCTGGGCGATCCCCGTTCGCTTTGTCAGTGACCGCCGTGACCGTCACGCCTGCAGAGATGTCAGTTCCGCAATTGGTGATGAATTGCTTCGCCCCGTTGACCACCCACTTTCCGTCGCGCAGCTCAGCGCGCGTCTTGGTCGCCCCGGCGTCTGAGCCTGCCTCCGGCTCGGTCAGCCCAAAAGACCACATCTTGCGGCCGGCGAACAGATCCGGGAGCCATTGCTCCTTCTGCGCCTTGCTGCCGAAATCGTGGATCGGTGCGGCGCCCAGGCAAACCGCCGCCTCGAGAGTGATCCCCACGCCGGTGTCGGCACGCGAGATCTCCTCGATCGCCAGGCACAGAGACAGAAAGTCGCCGCCTGCGCCGCCATACTCCTCGGAGAAAGGAAGGCCGAACAGCCCCAGCTCGCCCATCTGCCGGACGATGTCGTAGCCGAACTTGTGATGCCGGTCCAGCTCTTCGGCGGCCGGCGCCACAACCTCGCGGGCGAAATCGCGACATACGTCGCGAATCGCCTGCTGCTCAGAACTCAGCTGAAAATCCAACCCCGCAATCGTGGCATGGCGCGGGGGTGGGCGCGCAGCGACCTCAGTTACCGAGGACGAAAACCTTCAGCGCCCAGCTGATCGCCACCAGGGACACGATCCAGATCGTGACGAGGCGCCATTGGCGCGAGCTGAGATTGAGCGACCAGCTTCGTCCGGTCACCATACCCGCGACCAGGCCGAGCACGCCGACCACGCTGCCGGCAAACAGCGCCGGAGCCAACGGATATAAACGCACCGCGTCGCTGACATCCCCCTGCCACATATAGGCGAACGCCCGGGTACCACCGCAGAACGGACACGGGTGACCCGTGAGATAGAAGAACGGGCAAGGCGGCAGGACCCAGTGGCCGACGTGCAGGGCCCAGTAGATTCGGGTGTAAACGAGCCACAGCAGAAGGCCGCCTATCAAAGACATGTCGCGGATGCGGTCGCCGGGCCCCGGCCTGGTGATCGATATCGGAATCGTGAACCGATCGAAGCCGCTAACCACCGGGTGAGCCTATCGCAGCAGGCCGACGATGTCGTCAGTGGTCTCGGCGACGGCCACGCCGGCCTTCTGGAATGCCTCCACCTTGCTCTTGGCAGTGCCGCTGTTGCCCGAGACGATCGCGCCGGCGTGGCCCATGCGTTTGCCCTCAGGCGCTGTGCGCCCCGAGATGAAGGCGACGGTCTTGAGCCGTGATCCGGCAGCCAGCAGCTCGGCAGCGTGCTCCTCATCGCTGCCCCCGATCTCGCCGATGACCACAAGGTGCGTGGTGGCGGGGTCCTTCTCGAAAAGCTCGACCACATCCTTGAACGTGAGTCCGAGGACCGGGTCGCCGCCGATGCCCACGATCGTGGACTGCCCCAGCCCGGCGGCGGTCAGCGCGGACGCCACCTCGTAAGTCAAGGTGCCGCTGCGCGAGACCAGGCCAACAGATCCAGAGCTGGTGATGCGTTGGGGGATGATGCCGATCTTGCCCACGCCCGGCGTGATGAGACCGGGGCAGTTGGCGCCGATCAGCCGCGCGGCTGGGTAGCCGCGTAGGAAATCCTTGACCTTGATCATCTCCTGAATCGGAATCCCTTCGGTGATGCACACGATCAAGTCGATGCCGGCCGCTGCCGCCTCCACGATCGCGTCCGCTGCAAACGGCGGGGGCACGAAGATCCCGGAAGCGTTGGCGCCGGTCGCCTTGACCGCATCCGCCACGGTGTTGAACACCGGCAGTCCGAGATGGGTGGTCCCGCCCTTTCCCGGGCTCGTACCGCCCACTACCTTCGTGCCCATCTCGAGCATCTGGCCGGCGTGGAAGGTGCCTTCCCTGCCGGTGATGCCCTGCACGATGACCCGGGTGGACGCGTCAAGAAGAATGCTCATCTAGGCGCCGCCGCCTCGGTGAGCTCGACGATCTTTTGCGCGGCTTCCCAGGCGCTGGCGCCAGGCTCGATCCCGTTCTGCTTCAGAATCGCGCGACCCTCTTCCTCGTTGGTACCGCTCATCCGCACCACGAGCGGGAGCCTCATCCTCAAGTTGTCTCGCGCCGTCACCAAGCCCTTGGCGACCTCGTCGCCCCGCGTGATGCCGCCGAACACGTTCATCAGCACCCCCCGCACGCGCGGGTTCATGAGGATCACCGCCAGGGCGTTCTCCACCACCTCGGCCTTGGCGCCGCCGCCAATGTCACAGAAGTTCGCCGCCTTTCCACCGGCCCTGGCGACGAGGTCGAGCGTGTTCATACAAAGCCCCGCTCCGTTGCCAATGATGCCAATGTCGCCATCGAGCGAGACGTACGTGAGGCCGCGCTTTTTCGCTTCCACTTCGTAGGGATCGCCTTCAAGAACGGATCCGTAACGCTCATCGAGGTCCTTGTGGCGCCACGCCGCGTTCTCGTCCGTTTCCAGCTTGGCATCCCCGGCGATGATCTCGCCCTTGGTGGTCACGACCAGGGGGTTGATCTCGGCGGTCACGGCATCGAGCTCAGGGATCGCTCGGTACAGCTTCCTGATGAGCGACGTCAGAGGTCGAGCCAGCTCGCCGAGGCCGGCGTCGAAAGCGAGCTGGTTGAGCTCGAAGTCAAGCGGCCCGCGCCAGGGGTTGGGATGCAGTCGCGCGATCGACTCAGGCGCCGCCTCGGCGACCTGCTCGATGTCCATGCCGCCCTTGGCCGACAGCATCAGGATGTTGTTGCGGGCGTCACGATCGACAGTGAAGCCGAGGTAGATCTCGCGCTGGATGTCCAGAGCGGTCTCGCAATAGACCAGCGGCACCTTGAACCCCTTGATGTCCATGCCGATGATCTGCGCGGCTGCCTTGCGGGCCTCGTCTGGCGTTTTCACGACCTTGATGCCGCCGGCCTTGCCGCGGCCGCCAACGGGGACCTGGGCCTTGATCGCCACCGGCCCCAACTCTTGGCAGGCCTGCGCCGCCTCGTCAGGGGTGCGTGCGACCTTGCCGAGCGGGATTTGAATACCCAGCGACGCAAGCACCTCTTTGGCCTGGTACTCGAGAAGCTTCACGGCGCCGCCTGCCGTGCGGGCATGTCGGCTGCCGTCATGGGGAAGACGGATGAAACGGACACGTGAGGTTGGGGTTCGAATTTGTGTAGCTGTTGCAAAAGCTGCGCTGAAAATCCGGGCTGCTGAGCAAAGCAAATATCCCGGCGATCGCGAGCACAATGACCACTATCAGGGCTATGCCGCAGCCGACCAGGATTGCCGGCCAAGGTGACTTGGCTTTAGCGGGGGCGGCATAACCAGATGGAGCGACGGGCTGGCCTCCCATGGGACGCCACACCGCACCGTCCCAGTAGCTGAGGCCGTCATCCGAGATCCAACGACCCTGGGCATCCTGGCGCGGCACAGCGAAAGTCTAAAGCTGGCCCCGAGATGGATGTTGCGTTGCCACTCAAGAGCCGCATGCGGATTATTGAGTCGGCTGCGGCCTGCTCGCAAGTACCAACACCAGAACCCCGATCACCAACAATCCGATGCCCACCAGCCGCAGGCCTGAGAATGCGACCGTCTCGATGATTGAAGCACCCAGAAGAACGCAGCTCAGGCCGATTGCGCCAAGCGCGACGCCCCATGCTCGTTCGCGCCCATCCGGTACGAGGCGCAGTCTCACCCACGACGGCCTTCGAGCCGTAATTGCCATCCAACCGCCTTGAACCATCGCCATCGCGCCAACCGCCATCGAGACCAGACCGATCGTCGCGTATGTGCCACTCACAACGGGATGTTGCCGTGCCAGCGCGGATTGCGGCGGCGCTCTTTTCGCAGCGCGATCTTCAGAGCGCGAATGAGCTCGCTCCGCGTGCGCCCCGGCTCGATCACGTCGTCGATGTATCCGCGCTCCGCTGCGATATACGGGTTGGCGAATCGCTCCGTGTAGTCGGTCACCAGTTCGCGCCGGCGAGCGACCGGGTCGTTGGCTGCCGCCAGCTCCCGGTGGGAGACGATGTTCACAGCGCCCTCCGGCCCCATCACGGCGATCTCGGCGGTCGGCCAAGCGACGTTGAAATCCGCCCGGATGTGCTTGGAGCACATGACGCAGTAGGCGCCGCCGTATGCCTTGCGTGTGATGACTGTCAGCTTGGGCACAGTCGCCTCGCTAAATGCGTAGAGGAGCTTGGCGCCGTGCCTGATGATGCCGCCATACTCCTGCGCGGTGCCGGGCAGAAATCCGGGCACGTCCACGAACGTGACGAGCGGGATGTTGAACGCGTCGCAGAAGCGGACGAACCGCGCCGCCTTCACTGATGCGTTGATATCCAGCGCACCGGCCATGACCTTCGGCTGGTTGGCGACGACCCCGATCGAGTGCCCGTCAAGGTGGGCAAAGCCCACCACGATATTCATCGCGAAGTACGGCTGGACCTCGAAGAACTCCCCGTTGTCGACGACCATGCCAATGACGTCCTTGATGTCGTAAGGCTCTTTCGGGTTGTCGGGGATCACGGTAGCGAGACCAGGTGCGATGCGCTCGGGGTCGTCGGTGGCGGGTGCGGTCGGCGCCTGCTCGTCGCAGTTCTGTGGGATGTACTTGAAAATCCGCCGCACCTGGGCGAAGCATTCGTCCTCCGTCTCCGCGAGGAAGTGCGCAACCCCTGACTTGACGTTGTGGACCTCCGCTCCGCCGAGCGAATCGAAGGTCACCTCCTCGCCGGTCGTAACGCGAATCACCTCGGGTCCGGTGATGAACATGTAGCCGACGCCGTGAACCATGAAGGTGAAGTCGGTCATCGCAGGCGAGTACACGGCACCGCCGGTGCACGGGCCAAGGATCAAGCTCAGCTGCGGAATGAGCCCGCTCGACTCGACGTTGCGCCAGAAGATCTCGGCGTAGCCCGCAAGCGACACGACACCTTCCTGGATGCGGGCTCCACCCGAATCGTTGATGCCGATGATCGGGATCCGGTTTCGCATCGCGAGGTCCATCACCTTGATGACCTTCTCTGCGAAGACCTCGCCGAGGGACCCTCCAAAGACCGACGCATCGTGGCTGAAGAGCATCACGTCGCGACCGTCGATCTTCCCCATACCGGTCACCACGCCATCTCCTGGCACGCGCTTTGCATCCATTCCCGGACCGTCGGCGCGATGTGTGGCGAAGATGTCGAGCTCCTCGAACGAGTTGCGGTCGACAAGTCGCGCGATCCGCTCGCGCGCGGTCAGCTTGCCCTTCGCATGCTGGCGGTTGAATGCCTCGGCATCTCCGTGCCCGGCTTCGTACTTGCGCTGCCGGAGCTGGTTGAGCGGGTCGATCTTCTTGGCTTTGGGTTCGGTCATCGAATGCCGACCTCCTCAAACATCCAGCGTCGATCAACCAGATCATGGCCACGTTCCCGTCCTCGTAAACCGATCATCGGAACCACAGAGCTCACAACGTCGTCTCCCTTGCTAGGTGACCTGAGAAGGCTCGTACTCGCCAAATACGCCCCGCAGGACATTGCAACACTCCCCGATCGTGACGTAGTCGGCCAACGCCGCCTTAAGTGGCGGCAACAGATTGTCGGTTCCGCGGGCCGCTTTCTCGATGGCCGCCTGGTGACGTTCCAGCGTGCCTTTGGGTCGCCCGGCGCGCAAGCGCTCGAGCGACCGGGCCTGCGCCGCCTGATGGCGCGGGCTGATTTTCATGATCTCCACAGCGTCGGAGGCCGAGGTTTCGAAACGGTTGACACCCACCACCACGCGCTCGCCCGATTCGATCTTCTTCTGCGATCGATAGGCGCTCTCGGCGATGCGTCGCTGGGTCCACCCTGATTCGATGCAGGCCACCGCGCCGCCGCCTTCGTCCATCTCGGCCATGATTGCGAGCGCCTCCTCTTCCACTGCGTCGGTAAGGCTCTCCACGTAATAGGAGCCACCGAGCGGATCGGCCACCAGATGTACGGCGGTCTCGTAACCGATGACCTGCTGGGTTCTGAGCGCCACCTCGGCTGCACCCTGCGAAGGCAGGCCCAGGGCCTCGTCGAATCCGTTGGTGTGGAGCGACTGGGTGCCGCCGAGCACGGCGCTCATCGCCTCGAGCGCTGTCCGGACCACGTTGTTCAACGGCTGCTGCGCGGTGAGGGTGACTCCACCCGTCTGCGTGTGGAAGCGCAGTGCCTGCGACCGTTGATCCCTCGCCTTGAACCGCTCGCGCATGATGCCAGCCCAAATCCGCCGTGCGGCGCGGAACTTAGCGACCTCTTCGAAAAAGTCCATGTGCGCGGCGAAGAAAAACGATAGGCGTGGCGCAAAATCGTCGATCGCAAGCCCAGCCGCTTGGGCCGCCTCCACATATGCGATCGCGTGGCTGAGGGTGAGGGCGATCTCCTCCGCGGCCGTCGAGCCCGCCTCCCTGATGTGGTAGCCCGAGATCGAGATGGTGTTCCAGTTGGGAAGGTTGGCCTGGCAATAGGCGAACAGGTCGGTCACCAAACGCATCGAAGGCTTGGGCGGAAAGATGTACGTGCCGCGCGCGGCGTACTCCTTGAGGATGTCGTTCTGCACGGTACCGGTGATCTTCTCGGGGGGGCAGCCCTGCTTCTCGGCGACGAGCTGGTACAGGAGCAGGAGCATCGTGGCCGTGGCGTTGATCGTCATCGAGGTCGAGACCTTATCCAGGGGAATCCGATCGAGGAGGAGCTCCATGTCCTCGAGGGAGTCAATGGCGACGCCGACCTTGCCCACCTCGCCGTTGGCCATCGGGTCGTCTGAGTCGTAGCCGATCTGCGTCGGCAGGTCGAAGGCGACGGACAGGCCGGTCTGGCCTTGCTTCAGCAAGAACTTGTAGCGCTTGTTGGACTCCGCGGCGGTGCCGAATCCCGCGTACTGACGCATCGTCCAGAGTCGCCCGCGATACATGTCCTTGTGGATGCCGCGCGTGAACGGGAACGTTCCCGGTAGCGGCTCTTCGGCTGGCCGGTCTTCCGCCGAATACACTGGCTTTAGCGGGAGGCCACTGTCGTTGATGATCTCGGTCATATCTCGACGAACTCGGTCAGGACGCCGCCCAGGCTCTTGGGGTGCACGAACGCGATGAGCGAACCGTGCATTCCTATCCGCGGTACCGGATCGATGAGCTCGCATCCGGCCGCGCGGGCATCGGCCAGAGCCTTGCCGATGTCGGTGACGCCGTAGGCCACGTGATGCAGCCCAGGTCCTCGCTTGGCGAGGAACTTGCCGATCGGTGAGTCCGGCCGGGTTGCGCTCATGAGCTCAACCTCTCCGTCGCCCGTGCTCAGGAACGCAGCCTCGAGGCCCTCTTTCTCATTGACCTCGCGGTGCCGGAGCTCAGCGCCAAGCGCGGAGCGGTAAAGGCCGATTGATTGCTCGAGGTCGGCGACAGCAACGCCGACGTGGTGGATCCGGGTCAGCACGTCACTGGACTGAGAAGATGCGCGTCACCGCATTCAGCGTCATCACATTGGCGAGCAGGCCATCGATCTTGAGCTTGCCGCTTAGCAGCTTGGCGGCGACGCCGCGACCAACCTCGTCGTAATAGATGGGCAAACCGAACGGTCCAATCTTCAGGTTGCTCAGGCTCAGCACTGTTTCCGCGTCGGTGCGGATGGTCAGGGTTCGATTCGGCACGAGGCCGTTGTGCACGGTCAGCCAGCCACCCCGGCCCTTGAAGTCAAGGGTGACGCCCTCGTCGATGTCATCGACCCAGATCCCTACACGCGCCACCAAATTCGAGAAGTCTTTTCGCTTCTCGATGCGGCCCTCGACGTTGGCTTTGATCAGACCTCCCAGCATCGCCGCGAAGGCGCTCGGCTCGTCATCCGCGTAATCGACAAGCCCCTCTCGTTTGGGCTCCGACCTCACCTGATAGCTTCGTCGGGCCATTCGACCAGGATCCGGGTCGTGCACTCGGTCATCTCCTGTGACGCCTTGGTGTAGCGCACGATCGTCGGGAGGTCGCCTTTCAACTTGAGCTTGCCCTGCAGCATGCC
>Ga0307372_10004756_pt1 | contig 20755 bp, 22 predicted proteins | sample OX1MG_FD_202533 | JGI IMG/M metagenome (GOLD analysis project Ga0307372, IMG submission 202533) | Soil microbial communities from Risofladan, Vaasa, Finland - OX-1 | ecosystem: Environmental > Terrestrial > Soil > Coastal area > Acid sulfate soil | place: Finland: Risofladan, Vaasa | collected...
CTGGGGTATTCACTCTTTGGGTATTAACCGGCCTCATCACCGTCGTGACTGGTCTGGACGCGAAAGTGCAACTCGCGGCCGGTCCGGCACTCTATTTCTCCGGAGCCATGGTGGCCACTGCGGTGATGTTCCTGGCTGTCGGCGCTATCACCAGCCAGCTCGGGGCGACGCGTCGCCAGGCCGTCTCCTATGCCGCGGCGTTCCTCGGAGTGAGCTATGCCGTCCGGATGATCGCTGACGCGGGCGTGGGCCTGCACTGGCTGATTTGGGCTTCACCGCTTGGTTGGGTAGAGGAGCTCAAGCCTCTGACTGCGCCACAGCCGCTCGCTTTCTTGCCGATCTTCGCGTTCACCGCGCTAATGGCAGCCGGTGCAGTCCACCTCGCAGGTACGCGCGACATCGGGGCGAGCATAGTGCCGGATCGGTCAGCCACCCAACCGCACCTTCGATTGCTATCCGGCCCTATCGGACTTGCGATCCGCATGATGCGACCCACCGTTCTTGGGTGGTGGGTGGCGATCGCGCTCTCGAGCTTCCTCTACGGGTTCATTGCTAAAGCCACAGGGGCAACGATCTCGCAGTCCACAGTTGAAGGTCTGCGTTCCAAGCTCGGGGCACCCGGGGCGGGCGTCGATACGGTACTCGGTATCTGCTTCCTCTTTCTGGCCGCATTGATCGCGTTCGTCGCCGCTAACCAGATAACCGCGGCGCGTTCAGAGGAGTCCGGAGGTCGACTTGATAACCTCTTGGTCCGCCCGTTCTCTCGTTCATCGTGGCTCTGGGGACGGATCCGTGTGGCGGTCCTCGTCATATTGGTGGACGGCCTGACGGCGGGCATTTTCGCCTGGTTGGGCGCGGCAAGTCAGCATTCTGACGTGAGTCTCATGACATTGCTGGCAGCTGGCCTGAATATCGTCCCACCGGCGATCACGATCCTGGGCATCGGAGTACTGGCGCTCGGGATATGGCCCCGCGGCGCTTCGATCCTTGTCTACAGCTTGCTGGGGTGGTCTCTCTTCGTCGTACTCATCGGCGGTATACGTGTCACTAGCCACTGGGTACTCGACACTTCAGTGTTTCACGATATGGCGTCCGCTCCCGCGGTGCGTCCCAACTGGGAAGCAAATGGAGTCATGGTCTCCGTCGGCATCCTGGCTGCTCTTCTCGGGGTGGTCGCGTTCACACGAAGAGACTTGCAGGGCGAATGAACACGGCCTCCTAACGCCGCCCCTCCATTGCGAGATAGGTTCCACATTGTTCCCGCGGGCGAGCTATGGTCTGAAGCGAACTCAGATTCGCCAAAGCGCAGGGGTTTCTCAGACCCGTGCTCTACCAACTGAGCTACCTCGGCTTGAGGCTGTTTGATCCTGATTCTGGGCCGCTGGACGCTTCGGTTTTCCCGGCGCATGCGGGAGCAGCCTGCCCCCTGCCTGATGCGAATCGTGCCAGGTTGTTTGAGAGGCCGAGCGGGGCCAGGTGCACGAGCGTGTTGTAAGTGATGAAGGCGATCGAGAGGTGCATCACCATCAGAACGCCTACTCCGCGGATCGGTTCACCGCGGACCAGAATCCACAGATCCGGCAACCAAAGAACGAGCGTCACAAGGACGGCCAGTCGGAGGAACAACCAGCGTGGCTGAGACGAGATACGGGCGACGACTGGCCAACCGACGCAGGCGATGGTCACGCCGATGAGCGTCAGCTTCCCGTAGTCGGTCGGCTGGAAGTGCACGAATCCTAGCGTGGAGGGGAAGATCGTCGTCCCGATAGCGACGAGGATCGCATTCGAGATCAGCGAACCCACGTCTGCGACGACCAAGGCCAGCATCCAGCGAGTCCAAGATGGCGGCTCGCGGCGCACGTCAAGGTCAACCTTGACGACTTCGAGCCAGCGCCGGACTTCTGGGGGAATCCCGTCGAAGACTTCCTCCGCGAAGCCGAGCAGGGGACCTCCGTGCGCTGGACGCTCAGATGAAGGCCATTCTGACATCCCGCACACGATAACGGCTGAGGGTAAGCCCGTCGTTGGGCGAACTGGCCAGAGGCCATGCCCATACATCTTCACCTTCGCCCAGGGACCTTGGAGTGGGCTCTCGGCGTACCGCAGGGCGCTGAAGCTGCTTGGATACGCTCCGCAAGCCGCGCCGCCCGGCCAGTGGCCGTCCTGGTGGTCATGGCCGCTGGTCGACACCTGGGGCCAGCAAATGGTCGACGGCGCCCAGCGAACTTCGCGGCTCTACACGACCGCTTGGGTCCGTCGCTACGTGGCTAGCTGGAGAGCTCGATACGGCCAGAGCAGGATTACCCTGGTCGTCGACGCCCAATGGCTGGATCGCATCGGCGAGGCCCAGCCGACCTTCGCGGTCCCTCGCCAGAGGGATGGAAGAAGCCAGCGGGCGCGCCCGCCTACTTTCCGTGTCGCGGTTGAGCCCTATGCGCCCCACGAACTGGCCTGGCTCGGACGCGGCTAACCTCGCAGAACCCACATCTCGCGGTCGCTGGCGAAAACTGCTACTGCCAATCCGAACACACCCAGGTCCCGGGCTACGATGTCGGAGACGCCTCCGGTGAAGGAGAGTGATAGGACTATCTCGAGGAGCAGCAGGGCGCTGACCCCAGCCGCCAGTCGAGCGGCGACACCGAGCACCAGCGCTACCCCCAAGACGGAGAGAAGCCAGCCGTGCAGCAGCACCATGGCCAGTGCGAGGTGCGACGTCTGGGAGATGATTGGTACATAGCCGGTCCACTGACTAGGTTGGAACAACTCGTGCATTCCGAACCAGAGCAGGACCAGCCCGAGGGAGACGCGCGCAGCGGTTGGTGCCCAAGCACGGACCGTTTCAACGGGGTTAGCACCAGCGGCACGGGCATCCATCTCTGGGCGAGCAGTGACTACGGCGGTCCCGCCTCGGGCGGCGAGTCTGTGCGCTCGGTTTCTTCGCGCCATGTTCACTGCACCACATGGCCGGAGGCATCGGTCACCACCACGCCGTCGTCGCCGAAGCTGTACTCGGTATCGCCCGAGTCGTCGCCCAGGTTGGCCTCGATAAAGTAGACGCGGTCCGTCGCGGGATAGGTATTGCTGCGCACTGACTGAGTACTCCCGGAGGCATATAGGGTGAACTCCACGGAGCTCCCGGAAAGCCGGGTAGTGTAGGTGAATCCTGCCAACGCCTGGCGAGTGCTAGGGCTGGGACTCCCAGGGTAGAGCTGGTAGGTGTACGAGGCGTACGGCGTCGATGACAGCAGCGGCCCGGGAGTCCCGGACGCTCTCGGAGTCGCCGATGGCGAGGCCGCAGCGCTCGGACTCGCCTTGGGGGTCCCCCCTGAAGTATTCGCACTCGGACTGCCGTGCCCCGTCGAGATCCCGCCCGATCCGCCGACAACCAGGGACCCGGGATTGCTATAGCCGTGAACGGCCAGCAGGGCGGCGGCTACCGCGGCCACCGACACTGCGAGCCCGCCGCGCCGACCGACCGTGTCACCTGCGATTCGCACCTGGCAGATCCTCCTGGGCTCCCCGGGCAGATGATAACGGCAGACCGCGAAGCTTTCGGCGAGGCGCCCGTCTGTGGCACTGTAACGGGCCCTGGCGCTTGAGCCGCGAGGTTGGACGCTGGACCAGTGCGGCTCCCGGAGCCTTCCGGGCCAGCCTCCGGCGGTTCGTTAGGCTCAGAGGTCTCTGAGGGCGACCTCGAGTGCTCCGCTTCGGGGCTAGGATCTTTGGGTGGATTGCCGTGCGAGGCTTTGGACTGTCGGAGCGCTCGCACTTCTGACTGCGACCATGATCGCTGGATCTGGCGCACCCGCCTTGCAGCGGACCAAGGTGACTCCACGCATTGCGCCGCCGGTGCCCCGCCGCCCGGCACCGACGTAGACGCGATCGCTACCTCCCCGGCCGCCCTGTTTAGCCACCAGCTCGCCCTGTGGCCGTATGGGGCGCGGTGGTCCGTCTTATCACTGGCACGGGTGACCGGGGCGGGGGTGGTGTCAATTTCGGGGCGCGGTAGGTGAGCGGAGTCGTCGGCGGAGTGAATAGGCGCTGCCCGGCGCTCGCCAGCTAGGACGCGGCCTCGGTTCCCAGGTGCTGGCTCAGATCTCTTGGCGATGCGCACGCTGACATGGTCGTAGATCACGATCGGTATCCTCACTGTGAGGAACAGGGTAAGTGGAACCCGCTGCGGGGCACGGCTTGCCGCGTCGAGCACATCCACATGGCCCCGCGTGGGCAGCGGGTCATGTCATCCAGACTCCCACGTTCAATTCTGGCTGACGGCGCTGGCGGCTCCTGGGGGACCAGTTGACTACGGTGCTAGAAAGCGGGCGGACGACCGCTGGGTACGAGCCAACGTAGGGGTCAACCCCGGGTGTCCGCCTGATCTGGCATCTAGCCTGATCTGGCAGCTAGGTGGTATACCGCTGGAACTAGCGATCCCCGGCGGTAACTGGCGAGAAAGACTGACATCCCTTCTGGCCCGAACACGGCGACTTCCTGTGCCGCCACTTTGTGCGAAGCCGGGACTCGCTACAGGAACGTGGCTCAACTGGCTTGGAGTTCGAAGACGTGGCTTCTAGCCCACCAAGCCACAGTCACCTGTAAGGGAGTCCTCATCCGACTCCCAGGTTGATATTAGACCCTGGCTAACATGACAAACACTGGCCGAGACGCCGTCGCACGCCGGGCTGCCGGAACAGCCTTGGTTAGCCGTCTGACCAAGTTGGGCGGAGTTGCTGCGATAGTCGCAGTTGGAGCGAGCGCCGCCGTAGTGGCTCACTCCCTGCCCGGCAGGTCAGCCCCGAGTGTAAGTCGCGTCAGTGGCTCTGCCCCGTCAACGTCCGCGCCCTTGGCCCCAATACCCGGTGGATCAACTAGTGCTCCTTCCGTTCCGGCCGTTACCTCGGGAGGCTCATGACGAGTGACTCACCGTGGCTTCCAATGCCCGCCCCCGACCAAATGGCCTCCGCCAAGCGGGCCGCCTTCGGTTCCACCGCCCAGGTCGTAGCCCATCCCTCGGGGGTGCTCCCGGATGTCCTTCCCCTCGTGGACGCGGAGATCCTAGCGCTAGACATGACTGCCAGCCGATTCAGACGCGACTCTGAGTTAGACCAGCTCAACCGATCACTGGCAGCCGAGGTCATGGTGGGACCCCTGCTGGCGCAGCTGCTGAGGCTGGCGCTCCACTGGGCCGAGCGGTCCTCCGGGCTCCTCGATCCTTGTGTCGGCGCTGCAGTCATCGCCAACGGTTACGAGGGCGACTTTTCCGGTATGGCAAAGGACGGTCCTGGTCTGGTTCGACAGGCGCCGTGTGGGTTGAGCTGGAAGTCGGTCACGATCAGTGGCCAGACCGTACGCCGACCTCCGGGGCTGGTGCTTGACCTCGGGGCGACGGCCAAGGCCTGGGGCGCCGACCAGATGGCCTCCGTGGCTGCTCAGACCGGAGCATCGGTGCTGGTGAGTCTCGGGGGCGATCTGGCCACCAGCGGACCGGAGCCTCCCGGGGGTTGGGTAGTGCGCATAGCCGACGACCACGAAGCGAGTGCACGCTCTCCCGGGCAGACGGTACGCCTGCGGGCACGGGCGCTAGCTACCTCTTCGGTGACGAGGCGCAGGTGGCGGCGGGCCGGAGTTGAGCTACATCACATCATCGATCCGCAGACGGGAGCTCCAGCGCAGGGACCTTGGCGGACAGTGAGTGTGGCCGCCGAATTGTGTTCAGAAGCCAATGCGACGGCCACCAGTGCGATCGTGGCGGGCGACGGAGCGGTGGGCTTCCTGGCGCCGTTTGGACTACCCGCGCGTCTCGTTTCCAGAGACGCGCAAGTCTTGCACTTTGGCGGTTGGCCCAGCGACGGAGACGACCTGTCCCAGATCACGAGTTGGATGCGTGCACCAGTCGCGGGAGCGGCCCCGTGAGCCTTGCCGTAGCAGCAACCGGTCCTTCAGCGCTCTGGTATCTCACCCGCGGCAGCGGACTGATTCTGCTGGTGATACTCACGGCGAGCGTTGCCATGGGGATTCTTCACAAGAGCGGCTGGACACCGTCGGGGTGGCCCCGCTTCGTCATGGGCGATCTCCATCGGAACCTGGCGCTCCTAGGCGCGGCACTGTTGGTGGTCCACATCATCACGGCCGAGCTTGACCCGTTTGCTCCCGTCGGCTGGCTCGCAGTTTTACTGCCCTTCCTATCCTCCTACCGTCCCGTCTGGCTCGGGCTGGGAACGCTGAGCGTCGACCTCTTGATTGCAGTTGTTACAACCAGTCTGCTCCGTTCCCACTTGAGTCTCCAAATGTGGAGGCTGGTCCACTGGTTCACCTACCTCGCCTGGCCGTTCGCCTTTCTTCACTCCCTCGGAACTGGCACCGACACTCGCCTGGGGTGGGCCTTTCTTCTCGATCTGCTGTGCCTAGCCGTCGTGGTGGGGGTGACCCTCTATCGAGTCTGGCGTCTCTCTGCGGTTACGCGCCTGTTGAAATGGTCGACGGTGGGCGTGGCTGGCGGTGCTGTGCTTGCGCTCACAGTCTTCGCTGCGGTCGGCCCACTGCAGGCGGGTTGGGCCCGGTCCGCCGGCACTCCGCTATCCCTGCTGGCGAAGAGTGGGGGTAGCGGTGCATCGAGCGCCGCACCAAGCCAGAGTGGGCAGCTGGCTCATTTCGCAGGGACCTTCAGCGGCACGCTGGTTCCTCAGCAAACGGGCGCAGCGACCTCGATCGCGATCTCCGGGACTGTTCGTGGGGCACCGGGGGGAACGCTCACCGTGACGATAACGGGAGATCCGTTGCCCAGTGGAGGATTCAATGTGGCGTCGGGCACTGCGACCTTTCGGAGCGCCTCGACTGGACGCACCTACAGGGGGCAGCTGGCGGCTCTGTCGGGAGATGCGATGACCTTCAGTCTCGACGAAGGCGATGGCCAGTCGGTGGGTCTTCAGCTCAACCTCCAAGAAGCTAATCAGGGTCCAGTTTCCGGGACCGTGGTGGTCGGCGGCGTGAAGACTCCCACACCCGCTACCGGATCAAGCGCGTCGAACGAGTCCGAGTGAACCTGGCCACTGCCGCCACCGATACGGACCTGGCAGTCAGGGGTGGGGTTCTCGGGTCTCCCCGGCTGCTGGCCGGTCCTGGAGGAGACATCACCGAGTCGCTAGCGTCGCACCTGGATCGGCTGGGCGACCCACTTGGTGCGGTCGGGACGACAGCTCCCCGGGAACTCATTCAGAGGATCCGCGCATCCGGTCTGCGAGGTCGTGGGGGCGGGGGTTTCCCAGTAGGCGAGAAGTTGGCGGTCGTGGCTGCCGGTGCAGGAGTCGGGAATCGGGCAGTCGTGGTCGCGAACGCATCCGAGAGTGAGCCCGCCAGTGCCAAGGACCGCTTCCTTCTCTCGGTGCGCCCGCACCTGGTCATCGACGGCATCGAGGTCGCCGCCAGGGCGGTCGGAGTTAGACAGGCCTACATCTGCGTGAGCCAGCGATCCGAGCACGCGGTGTTCGCCCTGCGACAGGCCTTGCTGGAGAGGCGGGAGGCGCGGCTGCTGCCGGTGCCCATCGAGGTGGTTCTGGCCGCTCCGACCTTCGTTGGGGGAGATGAAACGGCTCTCTTGAACTGGATCGCCGGGGGCGCTCCCAGCCCCACGGTGGTGCCTCCCCTACCTGCCCATAAAGGCCTCACCGGCCGTCCCACCCTGGTGCAGAATGCTGAGTCGCTGGCTCATCTCGCGCTGATCGCACGCTTTGGGCCGGGTTGGTTCCGTCGCGTCGGGACCGAGGAGGAGCCTGGCACGATGCTGGTGACGGTCAGCGGCTGCGTGACCAGTGCGGGGGTATATGAGACGCCCATCGGGACCCACCTCGAGGATGTCCTGGAGGCGAGCGGGTGGTCTGTCGAAACCGAAGTCATCTTGGTCGGGGGATATTTCGGAAGTTGGGTCAGAAGACAGGACGCCCGCGAGATGTCGCTGTCTCGGGCGAGCCTGGCATCATGCGGCGCCTCGCCCGGAGCCGGAGTGATTCTCGCCCTGCCGAAATCGGCTTGCGGCGTCAAGGAGACGGCCGAAGTTGTCGACTGGCTTTCCGCCGAGAGTTCCGGACAGTGCGGCCCCTGTGTCCATGGACTTTCATCGGTGGCAGCCTGCCTCGCCCAGCTGGCGTCGCCGGCCTCGGCCCGTCGAGCGGACCTGGGCCGCCTGTTGCGCTGGTGCGCCGAGATCGAAGGCCGGGGCGCCTGCCGGCATCCCGATGGCGTCATCAAGTTGGTCCGCAGTTGCCTGCAGGTGTTCGCCACCGAGGTGGAGGCACACCGAAGCGGACGCTGCTTAGGTTCCTTCGAAGGATGGCTTCCGCTCCCGGCAACCACGCAGCAAGTCCGATGAAGAGCCTCTACCTGCACGTGAACCCCATCACATGCGCCGGGCACGGGCTCTGCGCCGAGCTTCTGCCTGAGGCGGTACGACTGGACGACTGGGGCTATCCCATAGTGGACCCATCGCCCGTTTCCCCACGTATCCAGGGTCACGCGCGCCGAGCCGTGGCAGCGTGCCCCACCCTTGCTCTCGCCTTGCGCAGCGCCCCCGCTCGCGGAGTCACCTCGCCGCAACGTGGCGAATCGTGATCAAGCCGGAGACAACGGTGGAGCGCCTCCGTGCTCCAGCACCAGCCTCACCGCCCGCTCCCGCAGCCCCTGCGGGTACCGCGTCGTGCTTGTCATCTCTCCATCCTCTCCACGAATGGAGTCTCCAACCTTCCCGGGGCGGTTCAGTCTCATAGGTCGCCAGACTGTGGAGCAAATAGTGCTCATGCGTGGCATTCGGCGTTGGCCTCGACGGAGGCGGCCGGTCAGGGGGAGGGTGATGTTGACTCCGCGGGCCGTTCTGAGTTCCATGTCGTTGCGGCTCACGCTGCAGTGCCGTGGAGGCCTGCCCGCAGAGTCGTTACGCCCGGACCGTCGAGCTGGTCAACGTAAGGAGCGCCGCCAGCCATGCTCATCATCAGCGCGAGGGTCGATCCGGTGACCAGCGGCCCGGTGCCCGTGGCCAACGGCCCCCGTCTGCGCGCAGCTGCAGACCGCGAACGGTGGTCCGGATAGCAACCGTCAAGTCGCGCCACGCAGAAAAGTCAGCCACCCGCGTCAGCGCGTCGACGTCCGGTGTCCGGGACAGTCCCAGCGGCTGACGGATGTCCTGGGCGTGCACGAGGACCTCGCCCAGGCAGGCCGGGCTCTGTCCCGAGGGGACGGCGGTGCTGCCGATGACGGCGCGGAATCGGTCGAGAGTCTCTGCCGGGGTGCTGCCAAGATGCTCGACCAGCCGGCGCTACTTGTGCGCGTCGACACGGAAACGCGTGCCGAGCATGCCCCGCATCCACCACCACTGGTTCAGGCTCGCCGCGTCGGTGAGGTGGGCGGCGACTTGCTCGACGTCCCACTGCCCACACCGGATGCCGTGCCGCTACTGCTCGGCACTGAGGTCTGACAGGTACTTCGCAAGCGCAGTCCCTTCGGCGCGCACCAGCGCCCATAGGTGGTCGTCCGGAGACCTCGCCATACCGCTCTATGCCTTTCCCATGCTCGAGAGTATCTTGGGCACGGTCCTTGGCAAGTGGGACCCAGCTTGCTTTATGCTTGTCTCAGTAGCATCGAGTTCACGGTGCCCTACGATCTATTTTGGCGAGCTGCTGCGGGTTGCGGAAGTGGACTTGGCGCAGGACCAGACATCACATGACGATTGGCTTACCTCGGTCGGCCGAGGTAAGCCAATAGCACCGGATCGTACGGCCTGAATAGGACGCGCCGGGCGGTGCGGGAGCTGCTGTGCCCAAGTCGCCGCCGGTACGGAAGAGACGGCTCGACGCGCGGGCGAGACCAACCCCACCGACATCCTCGCTCTCCGATACGCTGTTCGTAGAGGCACCAACTTGCAGGTGTGCGCGTTCCGCTGCGAGACGAGGGTGCGCTGCGTGTCCTTGAGGATGTGAGTGGAGTGAAACCGGTGGCGCTCTCTGCCTGGACGGTAACCGCACGTACCTTTAGCGCGCTCGGAAATCGCAACTACCGGCTCTTCTTCCTCGGACAGACTGTTTCCCTAACAGGCAGCTGGCTGCAGTCTACGGCTCAAGCGTGGCTGATCCTAGAACTAACGCATTCTGCACTCATCCTAGGTCTCCTGCTGACCGTGCAATTCGTCCCAAATCTCTTGCTCCAGCCATTCGGCGGCGTGGTCGCCGACCGTTGGCCGAAGCGACGCCTCCTCATTCTCACCCAGAGCTGCTTCGCAATTACGGCCGCGACCCTCGGTATCACCGAGGCTCTCCATCTGGCCAGCGTCTGGGAGGTTTTTGTGGTTGTCGCCACTTTCGGAGTGATCAACGTTGTGGACGGGCCGGCCCGTCAGGCGTTCGTACCCGAGATGGTCGGAAAGCGGCGAATGCCCAACGCTGTCGCCCTCAATTCGATGGTCTTCAACGGTGCTCGCGTGGTAGGCCCAGCAGTGGGCGGGGTTCTGATCGCTACCGTTGGCACTGCCGTCTGCTTTGAGCTCAATGCAATCTCTTACCTGGCGGTGATAGCAGGACTGATTTTGATGCGACCGGCGGAACTCCACCCTAACCAGCGCTTGGAAGGAGGGGTGGCGGCAGTGCTTACCCAAGTCCGGGAGGCTGTCGGATACGTCCGGCGCACCCCTGAGGTCAAGCTTGTGATCGTTCTCATGGCCGTTGTCGGTACCTTCTCCTTCAACCTCACCATCCTGATCACCGCAATCGCCCGAACTGGGTTGCACGCCGGAGCGGGTGGCTTTGGGCTCCTCAGTGCCGCGCTCGGCGCGGGCGCACTGATTGGCGCAATCGGGGTGGCATATGCCAGCCGTGCCTCGATACGAGGGCTGTTGATCGGCTGCGCCGTGTTCGGTCTCTTCCTAGCGCTGGCCGGTCAAGCACCTGGGATGGCCGTCGCCATGGCCCTCCTCGCCCTAGCGGGCGGTGGGATGATCACCTATAGTGCCATGTCCAATAGCGTGGTGCAGACGTTTACACCAGGGGCTTTGCGGGGCCGCGTAATGTCGCTCTACCTGTGGGTCTTCCTCGGATCAACCCCGTTCGGGAGCTTACTCTTCGGAGGAATCGAGCAGGCGTGGGGTAGCCGCCTAGCTACGGCGCTGAGTGGCTCGGCGGCGGTGTTGGCTGCGCTGGCAGGCGCCTGGTGGTGGGCTCGAACTGCCCGCTCCCGAAGGACCTATTCAGGCGGGTCACCGCCCGCCGAACCTATGATCGCCACCGCTGAGCGGTAATGGCCGCTCGAGGCTTGAGAACCTGCGACCCCGGCAGAGCGGCCGTGACCTCGCAGAACCCTTCTATTCAGAGACCATCCTTATCTGATGCGCGCCGTCTCGTCTGCCATCGATGTTGGGGATAGTGCGGTACCGGGAAAGCGGTAGGAGAGACTAGTCGACCCCAAGAGAGGCCTCCGAACTGGTTCCAAGACGCCTTGGTTGGCTCTGCTACGAGCTCAGCGACACGGTTGCGGGCTGATCACCTGCGCTGGTCTCTAGACGGCTGTGCGGATCAAGGGTTCGTGAATCCGCCTGGGCGGCGGCGACCGCGTTGCGGACGCGGAGTCGGGCGTCTTCCACGTGTTGGGCGACGTGTTCCTGCGCGGTGTCAACATCGTGTTCAAGAATCGCATCCATGATGTGCTGATGATGGGACACCTCGATTGCCATAGGATGCAGAGTTCGGGTGGTGATGTTGACCAACATCCGCAACTTGCCCGCTACGTTCTCACGCCAGACTCGGACTAAAAGGTCGTCGCCAGTGAGCTCATAAATAGTGTCATGGAAAGACAGATCTGCCAGTGCCATGCGCAAGGGATCGGCCATCTCAGCCGCGTCACGAACCTGGCGCCAGGCCCGCTCCAACGCTCTCTCCTTGCTGGGCTCAGCAGCCTTGATTAGCCGTTCGACGGCGTGCGTCTCAAGTACGTTCCGTAGCCGGTAGAGCTCATCGATGCCTTTGGTAGTGAACTCTACGACGTACCGACCCCGTCGAGGGACATTGAGGATCAGGCCATCCTTCTCCAAGAGTGCCATGGCCTCGCGGAGGGGTCCCCGGCTGATCCCCATTTCTTGCGCCAGGGTGGCTTCAACGAGTCTATCTCCACCCGCAAAGCGACCGGCGAGAATGGACGTGCGCAAGGCCTCGAGCGCACTGGCGCCAAGTGTCTCGGAAGGCACTCGGGCCATCCGTCTGCTCTGTCGCTGACCCGAAGCTACCACTCTAGGCCCCCTCGTAAGTACCGTGTCGACTATTCCTCATCTGCGCACTAGCGGCGCTGCAGCCGAACCTCAAACGCGTCACGGAGACCATCCCCGATGAAGTTGAAAGCCACGACGACCAGGACGATGCAGACACCAGCGGGCCAGATCTGCCACCAGTACCCGCTGTAGACGTAGTTCACGCCGTCGGACAGCATACCTCCCCAGTTGGCGGCTGGCGGCGGAATGCCCAAACCAAGAAAGCTGAGTGATGTTACCGCCAAGACAGCGTCGGCAACTTGAAAGGTTGAGTTGACCGCGACCGTACCAAAGACGTTTGGAATGACATGGCGGAAGATGATGCGCAGTGGTCCCGCTCCCTGTCCCTGGGCTGCCTCCACAAAGTTCCGTGTTTTGAGGGATAGCGTCTCGGCCCGGACCAGTCGGGAGGGGACCAGCCATGCGACCGACGCAATCACCACGATGAGGAGAGGCTCCGATGGGGAGAAGATGCTGGAAAGGAACAGCAGAAGAAAGAGGGTGGGTATAGCGAGCAATGCATCCACCGCTCTCATCATCACCCCGTCCACCAATCCGCCCGCGAAGCCGGCTATGGCCCCCCAAGCCACACCCATGCTGGTCGCCAGCAGAGAAACAACGAGTCCGACTACTAACGTGGTTTGGCCCCCCACCATCAGTCTTCCGAGCAGGTCGTAACCTACGGTGTCGGTGCCGAGCGGGTGGTGCAGGCTGGGCCCTTCGTTCTCGATGCCGAGTCGGGTCTGCACCTGGTTGGTGTGATAGAGGACGGGACCGACAAAACAGAAGAGGATGAAGAAGGCGACTACAAAAAGCCCCACCAGGGCCAGGCGATTCTCGGTGAACACGGCCACCGCCAAGCGGAATGCGCCGCCTGAGCTGTGGATCTCACCCGCATCTGCCGCAGACTCGGCGCCGAGCGAACGGGGTGGTTCGATCGGGATCCCACCCGTCATGAGTATCGTATCCGGGGATCGAAGACTGCGTAGAGGATGTCTGCGAGCAAGGAGCCGATGACCACCGCCACGCCAACCACGATGGTGGTTCCGAGCATCACCGGAAAGTCCTCGGTCTGGGCGGCATTCCAAAACAGAAGCCCCATTCCCGGGTAGTTGAAGACGGACTCAACGATCAACGCGCCACTGAGGATGCCGGGCAAGCTTAGGCCGATCAGAGTGACGATGGGGAGCATGGCGTTGGGCAAGACATGGCGGAAGAGGATGACCCGCCTACTCACGCCTTTGGAGTCGGCGGTGCGGACGTAGTCCTGCACCAAGTTTTCAAGAACTGAAGAGCGCATGTAGCGACTGAACAATGCGATCGTGATGAGCGTCAGCGTCAGTACGGGTAGGACCAGATTGGGAATCTGCTGCCAGAGGGGGCTGGTGGCGGTGGGGCCGAGGGGGGGGAAGAAGGGCAGCACCTGGCTGAGGAGGATGATCAGGATGGTGCCCAGAAAGAAGCTGGGCATGGAGTAGAAAATGAAGGAAAAGCCCGTCAGAACGTAGTCCTCAGGCTTGTTGCGACGAACCGCTTGGTAGACCCCGGCAGGGATCGCCACCATGATCGCCAGGGCCGTGGAGACCCCAACCAGGGCGAGGGTTCGGGGCACGTTCTCGCTGAGCAGCGAGTCGACACTCTGGTTCAGCTTGTAGGAGAAGCCGAGGTTCCCGTGCAGCAGCTGATTCACCCAGTCGACGTACTGGACGGGCAAAGGCTGGAGCAGCCCGAACTTTATGTCGAAGGCGGCAATCTGAGCTTTATTGGCGCGCAGTCCCAGGGCGGCTTTGGCGGGACCGCCAGGGAGTAGGTGAAGCAGGATGAAAGTGATGATCGTGACGCCCAGCAGGACGGCGATCGCCTGGAGGAGCCGTCTGAGGAGAAATGCTTGCATCAGACACCTAGCGCTTGCGGGGGGGGCTCTTAGAGACCGCCTGAATCAATTAGCCGTCGAATGATAGCGGTCGCGCCTAGTCAATAGTCGACCAGGTTCCTGGTTGGCTCTGGAGGTCTCTCTCTGGTGTCTCGAGGAGCTGCCTGGCACTCCCTTGCCAGCGGCGGTCAATCGTCGGCCCAGCCGACGGTCGCTAGGAGCGCACCCTCGGCGACGACACGGGCGAGTGGCCGCAGCAAGACCCACCCCGAGTGCGGTGAGGCAACAGTTTCGAGGACCGTGCCATCGAAGTCAGTGACGGTGCACAGCAGCTCCCCGACAACGACGCTCTGGCCGACCTGAACGGAGGGGACTACGACTCCGGGGACCGAGCTGCGCAGCTGGACGCCGCCAGCTAGAGTGACCGTGCTCGGGGCCTTATCTTGCGCGTTCGCTTCGATGGAGCCGAGGGCGGCGAGTACCCGATTCAAAGCGGCAACGAGCAGGTCAAGTTCCACGGCGGAGCGTCGCCCGCCGCCGCCGACTTCCATGGCCAGACCTATCCCACCCGTTCTGGCTACGGCGCCAGAGAGGGTTCCCTCACCGGGGGTGGTCTGGATGAAGGGGAGGCCTAGCAGAGAGCCCAGCTCCAGGGCCCGGCGGTCCCGCACGGCGTCACCGCTGGCGTGAACGATGGCAAAGGGGTGGACGTCCTCGACCCACTCACCACCGTGGACATCGACAACCACTTCACTCTCCAGGAGGAGCTCCGACCATATCCTGGCGGCCAGGCGCTCGGAGAAGGTGCCGTCCTTGGAACCGGGCCAGACCCGATTCAGGTTGCGGCCGTCAACGGGGTTGGCGCCGGGCAGACCGGCCTGCGCCGCCAGAACATCGGCGACAAAGATGATGGTCAGTGAGCCCCGAACCTGCGCTGGCTCCAGCGTCTTCCAAAGCTCCTGGACGGCGTCCTGGGTGACTAGCTCGGTGCCGTGCACCCCGGCAACGATCGCGACGCGTGGTCCCCGCGAAGTTCCCTGAATCACGCCGTAGGGCACGAACGTCGCGGGCTCCCGACCTGCTCCCGGAACGTCCAGTCTGGCTGTCGCCTTGCCGGCAGTTGTCTCGGTCAAAGCTCTTCTCCTTGCAAAAACATGGGCCTGAGAACCTATCTCGCGACCGCTGTGCCGGGTGGTCCGGCGGCGACGATGGCCTCGACCTCGTCTCGGCGCAGGTCAAACGGCCCGAGCTGGGTCAGATACCAGGTCACCCCGACCGCTTCCCAGGGGTCGGGGTCCCCACCGGGTGGCTGGGTGATGATGATCTCGAAGGGCTGACCGGCCACCCCACCCTGCGCCAACAGCGCCCGCAGCTCAGTGATCTCAGCAGGGCGTTCCACATCGATGACAAAGACACCTTGATATCGCGTCGAGCGGCGAATGGGAGCGCGGTTGGGCCAGCGCGCGGCAACCCAGATGGGCAGAGGCTGCTGGATCGGGGTGGGAAGGAATTGAGCGGATTCGACCATGTAATGCTGGCCCCGATGCTGCACCTGGCTCCCACCGAGAAGCTGCCCAAGGAGCTCTAGGGATTCGTCCAACATCGCAGCCCGCACTCGAGGGTCGAGCTCCTCTCCGAACGTTGCGAACTCACCACCTCGGAGGTCCCCCAGGCCGACTCCGAGAACCAAGCGGCCGTTGCAGAGCAGGTCGAGGGCGGCTAGCTGACGGGCCAGTACCCAGGGTCGGCGTCGCGGTAGCGGGGTCACCATCGGCCCGAGCTTGATCGTGCTCGTCGACAAGGCGATCGCGGCTAGGGGGATCCAGGGATCGAGGAGCTGGGACACCCGGGGGAAGACCATGTGGTCCCAGAGAAAAAAGCCTTCCCAGCCGGCCTTCTCCGCGCGCTGTGCCAGCTCCCCCAGGTACCGGGGATGAGACAGTTCACCGAAGGGCGGAAGGAAGAGACCGTGGCGCATGGCGGCCTGCCTAGATGGCCTGCGCCCGGCGCAGAGGCGTGTTCTGAGCGAGACCTTCCGCAACCGAACCGGACTGAGCCAGGCGCCAAATGTCGTAGCGCTCGCCGCTGCGGACCTGATCCACCTGGGCCGCCAAGAGCGAGAAGGCGGGGGCCAGCTCGGCAGGCTCATGCCACTGGGCCTGCTCAGATGGACCTAAGGTGATCAGGGACATGGCGGTGCGCATAAATGCCCCCGGGGTGACCGAAATCACGGAAACACCGCTGTCCGCCAGCTCCAGGGCGAGCGTCTTGGTCAAGCCTTCGACGCCATGCTTGGAGGGACAATAGCCGGACTCGCCCGCAAATCCCATGATTCCCGACTGGGAGGAGACGTTGACGATCAGTCCCTGGGCGCGCTGGCGCATCGCCGGAACGACCTCGTGGGCAAACAGAAATACCGAGCGCAGGTTAGTGGTGATGACGCGGTCAAACTCCGCCACCGTCATCTCTTCCACCGGCTTCAAGACGATGACGCCTGCGTTGTTGACGAGGATGTCGATCTGGCCCGAGCGGGCGAGGATGTCGGCAACTACCTGAGACACCTGTTCGGCGTTCCCGACGTCGACCTGCTGGGTCAGCAAGGGATGTCCTGCCGCATCGGCGGCTTCACTCAGTTCGTCGAGCTCGGTCTGCAGTAAGGAAAGGGCGACTACGGTAGCGCCTGTCTCGGCCAGATGAAGAGCGATGCTCCGGCCTAGACCGGCGCCGGCTCCGGTGACGATCGCAACCTTCCTCGAGAGGGTGGGCTCGACCTGCTGCTCAGCCGAGGGCATCGACTGCCTCCAGCAAGCGGGCCACATCGGTCTGATCGTTGTAGTGCACCAACCCGGCGCGGACGGCACAGCCAGTTTCCCGAATGCCGAGCGCTCCGGTGACCTCCCAGGCGTAGTTGTCACCACTCCAGACGTTGATCTTGCGCTCCACCAAGCGCTCCGCTACCGCTCGCGGTTGGCGCCCGCGAATATTGAAATATGCGGTGGGAGCGCGGTTCTCGGCCCTGCCGTAGAGAGTGACGTGAGGCATCTCCTCGAGACCGCTCAAGAGGACCGCGAAGAGTTTGGCTTCGTAGGCACCGACGGCGGCCATCGATCTGAGCACCCGCTCGCGTCGGGTGCCCTCGGGGTCGGGCACCAGTTGACTCAGGTGTTCGACGGCGGCGGTGACTCCAGCGTAGTCGGCGAAGGGTGGGGTTCCAGTCTGAAAGCGTTCGGGAACCGCATCTGGAGCCGGCACCAACTTGTCGGGTTCCAGACCCTCCAACACGCGCGGATTCGCCACCACGGCGCCGATGTGAGGCCCGCACCATTTGTAGGCACTGGTGGTGTAGAAGTCCGCCCCTAGCCGACCGACGTCGACGGGGCCGTGGGGTGTGGCATGGACGCCGTCGACGTAGGTGAGGGCTCCAGCGCTGTGGGCGATGGCGCAAATTTCGGCTACCTGGGGTCGGCTTCCGAGCACGTTGCTGGCGGCCGTAACAGCCACCAGCCTGGTGCGTTCCCCGATCAGCTCCCGGTACTGCTGGGTGGGAAGCTCACCTCGCTCGACGTCGATCTCGGCCCAGCGGACAGTCACCCCCGCCCGGGCTGCCAGCTGCAGCCAGGGGCGCACGTTGGCATCGTGTTCGAGCCGGGAGACGACGATCTCATCGCCCGGCTTCCAGGTCTTGGCCAGGGCGGACGCCAGCCGATAGGTGATCGTAGTCATGTTCGGTCCCAAGATCACACCCTGGGGAGTGCCCCCAACGAGGTCGGCAATGGCCCTCCGGCACTCGTCGACGATGGCATTGGCCCGGAGGCTGGACGGAAAGGCGCCATCGGTATTGCTGAGACCGGAGCGGTAGGCACCGGCAATCGCTTCGATGACCGATTCAGGAACCTGGGTCCCGGCTGCCCCGTCCAGATAGGCGTAGCCGTCGGCCAAGGCGGGGAAGCGGCTACGGACCTCGGCAACCTGGAATGTCCGGGCTGACCCAACTTCAGTCAACATCTCAGCGCCCGACTTCGGACATATCCCGGTAGCGGGGCCCCGCGGTAGAGCCTCTTGGGAAGGCGGACTCGAGCTTCTCGATCTCCTCCGGGGAGAGCTCGATGGCCACTGCCGCCGCGTCCTCCTCCAGGTAGCCCACCTGCTTGGTGCCAGGGATGGGCACGATGTCGCGCCCGCGGTGCAAGAGCCAGGCCAGCGCCAACTGGGCCGGGCTGGTGCCCCGATCCGCGGCAACTTGGGCGAGAAGGTCTACGGAGCGGCGATTGCGGCTGAAGTTGTCGCCTTGGAAGCGGGGCCCGCGCCGGCGCGAGTCGCCTTCGGCGAAGTCTTGGGGCGTCTGGAAGGTGCCGGACAGGAAGCCACGTCCCAGGGGGCTGTAGGCGACGAAGCCGATGCCCAGCTCGCGCACCGTGGCCAGAATCTCGTCTTCCGGGTCTCTTGACCAGAGCGAGTACTCGGTCTGAAGAGCCGAGATCGGATGGACGGCATGAGCCTGGCGGATGGTCTCCGGTCCCGCTTCCGAGAGCCCGAGGTAGCGGACCTTGCCGGCCGCGACCAGCTCCGCCATGGCGGAGACCGTCTCCTCGATGGGGGTGGCTGGGTCGACCCGGTGCTGGTAGTAGAGGTCGATCTGCTCGACCCCAAGACGCTCCAGGGAGGCGTCGCAACACTGCCGCACGTAGGCAGCATTCCCCCGGACTCCCAGGCTCTTACCGTCGGCGCCGAAGGCGTAGCCGAACTTGGTGGCCAGCACGACCTCCTGGCGGCGATGGTTCAAGACCTGCTCAAGAAGACGCTCATTGCTGCCTCTGCCGTACATGTCGGCGGTATCCAGGAAGGTCACTCCCAGGTCGATGGCGCGATTGAGCGTGGCCAGCGAGGCGGCGTCCTCGGCAGTCCCGTAGACACCGGCCATACCCATGCAGCCCAGTCCGATAGCGGAGACCTCGAGCCCTTCCCTGCCAAGTTTTCGCAGCTTCAAAGTTTCTCCCTGATAGGGCGCCGGAATGCCCCCTGACCCGGCCGACTCGCCGCCGCCATTGAACCAGCCCTGCCCTGGCGCGGGCGCCGGCGGAGGGGCACGGCCGTCCGGCTAATATCGCAAACCTTGCGTTGTCCGCCCTGCCTGGGCGCGGTCGCCGGGGCAAGCCGGTTTGGTCTTGGAGGTGGTCATGGAGCTAGGTCTCGGCGGGCGCAGGACCTTGATTACCGGAGCCAGTCGGGGGATTGGACTGGAGATCGCCCGAACGCTGGCGGCCGAGGGGGGATCAGTCGCCATCTGTGCCCGCGAGGAGGGCCCCCTCTCCGAAGCGGAGGCGGAGCTGCGCTCTCTGGGGGCGACCGTTTTTGCCGAGAGTGTCGACGTCACCGAGTCCGGTAGGCTGGCCGCCTTCGTGGAGCATGCCGCCGACGCCCTGGCAGGGCTGGACGCGGTGGTGGCCAACGCCGGCGGCAGTAGCGGCGGCTGCCTGGTTGAGTCCACCAGCGAGCAGTGGCAGGACACCTACCAGCTCAACGTCGGCCACGCTGCCGACCTGGTCAGGGCGGCCATGCCCTACCTGGCCGCGGCGGACGGAGCGGCCGCCGTGTTGATCTCGTCGATCTCGGGCAGCAAGCCGGCCCCGCGCGCCCAGTACGGGGCCAGCAAGGCGGGCCTGATCTACCTGGCGGCTGCCCTGGCCCGGGAGTTGAGTCCGCAGCACATCCGGGTCAATGCTGTGAGCCCAGGGTCGATCCTCTTTCCCGGCGGCGGATGGGACTCCTTGCGAATCAGCGATCCGCAGCGCTTCCAGGCCTTCTTGGACCGGGACCTGCCCGAGGGACGTCTGGGGACGGTGCAGGAGGTGGCCCGGGTCGTCGCATTCTTGCTATCCCCAGCCGCTAGCTGGGTAAACGGAGCCAACATCGCCATCGACGGGGCCCAGGGACGCCCCAGTTCCGCCGGATGGTAGACAACTCCTCCGCTGAGCGGCGGGGATCGCTGGTGGTGATGATCTCGAGCCCCCTCGAGCCCGAGTTGGTAGATCTGATTCGAGCCACCCCAGTCGTCTCCGAGGTGCTCTACGATCCGATCCTTCTTCCACCAGCTCGTTACCCCAACGACCATGGCGGTGACCCCACCTTCAGGCGAACTGAGGCCCAGGAACTGCGATGGCGGGAGATGCTCAGTCGAGCCGATGCTCTGATCGGCTACCCCCAGGAGAGCGCCGGGGAGCTGGCCCGAGTTCTTGAGCAAGCGCCCCGGGTGCGCTTCGTCCAGGGGACCTCGGCGGGGATGGGAGCGCACATTCGCCGGGCTGAGCTTTCCCGAGAGGTGCTGGAACGGGTCAACTTTGCATCGGCGGCGGGGGTGCATGCGGGAATGCTGGCCGAGTTCGTCTTCTACGGTCTGCTCTGGCTCCGCAAGGATGCCGCGCGGCTGGCCGAGATCCGCGCCGCCCAGGCTTGGACCCACTACGCCATGGGAGAACTCCAGGGCTCGACGGTCGCGGTGGTGGGGATGGGCCACATCGGCCGGGCCGTCGCCAGCCGAGCTCGAGCCTTCGGCATGGAGGTCCTGGCGATAACCCGGACGGCCGCACCCGAGCCATTGGCAGATT
>Ga0307372_10004757_pt1 | contig 20753 bp, 21 predicted proteins | sample OX1MG_FD_202533 | JGI IMG/M metagenome (GOLD analysis project Ga0307372, IMG submission 202533) | Soil microbial communities from Risofladan, Vaasa, Finland - OX-1 | ecosystem: Environmental > Terrestrial > Soil > Coastal area > Acid sulfate soil | place: Finland: Risofladan, Vaasa | collected...
GCAGGCACCGCTCACGTCGATCGCCAGTGCCATCGAGATGACCGGCAACTTTACGCTCACGCTGCCAGTCATGCTCGCCGTCGGACTTGCTGTGGGACTGTCGAAGCGAGTGACATACGGCACGATTTACACCACGAAACTCTTGCGCCGTGGTGTCGACATCGAGCAACCGCCAGGGTTCTCGAGGCTTCCAATGCCCACAGATGCGGCAATCAGTCAGCCACTCCCCGAATCGGTCGGGAACGCTGAGCGGACTATTCGGGGGCATCCCGACCAGGAAGCCGACCCCACCGATGGTGACAAACGACCGGGGCAAAGCTGAGCCTTTCTCCTGGGCCGGCCCCAGGTTGATCTCATTTAGTGGTGCCCCCGGAAGGACTCGGACCTCCGACACGCGGTTTAGGAGTCCGTGTGCGTCCGTCCAGATGGTGCTATCCGGTACCGTTTCGTAGTTCAGAGTAGGCGGCTCAGTCCGTCCAGTAGCCTACTGTGGGAAGTAGTTATGGGCATTTGATTCCCATTTGATTCCCAAGGCTCGGGGTGGCAGGGGCGGCAGGGGCGGCTTGGACTCCGGTCGGTCCGCTCAACTACCGAGCTCATGGCGATAACACACGGTATGATGTACTACAGGTATTACGTGTCAGGAGGCGAGATGCGAATCAACAGTAAGGGCCAAGTGACGATTCCTGCGCCCCTCAGGGAGAAGCACGGCCTGAGAGAGGGGGATGAGGTTAACGTCGTCGAGGAGGGCGGTGCCCTACGAATCGTCCAGATCGACTCCAACCAGACTCGCGGGCTGCGCCTCGTGCACAAGATGCGTGGCCGGGCGACCACCACCATGACTACGGACCAACTACTCCAACTTCTGCGTGATGAGTGATCCACACCCGGCGGTGGCTCCTGCGGTGGAGAGCTCCGTCACCTTGGTGGACTCGAGTGTCCTGCTCGACATCTTGACCGACGACCCTGAATGGGCGGAGTGGTCTCGGCAGGCCGTTGCCCGGGCCCGGGATGAGGGTCGCTTGGCGATCAACCCGATCGTGTATGCGGAGGTCTCTACCGGATTCGAAACGATCGAAGATCTGGACGACGCTGTTCCAGTTAGTGACTTCGAGCGCGAGCCGCTACCCTACGAAGCTGGTTTCGTCGCAGGCAAGGTTTTCCTCGCCTATCGCAAGCGAGGCGGCCAGCGCCGTTCTCCGCTTCCGGACTTCTACATCGGCGCTCATGCCGCGGTGCGCGGGTACCGGTTGCTCACTAGAGATCTTGCCAGATACCGTACATATTTCCCGTCCCTCCTTCTAGTAAGTCCGCTCTTTTGACCCATACTCCATCGGTCAAACTTGGAGCTAGTCGCTGGTGGCGGGCGTTGGTTTGAGACCGAAATTGGTGGCCGTGTGGAACTTCGGCTGGCGCCTGACGGATCGACTTCGGTTGACCCTTGACACTCCCAGGCCGATATTGCTTTACGGCGATGTCAACTCAGGCGCGTCCAGGTGGAATGCGGCTTGGCACTGGACGACCAATTCCCGGCTGGCCGGGCTCGTTGAGGATTGCCAGATCAGCGCCAACACGACCGGGATCTCGATGTCGCGGATGGGCAGAGCCGTCAGCTTCGGTGTGTAGCGGGCCGCCGTCGATTCGCTGAGAATGCCCACGGCCAAGCCGCGAGCGGCTAGATCCGCGATCGCGTCGGGGGCACTGGCCTGAAGTGCCACCGTCGGTCGCAGGCCCCGTAGCGAGCAGGCCCTATCGAACGCCGTGCGGATGCCGGTACCGCGCGGCATGCACACGGCAGGGTGCTCGACCAGTTGCGCTAACGCGACGGTGCGGCGGTGTGCAAGCGGGTTTTAGTATCCCCAATCCGAGCAACAACGGGCGGAATATCGGCGATTTGTTACATCGAGAGAGGTGGGGGTCAGGGATGGGCAGCAGTAGTGATCATCGGTACCACGGCGATCACAAGGAGAACGACGACCACGACAACAATCCTGACCGGTCCCCTTTCATGAGTCCACATCACCTGGATCCGTTCAGGGGGGTCCGGTCACCCTCGAAGCTCCCGATCAGCTCGTCGAAGACGTTCGCACCTTTTTCGGGAGTCTGCATTGAGTTGCGGTTGCACGTCAGAACGACTCATCTGAACTCCTGATACACTCAAACGTCTGACGGGTGGTCATGCACTCGCGCGAGGCGCGCATGTCGCCACCGATATACCCAAAGGAGTCCAACGACCATGGGAATGATCAGAGTGCACGAGTTTATGAGCCTCGATGGTGTGATCGACACACCAACCTGGACTTTCGATTACGGCTTCGACCCCGCTATGGGGCAGGACATCGGCAATCTCATGTCCAGCTGCGAGGCCATCCTGCTGGGACGCAACACGTACGAGATGTTCGAGCCTGCCTGGTCGAGCCGGACAGCTGAGGAGGACCCCGGTGCTCCTTTCATGAACGATTCCACCAAGTACGTCGTCTCCTCCACCCCAGTAGCAGGGACCTGGCAGAACTCGGCCGACCTAGGCCCTTACAGTGCCGACGCGATCCGCCGGCTCAAGCGTGAAGTCGAAGGTGGCATCTACGTGAGCGGCAGCGGGACGCTTGTGCGGTCACTGATTGCTGATGGTCTGATCGACGAACTGCACCTGTTCGTCTACCCCCTCACCCGAGGTGCGGGACCTCGCCTCTTTCCCGACGACCCGGCGAACAAATGGTCACTGGATCGAAGCGTGACCTACGACAATGGGGTGCTCTACCTCGCCTACAAGTCAGCCGCTGACATCGCCACGCGCTGACCCCATGTCGATTGATTGGCGCAGGTTGCACAGGGCATGTCCTAGGCAGTCCCTACGAGATCACTGAGCGGGATGTCGAGATCCTGACCTGGGTGACCCGGCATGGCGTCGTGACTGTTGTACAGATCGCCAGGAGATTCTGCCCCACGTCCTCTTTGCTCTCGGCAGCCTTACAGCGGGTACGGAAGTTATCCACAGCAAGCCCGCCCCTCCTCCGGCGAGACCGTACCCACTACGGCGAGCCTTCTGTCATACGGGTCACCACTAAGGGTACCCGCCTGGCGAATGTCGGCCCTCCAGTCCCTGGACCGTCCCGCCTCATTCTGGCCGAGGTCCACCATTCGCTTGGCATCGTGGACCTGACCGAGGAGCTGCTCAAGGCTCACCCCGAGGCAGTGCTTCCCACGGAGCGTGAGCGCCGGGAGCAGTGCCACACCGATTAGCGGGCCGGGCAGATTCCCGATGCTGTCCTCACCTTGATGCCCATTCGATTCCCAAGCGACGGCGCGACTGCTCCAAAAGCTGTCGATCAGACCGTTTCTGATCTCATTTTGGTGGTGCTCCCGGAAGGACTCGAACCTCCGACACGCGGTTTAGGAATGCGCGTGCGTTCGTCCAGTTGGTGCTATCCAGTACCGTTTTGTAGTTCAGAGTAGGCGGCTCAGTCCGTCTAGTAGCCTCCTGTGGGAAGCCGTTATACGCATTTGATTCCCTGTTGATTCCCAAACAGTGACCCGTCCGGAGCTACCTGATTGGGTCAACCGCCAAGATCGCTTGAACCGTGAACTACGGCGTTCCGGAGCGTCTCCAAATAGTCCAACGCTTCCCGCTGGGCTACGTGAGTTCGACGAATAGGCGGGGCGCCAACCCGCCAAGGCCACTTGAACTCCGAGCGACTTCGGTGACAAGGTATCCCGACTATGTGGCGACCACGTCGTAGTTGAGCCCATACAGCTCGGCAAGACTCATCAGGGTGGCGCGGTCTGGCCGTCGCATCGACCCGCGCTCGATCTGGGAGAGATGAGCGGTCGACACACCGATACGTTGCTCGACCCGTCGACCGCATTCACCGGACGTCCGTCCCTGCGGCCCAGCTGGTAAACCGCGGCGCCCACGCCCGAGCACTGTTGATACCGGTCAACCAGCGAAAGTCGATCAGCAGATAGATCGAGTCCTCGCCATTGAGGTGCAAGACGAGCGGTTTGCCGAGACTGCCGAACAGCCCGAAACTCGAGTACCGGCCTCCTCGGACGCCACTAGCCATCCAACGCGAGTAGGCGTCGGTGAAAGTCAACTCAACGCTCGTCACTTGGCTTGGCGTGAGCGTCCTCCAGCCTCCGAGGCTGAGGGAGGCGCCCCCAAGGTCCAGCGTACCCTGGTGCGGGAACAACCGGCGCTGGTCGGCCATCGCAAGCAAACGCGTGGAACGTCCGGCGGCCCGAAGCTCAGATTCCGACGCACCGAGGTACGGCGCGGTCCAGCCGACATCATGGGACGCCGTCGGTGTATCGGAACCGTTCATCGTGCCGGGCTGATCGTCTCGCATGGCTCCTCCGTCAGGTGGTGAGGTCGTGGTCGGCTTGGAGGCCAGACCCGTGTCGCAACACCTCCGCCAACAGCACCACCAAGATGCCAAGGCCCACGACCTCGAGGTTGATTGGGAACGCTGCCCGGAAATTCAGCCCTGGGCTGCTAACATGGCTCTGCGCCCACAGGGACCCAGCGAGCACGCCGAGGGCGCGGATAACCTCGACGACGATGATGGCAATACCGATCAGGCGGACCCGGCGTGCACTCCCGGTCCCGAACTGGGACCCGGTCTTCGCGTCAGCCACCAGGCTCCGGAGCTGGTGCAAGACAACCAGGATGAAGGCCGCGCCTACGAGAACGAAGACGAGACCCACCACCGCCAGCTCCGCTGGCGGCTGGATCGTGAGCTGTCCTACGGCCTGCACGATCGACGCACGGTCGCTTGTTCCCGTCACCGCGTAGGCCCCGTGAAGGGTGAATGCCACCGGGAAGTCGACGTAGGGGCGGGCGCCGCGGGCATTCTCCGCGACGAGGAACCCAACGGCTAGAACCGAGCCGATCAGTACCACGTACCAGGCTACGTCGAGCACACCTTTAGGAACACGGGCGCCGTTTGATACCCAAGTGCGCGAAGCCATCACGTCTCCTGTCTTGCATTCTGGGGGAACCGGGATTTATCGAACAACGATGATCTAGCGTTCTCGACACAAGGCCAACGGCGTCAAGTCGGGTCTGCACGAGAGATGCCCGTCCCCCCGTACCCGGCGACCGCCAGTTGGTCTGCGTCACATGACCTTGCCGACCGCCACGACTGCCCGTAAGTCCACGTCGATCAAGGCACGAGCACAGCCATCGGCTCCCGCAGCTCAGCTGGTTTGAATAAGACGTTGTCTTCTCCAGTCTCGACCACCTCTGATCTCAGAGGCGAGGGTCAGGCCATCCGGTCGCGAACCCACCACACGCAGATCCCCGCTAAGAGCAGGGCCAAGAAGGTAAACATTGCCAACTCGTACCACTGGAACGCCCAGTAGCGGCTCGCGGGCTGGTAGGTCACGACCTCGCGGAACGTCCTGCCGACCTTGGCGATGCAGTCCGGAAGTGCCGTCGGGGCCGCTGGCGCGTGCACGGTGCGACCAGTCCCTGAAGGCGGTCCACCTGACACGCCTGCATGGAGGAGTGGGCACGCATTAGCGACGAACTTTGAAGTGAGCACGTGGCCAGCCTTATCGACAATTTCGGTCGAGTAGATCCAAGCATTTGAAATGCCTGGGGGCCCGGGGATCAAGGTGTTGTAGTACGACGGACCCACGGGGTTGACCTCTGTGCCAGCGCTCCAGCCCTGAATTGCGGTGAGAGCGAGGGTCCGGTGCACCGGTGCGATGAGCAGAGGCCGCAACCACGCGCTGAAAGCCAGCCTGGTGGCGGTGAAAGCCACCGACGTGACTGCCATGGCTGGAACCGTTCGGCGCAGGAGTAGTCCGGTAAGGACGCCGAGGGCGAATGCGAAGGCGGCGTATCCGATGGGGACGATGTCGCGTTCGTCGAAGGTTCCAAAGATGTTGAGGTTCACCGTGTCGAATGGGATCGACCACCACGTCACCATTAGACTGAGAAGTCCGGCAACAGCCATGCTTGATAGACCGATGACGCCGAGCTTGACGCTCAACCAGCGGGTGCGGGTGACACTCTGGGTCCACGCTAGTCGGTAGGTGCCGGTCTCCAGCTCGCGGGCGATTAGCGGCGCCCCCCAGAAGACCCCGAGAATACCCGGAGCGACGACGACCAGGACCTCGAGTGCCGTTTGCAGGTCAGCATCGTTCAGAAGGAAGGCGCTCTTGGCGGTCGAGCAGTCGTTGTGCGTCTTGCACGTCGCGACGGTGGTGCTGTAGAGGTGAGCAAGGTCTGGACCAGTGAGCAGCAGGATCACGGCGAGGGTTGCCAGAGCCCCCAGAGCGACCAGGATCGGGGTGCGGTACTGGCGCCAGGTCAGCCACATCATGGCTCGACATCCGGGCTGGCCAGGCGGACTCGTTTCGCTAATGGCGCCCGGCGCATGTAGGCCAGCACGAGGTCTTCCAGGCCGACCTCTTCGACGGTCCATGCCGGGTCTAGGATCGGATCCTCCGTGCGCACCAGAAACGTGCTCTGGCGGTCGGTCTCGCTTGCCTCTATGACCTGTTGGTTCTTCGGCAGGCTACTCGGATCGCGGCGGGGTCCGATCAAGTGGCGGTGCGACGCCAGCAACTTCTCAATCTCGCCGTCTACCTGGACGCGTGAGGAAACCAGCACGATTAGGTAGTCGCAAACTCGTTCGAGATCAGCGACGAGGTGGGAGGAGAGCACCACGCCGACTTCGCTCTCAGCGACGATCTCCATGAGAACTTGGAGGAACTCGCGCCGAGCGAGCGGGTCCAGGCTCGCCACAGGTTCGTCGAGGATCAACAGCTCAGGGCGCTTGGCAATGGCCAGTGTGAGAGCCACCTGAGCCCGCTGTCCACCTGAGAGCGAGCCGGCCCGCTGGCCGATGTCGAGATCGAGCTGTTCGAGCCGGCGTTGCGCGAGGTCATTGTCCCAGCCTGGGTTCATGTGCGCTCCGAACCGGAGATGATCGGCAACGCTCAGGGTCGAATAGAGCTGTGTGTCTTGGGCTACGAAGCCGACCCGTTCCATCTGCCGGCCAGTGGCGGCGGGTTCGGCACCGAGGACAGTGATCGAGCCCGACGTCGGGGACAGCAGGCCGACAGCCAAGGAGAGCAGGGTCGTCTTCCCGGCCCCGTTTGGTCCGACCAGCCCGACCACCCGCCCCGTGGGAATTGCGAGAGTGCAGTCGGACAGCGCCCAATGCCTCCCGTACCGCTTTCCCAATCCGGTGGTCTCTACGGCTGGGGTCACGCTACACCCGCCTCGGCGGAGGAACGAAAGGTGTCGAGGAATAGGGCCTCGATGCTCTCGTCGTCGAGCCCCGCCCGGCGCGCTTTGACGAGCCACCGCTGGAGGTCATGGCGCAGGGGGCGAAACTCTGCGAGGGGGGCATCGCTCAACGCCTTAGTCACGAACGTCCCGATACCCGGCCGAGCTCCCACCAAGTCCTCGTGTTCGAGCTCCCGGTACGCCTTGAGGACGGTGTTCGGATTGATCGCCAGCCGAGCCACCACTTCCTTGACCGTGGGGAGTTGGTCTCCCTCGCGCAGGAGGCCCAGTCGGAGGGCTTGTCGCACCTGGTGGACGATCTGTAGGTAAGGAGAGACACCTGAGCGGGTATTCAAGTGAAACTCAATCATCTGCTGGCTCCCTTTGATCTAGTTATCTATATCACTATACTACTGGCTAGCTGGCGCGTCAAGGGATCACCTGGGAAGGCCGTGCGGCACGGATCGCCTCCTCGGGGCAGCCCGCTACATCCGAGCTCCTGGCCTAGCAACCGTCAGCCTTGACGCAGACCAACCATCAGCGCTAGCTGCCCGACCCACCTCAGGGAAGGGAGTTCCCGAGGCGGGAAGCCATTTAAGGAAGAGGGAGATCGCAATCAGGGCATCGGCCCCGAAGTTTTGGCCGCCCCCCTCGACCGGATCCGGGTTTCTGAGATTTCGTCAGCGGACCAGGGGGGTGAACCGCAGCACCCGGCAGATCGGCTCGAGTCCCCAGCGCTCCCGGTGCTCGGCAATGAACCTCACGGCCGAGACGGTCTCGGGCGAAAAACGGGATGCCGCTCTCTTGCGGAAGGGGTTGGACAGCGACTCTCCTTCTCGCCCGGGGGGTCCACCCGAGGGTCGCCGCGGACCTCCTCGGGCGGTCAACTCCATCACCGGTGCTGGAGAGGTATGCGCACGCGACTGACAACATGCATCGACAGGCTGCTCTGGCGATAGATTCGCTGCTGCACGAAGGCCGGCGCGCGCCCGCGGTCGTATGGGTCCGCGGATGGGCGCCCTCATCCGCTGAAGTCCTTGGGAGTTGCTGCCGGTGTTGCTGCCACCCTGGCTATGCGTGATGCAGGTAGACCCGGCGGTGCCCCGAGTTTCGATATCAAAAAGTGGTGCCCCCGGAAGGACTCGAACCTCCGACACGCGGTTTAGGAAACCGCTGCTCTATCCCCTGAGCTACGAGGGCCAGGCCGCCCGCTCCGGGACGGCGCCGAGCGACAAGGGTACCTACCGCGGCGCTCGCCAGCGATCAGGCGTTGGGGGGCCATAGTCTCTCAAGGATGGTTGACTCGCCTGAGGACCGGAGTCAGCCCAAGTCGGGGCCGGAGCCGATCGGACCGGTCGCGGCCTTGGGCCGGCTCTTCGCCGGGGCGGCTGCGAGGTGGAGAGGGTCGGCGGCACTGCGCCGTTCCTTAGCCCTCTGGAGCGGGCTGGGATTGATCCTTACGATTGGGGCTGGGGCCAGCGCCGGCGCTCTCGGGGGGCGACTCGTCCTGGGACTGGCGTCGGGGGTGATCTGGTGGGCGGCGACCACTGCATGCCTGTTCGCGGGGATCTCCCTGCTACTCACCTTCCCCGACCAAATGCCCATCGACCACTTCGGGGTGCCCAATGGGATCACCTCGGTCCGGGCCTACCTCTCACTGCCGGTTGTCCTCTTTGCAGCTCTGCCACCGCTCGGGTTGGGGAGGGTGTTGTTCCTGGCCATCGCGGCTCCGATCGCCGCCCTGGACTCGGCCGATGGGTACATCGCCAGGCGGGCCGGACCCCTGACCGTCCTCGGTCGGGCGATCGACCCGATCATGGACACCGTCTTCTTCGCCCTCTGTGCGGTGGCCTGCCTGACGGTGGGGTTCATTCCCCTCTGGCTGGCCGTCCTACTCCTGGCTCGATACGGCCTGCCCGGGATGGGATTCCTCCTGCTCTACCCCTGGCTGCGGCGGCGACCGGCCATGGTGGCGACCCGCTTTGGCAAGATCAACACCTTGGTCAGTGCGGTGACGATGGGGGTTTCCTCCCTGCTGGTGCTCGCCGGAGGACCGGCCTGGCAGACTGACATCGGGCTTGGAGCCGTGCTCGCAGCCACGGCCGTCGGCCACTTCATCACCCTCTGGCGTAGGACGTTCCCAGGCGCTCCAGGGCGATCCGGGGGGGAGGCCGGCTCCCTTCCCTGAAGCCCGGCCGAGTGGACTGTCGCGTCCAAATCGGATGGCGGCGCCCTCGGGTGCAAGGGTAGGGTGCCAGGGGTGAGCAGAACTCCCGGTGCCGAGGACCAGCGCTGGCTGGCGGTGGCTGGGCGCGACGCCCGGTCCGCGTTCATATTTGGAGTCACCTCGACGGGGTTCTTCTGCCGTCCCGGATGCCCGGCTCCGATTCCCAGCCGGACAAGGGTTCGCTTCTTCGCCGATCCCAAGGAGGCTCGCTCCGCCGGGTTTCGCCCCTGCCGGCGCTGCCATCCGGAAGCTGCTACCCAGGCACGTGGGCTCCTGGACCGCGCCCGGGAATTGCTCGACTCGGCCCCGGCCGGCCGAAGCACAAAGTGGCTGGCGGCGGAAGTGGGACTCAGCCTGAGCCAGCTGCGGCGGGGCTTCCGGGCCGCGTTCGGACTGACTCCCGCCGAGTATGCCCGGGCGCTCAAGACCGGCAGGGCGCGGGCGGCGCTGGCCGGGGGAGCGCCGGTAACCGAGGCCCTCTACCAGGCGGGTTTCGGCTCCAGCCGGGCATTCTACGAACTGGTACCAGAGGCGCTGGGCATGAGCCCGACCGAGTTCCGCCGGGGTGCGGCCGGGATCGACATCCGCTACACGATCTTCGACTCGGCGCTGGGCAGCCTGCTGGTGGCGACGACTGAGCGAGGAATCTGCGCGGTCAAGATGGGGAGTCATCAGACGGAGTTGGAAGAACAGCTCCAGACCGAGTTCCCCGGGGCCAATCTAATTCGCGACGACCCGACCCTAAGCCAGGTGCGCTCGGAGGTGCGCCGATTGGCGGCTGGTCGCGCGGGCGGGGCTGAGCTCCCCCTCGACGTGCACGGAACGGTATTCCAGTGGCAGGTTTGGCGGCAGATCCAGCGCATCCCGTCCGGGCAGACCAAGACCTACGGCCAGCTCGCCTCCGAGATCGGTAGGCCGAGCGCCGCCCGAGCGGTGGCCCGGGCCTGCGCCACCAACCAGGTGGCGTTGGTCATCCCCTGCCACCGGGTGGTTCCGGTGGGGGGAGGGGAGGGGGGTTACCGCTGGGGCAAGGAGCGCAAGAGTCGACTCCTGGCGGCCGAGTCCGAGGGCGGCTAGCGGGCGCGAAGTCCTAGCGTCGGGACAGTTCGCCCACGAATTCGGGAGCCACTACCCAGCGCAAGCCGGCATGAGCCACCCGGACTCCGCGGCCCAGGCTGCCCACCCGGACCAGTTGCGCCTGGGTGTGCCGGAAGGCGATCTCAGCCCCGTGCAATCCAGCTCCCAAGGCAGCGAAGGGAAGCAGTTGGAAGTCGACGAAAATGCTCATCGCCGCGGCGACCCCCAGAGGCACGTGGAACTGGACCAGCAGAAAAACCAGCAGGCCCTCGCGGATCCCAATTCCGTTGGCGGAGATGGGGATGAAGGTGACCAAGAGCGCCACCGGCAAGGCCAGCGCGAATATCTCCCAGGAGATGGTGAAGCCGAGCGCTCGGCTGAAGGCCTCCATGGAAAGGAGGTTGAGACCCCAGCCCAGGCCTCCGGCGGCGATCGAGCAACTGAGCGCCCCCGGAGTTCCCTTGTAGTTCGCCAAGGAGCGCAAGAAGGGCCCGATCCGTTGCAGGTGAACCCGCCACCCGAGCTCGACCGGGTCGTGTCCGAGGACGCGAGCGAAGGCCCGCTCCGCCCCCAGGGCGAGACCCCAGCAGACCAGCATCACCCCACTGAAACAGGCAAACCCGATCAGGCTGGGCACTCGGAAGACATCTCTCATGACCAAAGCGCCGACCAGTCCCCAGAGGGCCATTCCCAGAGTGCCGGCCATTCGGCTGCCAACCAGGGAGGCGATCACCGGCCCGTGGCCGACGATCCGCCCCACCTGCACCGCCCGAATGGCGTCGCTGCCGACCCCGGCGGGGAGGACCTGATTGATGAACAGTCCCTTCATGTACCAGCCGCCCAGGTAGCGCCAGCCGAGCAGCTTGCCAGCGCCCCGAACCAGAGCGCCCCACTCCAGGATGCTGGCAGCGACCGACAGGCCCGCCAAGGCGAGGGAGAGCAGCGCCCACTGCCAGTGGAGGTGGGAGAAGGCTCGCAACGCCGAGCCCAGGTTCACGGAGTGGGCGAAGAGCCCGAAGGCCAGCAGGGTGACGACGACCCGAACCAGGGGGCGCCCCGCGGCGCGGCGGAGACAGGAGAAGATCGTGAGGGCGGTGCGCTGACCCACGGTCGGGGACGATACAGCAAGCTCCGCCGGAAAGCGCCCGTCGCGAACGAGTTGTCTCAACGCTGTGGCCCGCCGATTAGGATTCCGTTCAGTTGAGTTCCATCGCCCCGGTCGACGCTTCCAATCCCGCCGCTCCCCGGGTGGGGGTCCTGCCCACGTACGTCCCCCATGACCGAGAGGACCGGGCGGAGCTGCCGCCCCGCCGTGAGCGCATCCAGCAGCGACTCTGGGAGATGGCTCCGGGCCTGACTGTGTGGGTGATCCTGGGGACGCCCCTGGCGGTCGGATTCCTGATCACCTTCAGCAACTTCGAGTACCTCTGGCTGCTGGGGCTGTTCGCAGTCCTGCTGGACCTCTACTGGCTGGTCAAGCTGGTCCACACCTTCCGATACGTGGTGCGCGGCATCAGACTTCTGGAAGCGGCTCAGGCGGTCGACTGGGCGGAGCGGCTCCGCTTGCTTCAGGTGGAATCGCCCGCGGTGGCACCCGACGAGGTGATCCACGCCGTCCTGATACCCACCTACACCGAGCGCTACGAGACTCTCCACGCCACCGTCTCGGCCTTGGCGGCGGCGGACTACCCGAGCGACCGGAAGATCTGCGCCATCATCACCAGAGAGACCGACCTCCAGGGCTGCCGCAACGTGGAGCGGCTCCAGGAGAAGTTTGTAGGTAGCTTCCGAGCCTTCTGGCACATCAAGGACCCGCTCCTGCCGGGGATCGTGGTCGGCAAGTCGGCGGCCATGGCATATGGGGGGCCGGTCCTACGGCGGGCCTGCGACAGCCTGGGACTGGATCCCGCCCGGGTGATTGTGACCGACCTCGACTCGGACTACCGCGTCCACCCTCAGTACTTGGCCTATACGGCGCATGAGTTCTGCTTGGCAGAGGACCGTCTGACGTCGATCTGGCAGCCGGTGCCGATGTTCCTCAACAACCTGTGGAAGGTGCCCGCGGCGGTGCGCTCGATGGCGACCCTGGGCACCCAGTGGCAGCTCTACCTGCACCAGCACCCCAAGCGACTGGTGATGTTTTCCGCATATTCGATGTCCCTACAGATGCTGTCCGAGGTCGGCTACTGGGACGACGATGTGATTCCCGAGGACTCACGCTTCTTCTGGAAGGCGTTCTTTCGGTACGGCGCGCAGCTGCACGTGCGCCCCGCCTACCTGCCCATGTACGGCGACGCACCCCGGGCCGCCGACTACGGGACCACCTTGGTCAGCCAGTACAACCAGATCAAGCGCTGGGCCTGGGGAGTCACCGATGTGCCGTATGTGGCTTCGCGGATGACGTCGCATCCGGAGATTCCACTTCGCCTCCGCATCGAGCGGTTTCGGATGCTGGTGTTCAACCATCTGAGCTGGGCGACGGTGCCGATGCTGATCTTGATTTCGGGAACCCTGCCCTCGCTCTTCAACTACGACTATGCCCTTTCCAATATGGGGGCCATTCTGGAGACCACGGCGGGGATCATCTTGACGACCACCCTGCTCAACATCATCGCGGTGGCCGTGCTCGACAACCGGATCCAGCCGCGCCCGGCCGCCTGGCGCTGGTGGCGGCGGCGCCTGGTCGACCTCCAGACGCTTACCTACCCGGTGGTTTTTCTAGTCTTGAGCGTGATTCCGGCCCTGGAGGCGCAGACCCGGCTGCTCTTCGGGTCGCACCTGGAGTACCGCGTCACCGAAAAGGTGTGAGGGCGGCCGCTCAGTACACTTCCCGAGATGGTGGATCGCCCGGTCGTATTCAGTGGGATGAAACCCACGGGAGTGCTGCACCTGGGCAATCTGCTGGGGGCGCTCCGTCCCTGGGTGCGGGAGCAGGACCGCTTCCGGAACTTCTTTTGCGTGGTCGACCTGCACGCGCTCACCGAGCCCCACGAGCCCCGAGAGCTGGCCACCAAAACCCGCCAGGTGGCGGCACTCTATCTCGCTGCCGGAATCGACCCCGAGGTGTCGACCGTGCTGGTGCAGTCCCACCTTCACCAGCACAGCGAGCTGGCCTGGATCCTGGGATGTCTGACCCCGACCGGTTGGTTGGAGCGGATGACCCAGTTCAAGGACCGGGCTCGCAAGCGGGACGCGGAGCGGATCAGCACCGGACTGCTCACCTATCCGGTTTTGATGGCGGCTGACATCCTGCTCTACCGCACCAACTTCGTGACCGTGGGGGAGGATCAGCGCCAGCACCTGGAGTTGACTCGCAACCTGGCCACCCGGTTCAACCGCCTCTTCGGCGACACCTTCGTACTGCCCGAGCCCAGGATCGCCGCGACCGGGGCCGGGGGTCGGGTGATGGCGCTCGACGACCCCAACTCAAAGATGAGCAAGAGCGGCGATGGTGACGCCGGTCTGATCGCCCTCCTCGATCCGCCCGACCGGATCCGGACCAAGATCATGCGGGCGCAGACCGACAGCGGTACCTCGGTGGAGCTCTCCCGGGCGGAGCCGGGCGTCCGAAACCTGCTGGACATCTACCGGGGCCTGACCGGGTGCAGCGCCGCACAGCTTGCTTCCGAGTTCCAGGGACGGGGCTACGGCGAGCTCAAGAGCAAGGTCGCGGACGCCCTGGTCGCCGCCCTGGAGCCGATCCAGCAGCGCTACCACGAACTCATGGCCGACCCGACCCAGATCGATTCGGTACTGGCCCGAGGAGCGGCCCGAGCCCGCGCGGTCGCTGAGGTCACCATGGCCCAGGTGCGGGAGCGGGTCGGCCTGCTTCCCGGCCCGGCCGACTGAGCGCGGGGTGGGGTCGATGCCGGTGGGAATGACGCGGGCGCGAATTCAGTCTGGCCTATAATCCCGCCGATGCGGTGGAGTCGTATAGGCGTCTTCCTCACCGCCGCGGCACTTCCGGCCTACGTTCTGCGCGGCCACCTGCTCGGGCGGGTGCCCTTCACTGGCTTGGAAGTCGTGCTGGGGCTGACCGTGCTGGCGTTCATCGTCGAGAGCATCCAGCAGCGGCGGATGCCTCGACTCGACACCCCCTTCAGCGTGATCATCGTGGTGATCCTGCTGGCGACGGTGATTGGGATCGTGGCCAGCCCCGATCGGGTGGAGGCGCTGGGCATCGCCAAGGCCTACATCGTGGAGCCGGTGGTGCTGTTTTTCGTCGCCGTCAACGTCCTGCGCTCCAGCTGGGACTGGGAGCGGGTGGTTTATGGCCTTTATGTCAGCGGCCTGGTAGTGGCGGTGTCCCAGGTGGTTGCGCTGGGCCAGGCGCTGGCCAGCCACAGGCTCAACCTCAACGTGGCTCCCCCGGTGCCGACCTGGCTCTGGACGAACAACAACTTCGGGGGGATCTTCCTCGACCCGGTGGTGGGCTTGGCCCTGGGTCTGGCCCTGTTCGGGGGCGTCCGCTACCGCAACCTGCACTGGGCGGCGCTGGGGCTCCTCGGGGTGGGAGACGTACTGACCTTGAGCCGGGGCTCGTGGTTCGTTCTGGTGGTGCTGGCGCTGCTGGCGGCGGCTCTCCACCCCCGGCGCAAGGTCCTGCTGGCCGCCTGCCTGGTCGCGCTGGTGGTGGCGGTGGTCTTGCCCCCGATCCGGCACCGGATCAGCAACGAGCTCAACACCAGCAATCCGGCCAACTCCCTGGTCACCAGGTTCCATCTCTGGCACGCCACGGTGGATCTCATCGAGAACCATCCCCTGACTGGGGCCGGGCTGGCCGGCTACCAGGCGGTCATCGGGCCCTACCGCGTCCAGGTCCACGACCCGAGCACCCAGACCCACGTCTACCCGGACCAGCTGGAACTGGACTTCTGGGTCGAGCTGGGGGTGCTGGGGCTGGTGGCACTCTTGGGATTCTTCGTCGAGCTGATCCGCTACCTGGCCCCGGCGGTGCGGGCCGGACCGGCCGAGCACCCCTGGGCGGTGGCCCTGACGCTGGCCTGGGTGGCGATCATCGGGCATGGACTCCTCGACAGTCCCTACTGGAAGAATGACCTCGCCGCCGAGTGGTGGCTGCTGGCGGCACTGGTGACGGTGGCGGTGGTTCCGGCCACCCGGCATCTGCAGCTGCCCAGGCGCAAGTCGGCGTCACCTTAGGCCGGCGAGCATGAGCGTGGCGCAACGGGCGGTCCGCAGCACCACCATCCTCTTCGCTGCCCGGACCGCTTCCAAGCTCTTCGTGCTGGCCGCCTTCCTGCTCCAGCAGCACACCTTGGGGCCGCGCCTCTACGGCGAGTTCAGCCTGATCGTGGTGCTCAGCACCCTGTCCAGCATCGTCGGTGACCTAGGACTGCAGATCGTCTACCTGCGCGAGGCGAGCCGGGACAACGCCCGGATGAAAACCTACTTGGCCGCGGTTCTGGCGGCCAAGATCCCCCTCTTCGCGCTCAGCCTGGCAACCCTGCTCCTGATGGCCGCGGTGGCGGGCAAGGGTCCGGGCTTCATGGCCCTCGTCCTGCCGGCGTTCGCCCTCCAGGTTGCCACCAGTGTCGCCAACGTGCTCCGGAGCACCTTCTATGCCACCGGAGAGATGCGCTACGAGGCGGTCGCCACCATGTCGGAGGCGGTAATCCTGCTGGTAGGCACCTTCTTCGTAGCCCGGGCCCACCTGGCCGTCGGTGACTATCTCTGGGTCTATGCGCTGAGCTACGCGGTGACCTGTGTGTACGCCTACCTGATCATCGCTCGGCGCTACTTTGTGGCCTCGGTCCACTTCGATCTGGAGCTGGCCCGACGGCTGCTGAAGATGGCCTGGCCCTTCGCCATGGTGTTCTTCCTCAACACCGTGTACTTCCGCATCGACGTGGTGATCCTGAGTGTGATGCGGGGCCTCACCGAGGTGGGCTACTACACCGCGGCCTACAAGTTCTTGGACGGGCTCTCGTTCGTTCCCCAAACCATCATGAATGCGCTCTTTCCCACCCTCTCGGTGGTTCACCTCGAGGCGGTCGCCTCGATGCGGGCGGCGTACACGGCCACGATTCGACTTTTGGCTGCGCTGGCGATGCCTCTGGCGGTGATTCTGGGTTTCGGGGCGGTGCCCCTCCTCAGCACCCTGGGGATATTCGCGGAGTCGGCTCCCGCTCTGCGGATCCTCTCCTGGGCGATCGTCTTCATGTTCGTCAACAGCACCTTCGTGTTCGGCCTGGGGGCCATGGACCGGCAGATGGACAGCGTGCTGCTCTCGGTGATGAGCATCGTGGTCAACGTCGGGCTCAACCTAATTCTGATTCCGCTCTTCCCCCGGGCGACCGGCTATCTTGGCAGCAGTTGGGCCACCGTGCTCACGGAGGTCTTCCTGCTGGTGGCGGGGTACCTGATGGTGCGTCGGCGGCTCGAACACCGGCTGCCCTGGGGCCGGCCCCTGGTGCCGATCCTGGCCTCCGGTGCGCTGATGGCGGGCGTGATGGGGCTGCTGGCCCAGCTCAACGTATTCCTGGTGGCGGCCGTCGCCGGGGCGGTCTACCTGGGTGCGCTGTTCCTGAGCGGCGGGGTGACCGCGGCCGAGTTGCGCACGGTGCGGACCAGCCTCGGGCGCCGTCTCCACCCAGCTGTGGCAGATGAACTTGCTGACTGACTCCGAACCCCTGCTCCGGGCGCGCCAGCTCGCGGGAACCTCCCGCAACCGCCTCCGGCGGGCGCTCCCGGTGATCGCCCTGAGGGTGGTCGGGGACGGGCTGGCGGTCGCCGCCGGCGCCCTGATCGGGTTCCAATACCGGTTCTACCTGTCCGGGGTGCCGATCCCGGGCAACCAGGTGCCCAGTTTCCAGGCCTATCTCCTCGCGGTGCCGGTGGTGGCAGCCCTCTGGGTGCTGACCTTCGCCTTCACCGCTCGCTACCGCGTCCACCTGGGTCAGTCGTTCGTGGACGAGATCCTGGGGTCGGCCGGGTCGGTCGCCCTCTTCGTCGTGGTGGCCCTCGCCCTCGAAGGCCTCTACCGGGGCTTTCCCTACTCCCGCTTGGTGCTGGCCGACGCCGCCGTGGCGGCCCTGCTCCTCTTCGTCGGGGAGCGCGCCCTGATCCGACTCGTCCAGGGCGCCCTGCTCCGCTCCGGATTCGGCGGGACCCGGGTGCTGGTGGTGGGCAGCGGCCCGGTGGCGGACCTCTTGCTGCGCCGGCTGCGGATGTTTCCCGAGTACGGATACCAGGTGGTGGGCAAGGTTGGCACCGAGCCCGAGGCGGCCTCCGACCACGCTGGCGACGACCTCCCCCGCTTCAGCCTGGATGCCGGGCTCCCCCGCTTGATCGCCCGGGAGCGGGCCGACACCGTCCTGCTGGCGCTCAGCGGAGTCGGCCATGACCGGGTCCTGGAGCTGGTCCGGGAGGGCCTCGGCGCCGGGGCGGAGGTGAAGGTGGTTCCCGACGTCCTGGAGGTTATGACCAGTGCCGCCAGTACCGAAGAGGTGGCCGGTCTGCCCTTGGTCGGACTCCGACCCAACCGCCTCATCGGCGGCAACCTCTGGATCAAGCGCGGATTCGACCTTATCGCGGCCGGGCTGCTCTCGATCGTAGCGGTCCCGGTGGTCGCTCTCTCCGCGGCCGCCATCGCGATCACGTCCCCGGGCTCACCGTTCTACCGCCAGGAGCGCCTGGGCCGCGATGGCCGTCCCTTCCAGGTCTGGAAGCTCCGATCCATGGTCAGAGACGCCGAGCGCGGTTTGGGGCCGGTCATGACCGAGGTGGGGGACCAGCGTCGCACCCCGGTGGGCCGGTTCGTTCGGCGTTACAGCATCGATGAGCTGCCCCAGCTCTGGAACGTCCTGGTCGGTGATATGAGCCTGGTCGGCCCACGCCCGGAGCGCCAGTTCTTCGCCGACCAGTTCGAGGAGTCCGTCCCCCGCTACCGGGAGCGGCTCCAGGTCAAACCAGGCTGCACCGGCTGGGCCCAGGTGAACGACCTGCGCCAGGCCAGCAGTATGGAGGAGCGGGTCTTTTACGACATCTATTACGTTGAGAACTGGTCGATCAGCTTCGACCTCAAGATCCTGCTCCTGACCCCCTGGCGACTTCTCTTCCATCGCCACGCCTACTGAGGCCACCGGGCGGGAGCCTTCCGGGAGGCTGATAGCCTTGAGCGCCGTGAAGGGCCTGGTGCTGAGTGGCGGCAAGGGCACCCGGCTGCGTCCGATCACCCACACCGGCGCCAAGCAGCTGGTCCCGATCGCCAACAAGCCGGTTCTGTTTTATGGCCTGGAGGCGTTGGTCGAGGCCGGGGTCACCGAGATCGGGATAGTGGTTGGCGATACCGCGGCCGAGATCCGCGAGGCGGTCGGAGACGGGTCGCGATTCGGGGCCCGGGTGGAGTACATAGCCCAATCCCAGCCTCTCGGGCTGGCCCACGCGGTCCAGATCGCGCGGGACTTCCTGGCGGGCTCGGATTTTGTCATGTATCTCGGCGACAACTTCATTCCCGGCGGGATCTCCGGCGTGGTGGCGCAGTTTCAGCGAGACCGGCCGGACGCCCTGATCCTGCTCAAGCAGATGGCCCACCCGGAGCGGTTCGGGGTCGCCGAACTGGCCGGGGGACAGGTGGTCAGGCTGACCGAGAAGCCGGCCACCCCCCGCTCGGACCTGGTTCTGGTCGGGGTCTATCTCTTCCAGGGCGGGATCATGGAGGCGGTGGATGCGATCGCACCCTCGGCCCGTGGAGAGTTGGAGATCACCGATGCGATCCAGTGGCAGATCGACCACGGGCGCCGGGTCATCCCTCACCTGGTCGAAGGACGCTGGATCGACACCGGGAAGATGGACGACCTGCTGGAGTGCAACCGGGTGGTGCTCGAGATGCTCCCCGAGCTGCGCCAGGGAGTTGTAAGCGACGATTCCAAACTGCTCGGCAAGGTGATTCTGGAGGAAGGCAGTCAAGTGGTCGCCAGCACCATCCGAGGCCCGGCCATCATCGGTGCCCACACTCGGGTGATCGACTCCTTTGTCGGCCCCTTCACCGCCCTCTATCACCACGTTCTGGTCGAGGGCAGCGAGATCGAGCATTCGATAGTGTTGGAGAACACGATCATTCGGGGGGTGAGCAAGATCGAGGATTCACTGATCGGGCGGGATGTGGTGATAGAGAAGAGCGACACCAGACCCCGGGCCCACAAGCTGATGCTGGGCGACCACTCCCGGGCGAGCCTGGCGTGAATCCTCTGACGGCGTTGCGCTGATGGCCTGGCAGGCGACCACGGCCGAGATCGAGGCCACCCTGGAAGCCATGCGCGGGGTGCCCCCCGGGGACCGCCGGGGACCGGTTGAGGGGGTCATGATCAAGTCACTCCGCATTCATGCGGACCCGCGTGGCTACTTCCTCGAGCAGCTCAAACGGGGGGATGTGGACGACCTGGGGCGGCCCTTCCTGCCCGATCACAGTTTTGCCCAGATGTCGCGCTCGTTGGCCTATGCCCGGGGGGGCAACCCGCCCGAACTGATCAAGGCCTTCCACTGGCACAAGCGGCAGTGGGACTACTGGGATGTGGTCCAGGGGAACGCCCGGGTGGTCCTGGTCGACCTGAGAGAGGGCTCTCCCAGCCGGGGCCAGACCCAGGTGGTGGTGGCCGGGCAAAACGCCCCCAAGGTGATCGCGATCCCCCCTCTGGTGGCCCATGGGTACCAGGTCCTCGACCTTCAGGACGTGCTTCTCTGTTACTACACCACCGAGCCCTACGATCCCGCCCAGCCAGACGAAGGCAGGATCGCCTGGGACGATCCCCGGATCGCCTTCGACTGGTCGATCGAGAACATCTGAGTGCCCCCGCCCGCGCTGCTGGCCTCGGTCGGACCCGGGATTCCAGCGCGACTGCTGGTGGCCGGGGGGGCCGGCTTCATCGGATCCGCGTTCGTCCGGCAACTGCTCGGAGAGGGGGAGGGGTTTTCGATCCTGGTCCTTGACAAGCTCACCTATGCCGGCAACCTCGCCAACCTGGCGCCGGTCGAGGACCAACCCGGACTCCGGTTCGTGGCCGGGGACATCTGCGACGCCCCTCTGGTGGAGAAGTTGGCCCGGGAGGTGGACTGCATCGTGAACTTCGCCGCCGAGACCCATGTCGACCGTTCAATTCTCGACCCGGCCGGGTTCATTCGGACCGACGTGCTTGGAACTCACCAGCTGCTCGAGGCCGCCCGGCTGGCTGGCCACGGCCGATACCTGCAGGT
>Ga0307372_10004758_pt1 | contig 20746 bp, 25 predicted proteins | sample OX1MG_FD_202533 | JGI IMG/M metagenome (GOLD analysis project Ga0307372, IMG submission 202533) | Soil microbial communities from Risofladan, Vaasa, Finland - OX-1 | ecosystem: Environmental > Terrestrial > Soil > Coastal area > Acid sulfate soil | place: Finland: Risofladan, Vaasa | collected...
ATGGCATGCAAGGGGTCAGGGGTTCGAATCCCCTTACCTCCACTCGATCAAAGACCGTATGTTCTAAGGCTTTTCGTGGCATTGGAACGCGACTGAAATACCATTTCTGACCTGTCTCTTTGCACAACGTGCAAGGAGTCAAAGCAACTCAGTTATTCGGTCATTTCGCTGCATTTATTGAGATTCGCAGCGACGCCAGTTCGCTATCGTCGGGCTCCAATACAAGCAACCGTACAAGCAATCAGGATCAAAACCAGAAGTCAGGCTCTACGAAGAGTGTTGCGTCGGGTCCCCGACACGTGTGATGAATTTAGGGAGGCGTTTGGTCACAACTCAATGCGGCCCATTTGAGTTTGCCCAATGAAGTTATGGAAGAATCGCTCCGTGGAACTACCTCCAATTCGACTCGCACGCGTGACGGATATCCCGGAACTACTGCGACTTCGAGGGGTCATGTTTCACGACATGCACTTTGACACTGCGAATACGGAGTGGAAAGAATCCACATCAATTAGCCTCAAACGTCATTTGCCCATCGCCACGATTATTGGTGCGGTAATGGATCGGGTTCCGGAACCAGGTCTACGAGCCTCGGGCCTCTTACAAATTCAAGAGGGCCTGGGTTCGCCCCGTTTCCCGAAAGGTGTGGTTGGTCACATAAGTTCAGTTGCGGTCGACCCAGAGTGGCGCAGACAGGGCATCGGCGAGAGTGTTTTCCGGTTCCTCATCGACGAGGCACGAACCTTGGGTTTAGAGCGAATTGAACTTCACGCAACGCCGGACGGAGAGGGTATTTATCGCAAACTCGGCTTTCATGATCGTCAAGGAGGCGTCGAATTGCGTCTTGAACTCTAGGAAAGTTCACCTACGGTCCTGAATCATCTTCGCCGGATTCTTCCTGTCTGCGAAGTTTGGGGCTGAAATTAGAAATGGCAAATGATGATCGAGTCGCCAATGCGAAGTTGCACTCTTGTCGCGTCGGGTCGTCGACACCACTGGTATGTCACCTTGCGTCAATCCAACCTCGTAAAGCGCCAGAATGAACAGTGGCGCTCCGGCCACCTCAACCATGACTACCAGGGTGCCAATTCAGGTGCGTGTGCTCGGTCAAGGAGCCAGGCGAGAAGGTCGGCGTGGTCGGCTCGGCTGGGAAGGGTACTGAGCCGCTTCGCCAGTTCACCTTCAACGAACAAAGTGGGCCAGTCGGAGACCTTGTATCCAATGTCGAGGTCCACGTGATGAACTTCAACGTTTCGCAGGTGATGGGCGATGATCTCGGTCATCGTTCTTGGTCCAGCTGTCATCTCTCCCAGTTCGTCCCACATCCCATCATCGAGCGCGTCCCACGCTGCTTGAAGAAGCTCGAAAGAACCTTCGAGGTCGGAGCGAAGCGCTGCGGCCGACCGAGCCGCGCCGGAGTCTGCGGCCACGTCTGCGTCGTACCCAACGGGGTGGAGTCGCCGGATCTCGCCCGTGGCTGGACCTCCGAATAGCAGGACATGGGCCTTGACCTTGTTAGCGAGGTGCGTAACCACGTGTGCGCGGGTGAATCGCGGGAGCAAACTCGGCGCGAGGAAGTCGTCATCGATCAGGGGCGCCAGCCCTTCGAGCAGGCGGCGATGGCTCGTAAGGCATACCTCGATGCTGGCGGCGGGCTTCATCTCAGAAATCTACTGCCACTCATCTCATCGGCTCCGCTGCCATGGATTGAAAATTGGCCCTCAGCCCCTACCACTCTTGCCTTGGTCAGATCAAGCCGCCAATGAGCGAGTGCATTTCCGTTGCGTCGGCTCTCCGAGACCATCAATCTAATGGGGCCATCTGATCTCGTAGGTACTGCGATAGAGATCGCACCCGTCGTCTCCGTGAGACGTGCAAGTGGAGCACTGATGCACCGAAAAGCTTCAAACGTCCCGGGCAATAATGGGTGTGTGGCGCGTTTGGCACTCTTTGATCTCGACAACACCTTGCTGGACCGCGAGGCCGCGTTCGCCGTCTGGGCGAGAGGCTTTATGGAGGCGAACGGTCTCCCTCTGGACACATGGTCAATCATCGAGTCGACAGACGAAGATGGCTTTAAACCGCGGGATCTTTTCTTCTCTGAGATTCGAATGAAACTCGAAATTTCGACAAGCGCGCAGGAGCTCCTCGACCGTTACCGCGTCGACTATCCCGCCTGCTACTCCGTAGACGACGAGACAGTTCGAGCCATCAGGAATTTACGAGCGAACGACTGGAAGGTTGGCGTCGTCACGAACGGCCCACCCACCCAATGGGCGAAATTCGAAGCAACGAAGCTGGAGCATGAATTCGACGCCATCTGCATTTCGGCGTTGGTTGGCTCTCGAAAACCAAGTATCGAGATTTTCCAAGAGGCGGCTCGAATCTGCGATGTGCCGCTTGAGGGGTGGATGGTTGGCGACTCTGCGAATGCTGACATCGCTGGTGGCAGGAAAGCAGGGCTCCGCACAATTTGGATCGCACGAGGTCGAGTGTGGGACGTGCCGGAGTACGAACCCGACGCTGTAGCTACGACAGTGGCAGAGGCCGTTGATGTCATCCTCGCCTTGGCAAGTGGCACTCGCTCATAGTCCGGAGTCTTCGGTATACCCCCATGGTCGAAGTCTCCAGTCGGAGTGATGTCAACGGCTCTTTGTCCCGATCCCTCACGCTGGAAAGAACGAGCCTCAGGTCTCTCTACAACTCTTGCGTTATATAACCTCAGTGTTGTATACTGGTTCTCGTGTGGGAGGTGAATCTTGAATTCGTCGAGTCGTGGCTTTACGAACTTGATCAAGATTCCTACGAACAAGTCGTTGCCGCACTCGAATTATTAGAAGAACGAGGTCCCCAGCTGGGTCGTCCTCTGGTCGACACGGTGAAGACCTCGCGGCACAAGAACATGAAGGAGTTGCGACCTGGCTCCAAAGGTCGATCTGAGTTACGCATCCTTTTTGCTTTTGATATCGAGCGTAACGCGGTACTACTGGTCGCCGGAGATAAATCGCGAAGTTGGAAGAAGTGGTATGAGGCGAACATTCCCGTGGCCGATAGTCGGTTAGACGAACACACAACAAGATTGAAAGGAGGAAAATAATGGCAAAGAATCTCAACGAACTACTGAAAGATCGCCCGGTCAATCGCAAGAACGTGAACGCTCACAAGAAACGGATGCTCGAAGAAGTCCGCTCGTACCGGCTTCGCGAGTTGCGCAAGGCGTCCGACTTGTCGCAAGTGGAGTTGGCCGAACGGTTGCACGTGAGCCAGAACCGGGTGTCGCGAATTGAACACGGCGATATCGAGCGTGCTCAACTGGACACTCTTCGAAAGTACGTCGAAGCGGTTGGCGGTGAACTACGTGTCGAGGTATCAATTGGCGACGAGCGATTCTTGATTGCGTAGAAATAAATCGCTAGGGCGGCTCTCCTACCCCTTGCACTGTCGTAAATGCAAGCAACTGTACAAGCAACCACAAAAAACTTCGGGATACACCCAAAAACGTTCACGTACGAAAGCCCAATGAATTACTGAAAAAATGGACGTTTGCACACGTCAGAAAACGTCAAAAGTGTTGATGGCATGCAAGGGGTCAGGGGTTCGAATCCCCTTACCTCCACTTTGTGAATTCCCTGATCATCGCCTCTCCATGTGCCTAGTTCGGAGATCCCTCAGGCGAGTGATTGCATGTATTTACTTGCGATGCAAGAGGTCAACGATAAATCAATCCGACGTATGGATCCACGTTTTCGATCTCTGCGTGACCAACATCCCGCTAGTCAATTGCCTTGAAATTGTGCAACTTCAGCAGTTGGGACTGCCGCACGCCATCAGCAGAGACTACGCAACAAGTCGCACCGGTAGCGACGGACGATGACCCGGATTCCGACCACGTATCTTCTTCGATACGAGCATGCCTTGGGACCGCCCAACCTCTATGCTCGCACCTCGTGCATCGACGTCAGACTCACAGAGTTGCCAACATCTGTATCGCGCTCGCTGCTGGACTACTACTGTCCGGTTGTACAGCGACCGATATGTCGGCGAGCTCGCGCTCTTCGCACAACGCATCTGACCCCGAGACCCGCCAAGCACTGGAGCAGATTGCGGTGCGCTTCAACGCAAACTATGCGGCCAATAGAGACGGACTCGTCTACGACCGATGGGATTCGATCAGCCGCGCGATCATCTCTCGCTCCGAATACGTGAGACGCCATGTCGAATGTCCTACGGCGCCCGGGCGAGCCACCGTCGAAGGAGCGACTTCGAGCACAGACGGCTATTGGCGAGTCCGATACTCAATCAGCGGAATTCAACTGGTGGACTACTGGCATTACGTGAATGGCCAGTGGCTGTTCAGTCTCGTGCGCAGCAATCCAAGCGCAGTCAGACTCTACGAACTGCCGTTTCCCACCTACGCAATCGCAGTCGGCTGCGCACGATCTCATTGAGCGAGTTCAGTTGACTTGGAAAGGCCACGATGTGATGGTCAGCCAGCGCCGAATATCGACTCGGCGAAGAGGGGCCCACATGAATTATCGGAAGTCTTCACTCGAGTTCCAAAAGAATGCCGTCACTCTCATGCTGTTGTCGGAACCCCTCCACGAATTAGCACTTGCTTACATTCCAATTGCAGCCAACTTCATAGACGAAGATAAGAGGCTGCTTTCAACGCTCGTCAGCATCTCTATGGATTTTGACTGCTCGTCTGATGACAACTGACTCAAAAACCTTAATGAAAGAGGTGCGCCAGTTCTATTTGAAATCGGGTGACTTCAACGGCCTTCCATTCAGGGACGACGAGTCGCCTGAACGCGTCGACGAGGCTATCGCACTCGTTAGTGCTGGCCTCGTCCAAATGGTGACTGAAGTTGATTTTCCGAACCCTCACATCCGACCATGGCCTTCTCGAAGATCAATTGAAGAACAAACTCAATCGTTCAGAACAGAACATTACGCTTGCCTTTATCCAACGTCGGCAGGAATGAAGGGCGTGCGTCTCCCTAGGCGACTATCAAACAGACCTTATGAGACTGAGATTGCAAGAGGACGTGGCGTACTCGAACTCGCATTCTTCAGTATGGATGTCTTAGAGCCCTACCGAAACGATCACAGGTATTCGTTCAGGCACGGTGACTTTGACGTAAACATGGCGGTAAGCGACGACGTTTACCTCGACGCGACTGAACCTGATCACGACAAGGTTTCGTTGGGAGATATTGGGTTTGCCTACGACTTGAGAGATTTCGTCAGAGACGATGAAGAATCGCCGATCGTTCGTCGTGCGACAGCCTTCTATGGAGATCTTGGACGGCTTAGCCCGGAACACCAGCAGCGCTGGAAGACATATCAGATCGCCAACGATGACCTTAAGCCCCACCCACTTTGGTACGGCGCCCAGATGGGAAATTGGAACGACGGCATCGGCCCGTTTACCCGCCTCTTCATTTTGATTGGCGAGATCAATGAGCTGTACGACAACATTTGGGATGCGAAACTATTCCGGGTCAGCGAGAAGCCAGACGAATTTGGATGGGTTCTACGAGCCGGCCAAAGAGACTGGGATGAATTCGTTCAAGAACTTGACAAGATCCTTTCAGATAATCTTCGCGATCCGGCGCTCACCAAAGCAAAGGTTGTAGAGCGCGACGGTGAACAGAGACTAGGAACTCTCCAGAGGCTCCAGCGCCTAATGGAGAGCAACGGGGTCAAAGAGGTACACGCGAAGAAGGTGCTAGGGCCGCTCGCCTCAATACGGGCAGCAAGACAGGATCCCGCCCACAAGCTTCGTCAAAACGTTGAGGACTCGACGCTTGTGCATCGTCAGGTCAATGTCCTCCAAGACGTCCTACGCAGCCTGCGTCTCATCCGTTACTGGCTCCAAGAATTTCCGGTTAACAGTGGCTGGCAACCCGAGTTTGATGATTTGAAGGACTACATAATGTAGTCGTTTGTTCCGCGGGACAGGTCCGCTCACTGGGGCGGTACTGTCGTCCATCGATGGATCAAAGTTCGCACGCCCGGATCGCAATTTAGTGAATGTGTGGTTCCATTACGAATTGAGTTGGTCACTTCCGTGCACTTTTCGGAGCTTGAGCTCCCGCCCATGCGTATCACGAAGTTGGATTCCCTGTCCTTGCAGGCTATTCCGGACCGTGTTGGCGCAGTACCCGAACCGCTCGCCGACTTCAATACTCGACAATCCGGAAGCATACAAATTCGCCATCAAGTCGATGACTTCGGACGACGGGGACTGGAGGCGTAGCGAGACTCCTGCCTTCTTCGGCCGGGCAGACACCGTCGTGCGATGACAGTCGAATTCAACTGCAAGTTCGTACACCGTGGCACCTGCTTCGTAACGCTGGACCATTTCGATCACCTGAGCCCCAGTGAGCCGCCTCTGTCGTTGACGGATTGAGCCAAGTAGTTGATAATCAGACGAGGTGTGATCTTCAGGTGTTGGCTTTTCCAAACGGTTTTCGACAAGGGTTAACCATTTGTTTGTATCAGCAGTGGATAGGGCCACGTTTGAATTTCCTGATCATCGGCCTCCCACTGCCAATCTCGGCAACGCGGCGAGCCCGTAATTGCGTGTAATTGCTTGCGATGCAAGGGATAGAGGAAAGGACTACGAAGCACACATAGCTGGAAAATCCAAGACTATGTCCTCTGTGAGAATGCCTTGAATTGATTCAGATTGTCCGCACTTCAGCAATTACTTCAGCAAATATCTGAAGCGGCTCCAAAACTGACTGCAACGCCACGCGGGTGACTCTGCGATTAGTAACGTTGACCGGAATTGTCATGACAAAGAATCTCAACGAACTTCGCAAGGAACGACTGGTCAATCGAACGAGGGTTGATGCTCACAAGAAGCGGATGCTCGACGAGGTCCGATCATTCTGTCCCCGCGACTTTCGTAAGGCGACACATGGATCGTAATTTGGGCGGATGGAGTCGGCCCGGGTTGCCTGAAACATTCCTGCCGTTGAGTTGAGGGTTGACTGACTTATCAGAAACTCAGGAGTTGGAAACTCATCGCAAATTACCGTCCTTGCCAACTTCAAACCCAAGAGCGGCATAACCAGGAAGCCGCTTTCGATACATTCGCTCAAGTAACGGGCTCCCCACGTCGAGATAGTCGTGAACTTCGACCGACGTTTTCCCCTCTGTGGGACGCAAGATACGACCAACGTACTGAATAACTCGACCTCGAAACGCTACGGGGAACGTCATGAACACTGTGTCGAGCGGAGGGTAATCGAATCCTTCGCCGAGGAAACTGCCGGTCGCAACAAGAACGAACCCGCCGCGTTTCGCGCCTGCCTCCAGGTCCACCATTACTTTGGCCACCGCCTTCTTCCCCATTCCCCCTTGAAGCACCAGTGGAGCGACTCCTTGGCCGCGCAGCGTAGAGACGACCGCTGAGAGGTGGTCAGTCCACTGCGTGAGGACCAAACAGTTCCTGCCCTTGGCTGCGGCAACAGCGATGTCGCGACAGATAGTCGCCGTTCGCGCCTCATCGTCAACCAAGGCTCGGAATAGATCCTGGATATGGGTAACGTCGTCACTCACTGAGAACGTTGTCTTATGCACGATCAACTCACGGTTGAAACTGTTCTCCTCGGAGACCACGTCGCTCATCCGATGACGAATCGGCCCGCAGTACATCGTGATCAGTCCCTGCAGTCCGTCGCGCCGGAACGGTGTGGCAGTCAAGCCGAGCCAGCGACGGGCACGAATGCGGCGAACACTTCTTTCGAAGGTCACGGCGGGAACATGATGGCACTCGTCTACGACGACAAAACCGTATCCACTTGTCATCTCCTCGACATCTTCCCGTCGGGCAAGACTTTGCGCCATGGCGATGTCCACGACACCCGTCACCTTGTTCTTGCCACCACCAATCTGACCGATCTCCTTCGCGACCATTCCCAGATGCGTGGCGAGATGATCTTTCCACTGTCCAACAAGCGGCTGGCGATCAACGATGATTAGCGTCGGTCGCCGATAGTGAGCAATAAGAGCGCACGCGACGACCGTCTTTCCAGCGCCGGGTGGCGCCACGAGAACACCGGCTTCGTGAGCCGTGAGTGCGCAAAGGGCCAACTCTTGATCGTCGCGGAGATGAAAGTTGGCCGCAAACTCAATGGGTTCTGGATCCGGTCGGTTTTCCCGAATTGTCAGGTGACTCCCCGCAGCGGCTACAACGCCGGCGGCTGCCTCGGTGAGACCCCGAGGAAGAAGGAGCGACTCAAGTGACTCGCCGTAGCAACGGATCATTCTTGGCGTGTCCCAAGTGGAGAATCTGAGCCGCTCTTTCTCGTAAAACACGGGATTGTGAAGGGACGCCAAGTGTTTGAGGGCCGCCAACAATGCTGGAGGGAGACCGAATCGATTGATCTCTAGCATGGCATTCGCGACACCATGGACCTCTTGCGGAGTTGTAATGAGAGCATCATTTCGAGAGCGTCGAAACGTGTCCTCGTCGGGCCCAGCGCCAACCGCCGGTGACGCTTCGAGAATCGACTCAACGCTTGTCAGCGAGACTCGCAGGACCTCGGAGAGGAAGGCCCATTGATCGTCAAACGGCTTGAGCGTATTTGGATCAAGAAACAAGGTCGTCCCGCGCTCGCGGCACTCCTTTTGCAGAGGAAGTGCGATGAGGTTGCCGAATGTTCCCTTCGGCATGAAATCCTGAGTAGGAAACAGACGATCATAACTCGCAAGGTCCATTTCGCCTCGATTGTTCATCGCATCGCGTAGCAAGAGAGTGCCCAGTCGTCGGGCGAGTGCCGCCGGAACGCGATCTCGGAAGAAAATCCAGACGTGCGCTCCATCGCCCGACCGCGAACGCTCGAGTGACGCAGATATACCAAAGGCTTGGGCAGCGTCTAAGTAGGCGAGTGCATCGAGGGCCCAGCTCGATCCATCAAAGTCACATACGACCAATCTGCAACTGTCATCTCGAAGAAGTGGGTAAAGTCCCATGTGAATCTTCCCCGCGAGGTGGCTAGCGGTTGCGTTCTCCGAGAGCGGCAAGTACTCCTGAGTCGACGACTTGGCGTTCGAGAAATCCCCTCTTACGGCTGGCGACCATCCGTGCTTCCCCGTCCGAACGCTTTCCCATCTGACGGCGTAGACGTCGTCACGACCTACAAACAACGATCGGAAGAGCTCGAGCTTTAGTCCCGGCGAGGCCGAATGATCAACGTGAAGAAGGGGTAGGTCGAGTTGACCACCGGCGCCGTTCGCACTGAGCAATCGGTCAGCGCCTTCCGGTCGACGTTGTCCCAGAAGTAAGTTGAGCCGATCGTTCTCTCGCTGTAACTCTGCAATCTGACGCCGGAGCTCGTCGACGCTTTGAGATTCGTCGTCATTCATATCGATTCCAGAGCTCGCCCCTACGCGGAAGTGTGACGATACCTTAGGTGGTGGCTTCATGGGATCCGTGAGAGCCAACGCGACGAAAGGCCCAGGGTGGTATGGCGATTGTCTCGGGATTGAGTTCAAGATTTCGACTGGGCTACCCCTCAGGCATCAAACTTCGATCGAGCAGATCCTGGATAGAGCGGAATCGAAGGTGCTGGGAGCCCGATTTGTCACGTTCGATATTATGATATGATATTTACTATCAAAAACTCGTAAGGAGGTAGATATGACAACAGCACAATTGGTACGAGAGGCGAGGCGAGGAAGCGGCCTCACCCAGCGCGAATTGGCATCTCGAGCCGGGGTTACTCAGCCCGCGCTCGCTGACATCGAGCGCTCCGCCCACGACACGCGAGGCGCAGCATTGAGTCGTCTAGTCGGCGCCGCCGGCTACGGGCTCTTCGTGCTCCCTACCACCGCGCGCTGCGCCGCCGCCTGGGCCGACCTCATCTACCAGGAACTCCGGTCCCCGCGTCGAAGTGAAGAGGTCGCCTTTCGTGCCTTGATCGGTCTCAACGACGACCTCGTGTCGGTATCAGAATCCCTTCGGGTTGCGCTGTGCGTAGCGCCTCCCGCACCTTGTGGGGACCTTCGATTTGACGCTGGTGTCGCCGGGGTCGTGGATTACCATCTCTCAAAGGCCCAGTTGCCGGTACCAAGTTGGGTCCGTGAGCCCTCTAGGGTCCTGAAGGAGACTTGGTTCGTGTCTCCCTACACTGACCTCGCCGAAGTTCCGACGGCGTTCCAGCGCCACGGTGTCTGGTTGGCTGAATCCGAGTTGGCGAGCGTCTGACGTGCTGTTCTCAAAAGAGGATATTGAGGAAGCACTGCGTGCACTTGTCGAAGAACTCGTGGCCTCAGGCATTGCGATAACAATCCAAATCGTCGGTGGAGCCGCGGTAGCGCTGCAGGTTGAGCGCGTGGCCCTTACTGACGACATCGATGCTCTCCACCGGCCTACAGACGGTTTCGCGGCAGTAGTGAAGCGTTTGGGTGACGCCAGAAACTGGCCCGAAACGTGGCTCAATGACGCGGTGAAAATGTACGCCAGTCACTACGACACCGTGGCAGACTGGGATATCCGTACAGACGAGGATGGGGTCATCATCCTTGTTGCTCGAACCGAGTTGCTGCTGGCAATGAAGCTCTATGCTGGTCGCGGCCTGCGCGACGCCACTGACATTGACAAGCTTCTCGACGCATGCGGAATCACCTCGCTAACCGCCGCAGCGGAAGTGTTCGACCGCTACTACCCAACCGAAGTCATGTCGAAGAAAGCCATGCGTCAACTGCAAGAACGTTTTGAAAGTGTTGAATAGCGACCGCAACGCGAATCTCAGCGAGCGGCACCGAATCTCGTTATCTCGACCCCTTGCACGCCGAGCAAGGTCATCAACTTCAACCATTGCATCAACTGTATTTCGCCAATTTTGGAAGTCAGCGTGATTTTTCGGCACACTCCTTGCACAGTGAGAAAGGGGTTTACTTCAGCAGTGACTTCAGCAGTTGACTTGAATTGAAGTGAATTTTGATGAACGGAGATGAATTAAAAGCCCAGCGATTGCAAGCGATTTGGACCAATTTGAACCCTCGTGAACGGGTCTCGAGCCGATGACATGCAAGGGGTCAGGGGTTCGAATCCCCTTACCTCCACTGATAAAAGTCCTTAGTTTGTATGGTCTTTGGGGTCTACGAGATGACAATCAGATAGCCCCTCTGACCTGACCCTTTGCACACGGTGCAAGGGGTCATTGCGACTCAGCTCGTCGGCCATTTCGGTGCATTCATTGAGGTTCTAGGCGGCGCCAGGCAGAGAATTGCACACTCCCATACAAGCAACCGTGCAAGCAATGAGGATCAAAACGGAAGTCAGGCTCCACGGAGGTTGCCGCGTCGGGTCGCAGACTGGAACCCACACGAGTTAACCCAAGCGTCATCGTAAGTTGCACTTCTGATGCGTCTGGGTGAAGGTGTATACAAAGAGAGTGAAGGGGTGGGCGTTCTTGGCGGCACTGGCGTCTGCGATGGCCCTTTCTGGGTGCGGGAGCGGAAGCCCTCATACCACCTCAACCACGACGACCGGCCAGTCACTGACAGCCACCTTCGGTAACCAAGCATCGCCGAAGGTGAGGCCATCGGAGGTTGCGTTTTCCGCGGACTCTGGGAACCTTGTTACCAAAATTACGTGGTCATCGTGGGGTCCTGACACCGCGGTGGGCACCGGGACCTGGGGTTACAACAACTGCCAACCCGACTGCGCCGATGGTTACGTGACTTACTATTCGGCGATGCTTACGCTTTCGGGAGTTGTTAATGGCCAGTTCACGCGGGTCACGGAGGCTCAGAGCGGTCCGCATGGTCACACGAATACGTTCACGCTTCCGGGGTTGAGTTGACGTCCTAGCGCATTGCGAAACGACTACCAACGGGTCCAGCTCCGTGGCGTTACATTCCGCCGGGGCCACCTATTCGTTCGGCGCGAGATGGTTCACCAGCGCGCAGAATGCCTGAACGGTTGGTTCCACGCTGTTTTAACCAAGTCGCCAGTGCTTGGTATCAGTCACGTCGGGTCCCCGACACCAGTTAGGCCGCGACCGGAGTTATTCATCATCAATCGGTGGGGCCCTTATCTCGGTGTGCCCGTCGCTGCCGCGTCTCTCGGGGCCAGAATGCGAGGCCGAATAGCGCGAGAACGTTCAACACAAGACCAACGTGATACCAACCACTGCCGAAAGTCGAGGTCAAGATGAGAATTAAAGCAACGACTGCAAGCGCTAAAAAGGGGAACCTTCGGCGTCTCCTCTCCCAGTATTCACTTGACATTCCCTTATACCCTTCTGCCCTAGCTGAGACCGTCCTACATGGCGATCGAGGACCGCGGTACGACTACGGCAAGCCCTTAAGAACCATGTCGAGCGTTTTTATGCTCGCCAGAAGTCTTAAGTAATCCGTTTTCATTTTCTTCGAGTATCCCGGTTGAATCAAACTGAGGACTGCGTGGTTGCCGAAAGCCTCGGCGTCTCTACGGACGATCGCCAGCGATGAATTTAGTTTCGGCCAGGGTGTGTTCACGATGGGGCTCTGCGAGCTTGGTATCAGGCCCTCGGCGGCCTGCATTTTGTCGCTCAAAGTGAAGTTGCGCGGATGCTCCATCTCGTTGTGCAATTTCATCGCAGAAGAGGGCAAACCTGAGGCGTATGCTCTCGCGCCAGCCAGCTCGTTTGCCTTCCTGGAATAATCAGCTCTCACAAACATCGATCCGGTCTTGCCAGCGACTATGGGCGTGACGGCGAAAAAGTAGCACAGCGGTTCATACAACCTGACAAAGCGCGTCACAGAGCCCGCGCCGATGCCAATTATGAGATCGCTGAATGCGGGGCAGGTCCCATTTCCGTTGGGACCATCGATCCAGTTGAGCGTCGACGTGGCCACTCCAGTGTGCGCCGCCAAGGAAATCGTGGGGGCCACGAAGGACTTGAGTGGTGTGTCATTAACGTCAACGCCTCCCGCCCACGACCACTGCACGTCGGACGCTTTCTTGCGTGCTCCGGCTGGCGCGGGAGCGTACATGCCTGAGACGTTACTAGGCCCCTTACCGCTATCGAGTATTGCCTCAACTGTTGGATAACCAGAGAGCTTGCATGAGGTTCCACCAACATTCAAAAACGTCATCAACTCGACTCCATGATGCAGTCCGTCGCCGTTCTGCACCGTGACGCGAAGCGAGGAGATCGTGCACACTCGTTCCGATGTGGCGTTCAACCCGGACGCACCACTGATGTTGGATCTCAAAGGCACCACGGTAAGGAGTACGGCAATCGCCAGTGCGAGCACGACAAATCTAATCCTCCCACCACGCAAAAGGATCCTTACTCTCACATACTCATCCTGCCGCACGGGACCATCTTTGAGCAGGGTACTAAGTCCTATGCACAGTTCTAAGAGTCCTAACAATCTCTCGAGCTGTTTCCAAAATCTTAGAGCCAACCAAGTCTGGAGACCCTTATCGGCAGTAACCCCAAACGCCGCATTACGTTTGCATGATGATTACTCGAATCCTCGTGATTCACATACATTCACCGCTAAGTTGGATTCAGTAAGCAGATTTTCGCTTGCATCGAGTCCGTAACTTCGAATACGAAGTTCAAGGTGAAACTCTGTTTCCTGAGGATGACTCAAAGTGCAAGAGAAAGCCTCAAATAGGTTTCGCGTGCACAATCAACATACGTAACTGATAGGGATTCCATAGATGAATCGTTCTCAAATCGTGGGAAGTTTAGGTGCGACGTTGGCACTCGTATTTGCGCTGGCCCTTAACGCCGGCCCGAGTTCGGCCGCACCGACGTACCACCTGGTGATTGCAGACACGCACGGGATAAACGAAGGGGCTGCCACCTGTGACGTGGCGTTCGCGAACCAATTCCAGTCAACACTCACTCGACCCTTCGAGATCGCCGTGAAGACATTCGGGGGTGCGAATGCGACGCAGTTCAATGGAACCGTGACGGCAACGGTGGGACCGGCAATAACGTACGCCGACTGTCCCTTCCGCATCCCTGACGGATCCGCCAACGGGATCGGCACCGGGACCATTTACAACGTAACCGCGGCGCTCGTCAACGGAGTAGCGACGTTTAGTTCGCTAAATGGCACCGCACCCGGTGCCTATTCGATCAGTTTCGAGTATGACGGGATGAATACCAGCACTATTCCAATGGAGTTGGACGTCGCTGGAGTGGGTGCAGTTACTTCACAGATTGGTCCAGCGACAGTTTTGGTAAATCCGTTGAGTTCATCGCCACTCGTGAAGGTGTCCCTACCCGCCACGGGGGTCATTTCCGTCACCGGCTATGCCCGTATGACCGCGGCTAACGGTTCAACTGAACCAATGACCATAGTGCTTACTAGACGTCAAGTGACCGCGTTACGCCAGGCGATCGTTAAACTTCCGCCACCCACGAGCTCGGCCGACAAGCCGATTGTGTGCATGGAGCAAGACACGGTGTTCACGATTTCTGTAACGCAAACTAAAGGTGAGTCGGCCGACTGGGTTGCAACGGCTTATCTCTGCCCGGCGCCCGGATTGCTCTCTATCAAAAATGCGAGTGGTCCTCAACAGGCTGCAGTCCCGTACTGCGCACTTCGAACATTCATTACGTCAATCTTTCCTAAGGATGCAGTCGCTGGCACTCGGTCAGCATTCAAATTCTGCGATTTTTGAGCCATTCTTTAAGTCCTTCGACTTTCTTTAGAGTTCACCAACGGACTTGAATCACCGATTTACCGATTCGTAGATTCTTAGTCAGAGACTTTCGAGGACCGCTCTCCGGGATCAATTCTCATGGCCAGAATTTGTCAGCTCCACCGCCTCTTGCACGATGTTCAATACAAGCAACCGTGCAAGCAACCCCAAAAAACAAAGAGACTCTTCAGGAAACGTCAGTGGACGAGAACGCAGTAATTTCAAGCAAATTTGAACAACTACGCACGTCAGGACACGTCGAAATTGTTAATGGCATGCAAGGGGTCACGGGTTCGAATCCCCTTAACTCCACTAATGAAAGTCCTTTGTCTATATGACGTTTAGTCCGATCGAAGTGGCTCGAAAATACCGTTGCTGACCTGACCCTTTGCACGCAGTGCAAGGGGTCAATGCGACTCAGCTCGTCAGTCATTTCGGTGCATTTATTGAGGTTCTAAGCGGCGCCAGTTAGCGATTTGCACGATCCCATGTAAGCAACCGTGTAAGCAACCGAGATCAAAAGCGGAACTCAGGCTCTACGGAGGTTGTCGCGTCGGGTCTGCAACCAACAATCTCTGAGCATGATGGTCGATAGTGAGTCCGTCCCACAAAGGAAAAGAGCTCGTGGAATACGTTACGGTCCCGGCTTCAAACGATCGCGTGCGGCCTCGCGCCTCACAAGCGGCTGCTTTAGTATCTGGTGGTGAATGAGACCATAAGGTCACTGGCCGATCAGCTCGTTGCGATTCGGTTCCAAGAAGAGCCCCTGAAGGCGGCGCTGCTCGGCCTGCCTGATGGCGACATTGCGCTCGGCGATCTCTCACGTGACGCTGAAGACGCCTTCCTGGTTGCTTACTCCTCGCTGGCGGCGGCTGCGACGTCGCTGCGCGACCGGCTCCACAGAGAAGGTTCATCACTCGACGAGATTGACCTCGTAACCCTCGACCACGTCCGCTTTTGCGCTGCCAACAGAGTGGATGTGTTGGGCGTGCGTGGCGTTGAATTCACAATCAGTGCCCTTCCTGGCTCGCCTCTTTCGTGGCTGATCTCAGTTCTCTACCAGTTACCCCTCGACACCGCGGATCGCAAGGCGGGGCACCTGCGCCGACTCGCCTCGATGCCGACCTATTTGGAAAGAGCCATCGAGCGCCTTCGCGACGGCATTGCCGCCGGGCGTGTGCCGACCGCCCGAGGCGTGCGCGCTGCGGTGGCCCAGATCGACAAGGTGCTTGAGAAGTCTGACGAGGGCGGTCTTCGAAGGAGTCTCGGTGACGCTGACGACATGTTCGCCGGCGACCAGGACCGATTGATCGAATCTTCGGTGCGACCCGCGCTCGAGCAGTACCGTGCGTTTTTGATGCGCGAGGCCCTGCCCGTTGGCCGGACCGACGACAAGCCGGGCCTCTGTTGGCTGCCGGACGGGGATGAGGCGTACCACATGTTGGTGCGCGCTCACACGTCCGGCGCGCGAACGCCCGAGGATCTTCACGCCACGGGCATCGCGATCACTAAGCGTTTGCGCGAAGAGTTCGCCGAGGTCGGTGCACGACTCTGGGGTACGAGCGACGTGGCCGAGATTCACTCGCGTCTTCGTAGCGACCAGGACCTTCGCTACGCCGACAGCGAGGAGATTGTCGCCAGCGCGATCGACACGGTTCGCCGAGCCGAACTGGCTGCTCCGGAGTGGTTCGGCGTCGTGCCTTCTGTGCCCTGCGCAGTCGAACCTGTCCCCGACGCCCTCGCGGATGGATCGGCGCCCGCCTACTACTTCCGCGGCGCACTTGATGGCTCGAGTCGCGGCACGTACTTCGTTAACGCAACCAAGCCGCACGAGCGATTTCGCCACATGGCCGAAGCGATTGCGTTTCACGAAGCCGTTCCCGGTCACCACTTCCAGCTGACCATCGCCCAGGAACGAAAGGACGGCCACATCGTCTTCGCGGTCTTTGGCGACACGGCGAGTGCCGAAGGCTGGGGACTCTACGCTGAGCGCCTCGCCGACGAGATGGGTCTCTACAGCAGTGATCTGACGCGCCTGGGTATGTTAAGCACCGACGCGTGGCGCGCCGCGCGACTAGTGGTAGACACCGGTCTGCACGCGATGGGTTGGTCACGCCAGGAAGCGATTGATTGGATGACGTCCCACGTGCCGATGAGCCCACTCGAGATCAATTCCGAGGTGGACCGCTACGTGGTCAACCCGGCCCAGGCGCTTTCTTACATGGTTGGTCGCCTCGAAATCGAGGCGCGTCGGCGCGAAGTAGCCGAACGCCTGGGCGAGAAGTTCTCGGTACGCGATTTTCACGACGTCGTGTTGCGTACCGGACCGGTAGCCCTTCCGGCCATCGCTGCGGCGGTGGATCGTTGGATCGTTGCCGGAGGGGGTGCAGCCCTTTAGCCAAGCTTTGGCGGACGCTCGTCGCGTTGTCAATGACGGTCTCCGCATGACCCGGAGTGTTACCGCGTGAATCCCCGTGACGTCTCATCCCTGTTCCGCGCCCCGCACCGTTACGCAGAGGATTAACTTCTGTTTGGCTGGACGTCCCTCTAGCGTGGGCCACTTCCACAACCCAGCTAGATACGTATGGCCGCGCCGTCTTAATCGAAGGTGTCGAGTGTCTCACACCAGTCGCCAGCGGTTGGTAGCAAACCTATTGGATAGGGTCCCCGACATGAACCCTCATGGCAAGTTACTGTCGGTCCCCCACACTGCGCACAGCATTCAATGAAAGTAATCGTGCAAGCATCCCCAAAGAACTTAAAGACTCTTCCAAAAACGTCAGGGGACCAGATCGTTGAATCGCGACGGGATTCTTGGAGAGTGAATCGTCTGATAGGAATAAATGGTGGCTAAGTATCTGAAGAATTTTGTCAATGATCGCACGGTCTCTCGAAGGAACGTTGATGCCCATAGACGATGGCTGCTCGACGAGATTCATCTGCGACGACTCCGTGAATCTCGTGAAGCCGATCAAAACACGACAAGTGACACTGCCTCGGATTATTAGATTCATTCTCCTTAAGAAGTAAATAGAGAGGCTTGCTAAGAACTTGCGAGTTTCTGCAGCGCCAACTGGTTCAACGAGATGTGTTGTTCGGCCGCTTCTTTGATCAATCGTGCGTGCAACGAAGGGGACGTACGAACCAAGAACTTGCCACTGAACTTTCGATCCGCGAGCGCTTCGGGGATCTTTTCTTCATTCTGAGTCATGTCCCGCACGACATCAGCAACCAAAACGACAACTCCATCGAGTGCCGCGCCACGCGACTCATCAAGCCACGAAAGTGATGGGAATTCAACACACGTCGCCACGTACTCGCCATCCTCTTCGGACCAGCTCACTCGATACGTGTAGTGCTCCACCGCGTCACTCAGTTCCATCTACTTCCTCCTTCAACTTTTCCACAGCGCCCAAAACCTGCCGCACCTGGTATGGCTTCGCCTCACCGTTCTTCCCCTTTTGAATGTTCACGCGAGGGTCACCCCGCCAGGGAGTTCTAAACACCGCGTGACTCGAACCTTCCTGTCGAGGCGCACCAAAACATTCAACACACACCTTCCTTAAATCGTCGTAGCGAATGTTGTTAGGCGATTCGGCCATCTTCGCCAGGATCTTGTCCATACCCGCCACCCCCCTATAGTATCACCCGCGATATCACTCTGCGACGGATTTGCCACCTATACATCAACTTCTAGCCTGAGTACGTGATTCGCGAGCCACGTTTCGGTACCCGCAGCGTTTTCTTACTCCACATTCAATTGCGCGACGTTGAACCCAAGATTTGGCGTCGGGTGATGGTGCCGGGCTCCCTGACCCTGACGAAACTCCACCTCGTAATCCAAGGAGCCTTCGACTGGGAGGACTATCACCTGCATCGTTTTGAGATCCATGACCTGCGATACGGTCCCGCCGATGACGATTACGACGAAGAATTACTTAACGAAAATGAGTCGCAACTCTATCAGCTATTACGAGTCAGGGATCACTTCATCTACCACTACGACTTTGGCGACAATTGGCTGCATGACATAGTGGTTGAGGGCGCCGAGAATGCGTCACGAACCCTGAAGAAAGCATTGTGTCTCGACGGCGCGCGCGCTCGACCGCCCGAAGACATTGGGGGTGTACTGCGTTTCGAGCACCTCCTCGAAGTGATAAACAATCCACGTCACGAGGAATACGTTGATTACGTGCAATGGAATGGAGAGCCATTTAAACCTGATCTCTTCAGCCTCATTGACACCAACGCTCGAATTCAGAGTCGTACGTAGGGAGCACACCCACCAATTAACGCGTCCAATGCAATCGCTCTGGCAAGATTCATGCAAGCAACCGTGCAAGCAACCCCAAAAGGCAGTGAGACTCTTCAGCAAACGTCTAGGGACGAAGTCGCAGTAATTGCAAGCAAATTTGAACAACTACGCACGTCAGAAAACGTCGAAATTGTTAATGGCATGCAAGGGGTCAGGGGTTCGAATCCCCTTACCCCCACCAAATGGTCTCCATCCGAACTAATTCGCGACGGGTTTGCCGGAGACTTTAACCTGCACTGGGTATTGTTACTCATTTCGGGGGACTCCTCGGGTTCCCGTGGGTAACTTGGTGCCCTGATCGAGGCGTGAAGTCTCTGAGAGGCCAGTTCCCACTTGGGTTGGCGGCCACTATTCGAAGCGTTTGATCCTCGTCAAATGGCGCGCACGTTGTTCTCGTAATTTCGGAAGCGTTGAAACAGCCGAGACAAGAGGAACTACGTGCGCGCCACCACGTCATTTAATCGCATTATCGCCATTGACGGCGTCGTCGTTGAAGCAGTGAGCTTCACGCCCGAAGGAGTGGTGCTGAAGATTCGCCGGCGAAAGCGTCGTCACCAGTGTCCCTGTGGTTTTTCTACGAAGGTGCACTACGATCGCTCGACTCGTCGTTGGCGTCATTTGGACCTGGGCTCGGCCAAGTGCTTCCTCGAGGCCGAGATCTGTCGAGTCGACTGCCCGAAGTGTCAACGCGTGCGCACCGAGGACGTTGGCTGGGCTCGTCCAGGCGCGCGTCACACGATTGCCTTCTGTTCAGTGGTCGCGTGGTTGGCCCAGCGAACTGACAAGACCACCATCACCAGGTTGCTGCGCGTCTCTTGGGAGAGCGTCGCCAAGATCGTCACCGACGTCGTGGGTGACGTCCTCGACGTGCAACGCTTCGACGGACTTCGTCGCATCGGGGTCGACGAAGTGTCCTTTAGGAAGGGGCACCGCTACCTGACCGTGGTCGCCGACCACGACCAACAGGGCCGGGCCGTCTGGGCCCACGAGGGCAAGAACGCCGAGACGCTTATGGCCTTCTTCGACGAGTTGGGCCCCGAGCGAGTGGCGAAACTTGAAGCCATCAGCCTCGATATGGGACTCGCCTTCGAGAAAGCGACCAAGGAGAAGGCGCCCCACGTTCGCCAGTGCGTCGATCCCTTCCACCTCATAAAAATGGCCAACGAGGCCATCGACAAAGCTCGCCGTTGGTCCTGGAATGAGGAACGTCGTCGGGTGCCACCCCCTCGACCCCGGGGTCGACCGAGCAACGACGAGCCTGCGCGACCGCGTGACGAACCGCGCTGGGTGAAGCACACCCGCTGGGCGCTGTTAAAGGACCCCGCTAACTTGAGCGACGACCAACTCGCGGTGCTCCACGAGATTCGCAAGCACAACTCGGTGCTCTACCGCAGCTGGCAGTTGAAAGAGGGACTGCGTGACCTCTACCGACTGCGCAACCCCGACGACGCACCCGCGCACCTCGAGTGGTGGTTGCGCTGGGCCAGTCGTTCTCGCATACCCGCCTTCGTGAAGTTGGCCAGGACCGTGCGCAAGAATCGCGAGCGCATCTTGGCGGCGGTGGAACTGAATCTCTCGAACTCGAAACTCGAGGGACTCAACTCGAAGATCCGACTCATCAACCACCGCGGCTACGGACATCACTCGGCCGAGGCGGTCATCGCCATGGTCTATCTCTGCTGCGGTGGGCTCACCATCGAACTTCCAACGACGAGCTTCGCCTGATGATCAAAATCACCCACACAAACCCGAGGAGAACC
>Ga0307372_10004760_pt1 | contig 20739 bp, 18 predicted proteins | sample OX1MG_FD_202533 | JGI IMG/M metagenome (GOLD analysis project Ga0307372, IMG submission 202533) | Soil microbial communities from Risofladan, Vaasa, Finland - OX-1 | ecosystem: Environmental > Terrestrial > Soil > Coastal area > Acid sulfate soil | place: Finland: Risofladan, Vaasa | collected...
CCCGGCGAGCAGCCTGGCAAATTTGCCGTAATTTAATTGGTCGGGATGACAGGATTCGAACCTGCGACCCCCTGACCCCCAGTCAGGTGCGCTACCAGGCTGCGCTACATCCCGATTCGGAACTGCTGCTCGCGGAGTGACGTGTCTACGCCGGCGCGTGCTTCCGCCGGCCGCTCTTCACCGGCTTCGACGACCCTTTCGATGCGCCCTTGCGCCCGTGGCCGAACTGCTCGGCCGCCGCCTTCACGCGCTCGGCGATCGGCCGCCCGCCGGTCGTGGTCGGCGGGGTCAGCTCGTACTCGTGGATCGGGTGCGGTCCGTCGGACGACAGCAGCTCGAGCAGCGATCGGAGCCCGCTCACCACCTCGCCGATCCGCTCGCGGGCATTGCGCCCGAGCAGGTCGTCCAGCGGCCCGTCTTCCGCGACGAGCGTCGTCTCCCCCTCCAGCTTGCGCCGGGCCCCGGCCAGCGTCAGACCGTCGACCAGCAGCAGATGCTTGATCCGCAGCACCCGCTCGACGTCCCTCCGCCGGTAGATCCGCGGGGCGCCCGCGGTCTTCTGCACGCCCAGCTCGGGAAACTCCGCCTCCCACGAACGCAGGACGTACGGCTGGAGCCGGGCGATCTCGCAGACCTCCGCCGCCTTGAACAGCGCGCGATTGGGAATCTGAACCGGAGGATCGCTCATCTGCCCTCGACGGCTGCAACCCGCCCGACACCCCGGTCGGCGCGACGCGCCGCCGGCTCTTCCGGACTTCCCGTGCCTCGAAAGTATAGCATGCAGGCCGGATAGACGCCCGGCCCCCGCCGCCTACTTCGCCCGGCGCCGGACCTGAATCCTGATCGGCGTCCCCAGGAAGCCGAACGACTCCCGGAGCTGGTTGGCCAGGAACCGCTCGTACGAGAAATGAAACGTCGTCGCGACGTTGGTGAAGAAGACGAACAGCGGCGGCGCCGTGCCGATCTGCGCGGCGTAGAGGATGCGGACGTGCTTCCGGCCGGGGCTCGCCGGCGGATGGACCGCCGTGACCGCCTCCACGAACTTGTTCAGCTCGGCGGTCGGCACCCGCCGCTTCCGCGCCTCGGCCACCCGGTCGATCATCTCCAGCAGCTTCGACGCCCGCTCGCCGGTGCGGGCGGAGATGTGCAGCACCGGCACGTAGTCCAGGAACTTCAGCCGGAATCGCAGCTCTTCGTCGAACACCTTCGACGCGTCGGGACCCCGCTCCTTCATCAGGTCCCACTTGTTGGCCACGATGATGATCCCCTTGCCCGCTCGAGCGGCTTCGCCGGCGATCGCCGCATCCTGATCGGTGATGCCTTCCACCGCGTCGACCACCAGCGCCGCCACGTCGACCAGTTCGATCGCCTTGCGGGCCGCCAGGACGCTGACCGCCTCGACCTTGCCGGACCGGGAAATCCGCCCGGGTCGCCGGATCCCGGCGGTGTCGATGATGCGGAACTGCCGGCGGTGCCACTTCATCACGGTATCGATGGCGTCCCTCGTCGTCCCGGGCATGTCGCTGACGAGCACCCGCTCCTCCCGCAGCAACCGATTGACGAGCGACGACTTGCCGACGTTCGGCCGCCCGACGATCGCCACGGCGACCTCCGACGGTCCTGTTTCGGCCACCGCCGGTTCGACCCGTTCTTCTTCCTCCAGCTCGGTCGCGGCCCGCCCGCGCGGGCCCTTCCCGGCCGTCTCTTCCTCGCGGCCCGCCTCCGGCTTCCCCGGCTCCGCCGCGGTCCCGGCCGGCCGGCCGCTCGGCAGCCGGTCGCTCACCTCATCCAGCAGGTCGCTCACGCCCTGGCCGTGCTCGGCCGATATTTCCATGACGGGATCGAAGCCGAGCTGGTAGAACTCCATCGCCCCGTCGCGCGCCCGGCGGTCGTCGGTCTTGTTGATCACGACGACGACCGGACGGTTGAGCTGCCGGATCTGCCGGGCGATGGAGTGATCGCCCGGGACCAGCCCCTCCCGCCCATCGACGACAAAGACGAGGAGGTCGGCACTCTCGAGCGCCTTGCGGCCGTGGGCCACGACCAGCTCCTGCAGCGGGTCCTGGCTGGCGCCGAACAGCCCCCCTGTGTCGATGAGCTGAAACTGGACGCCGCGCCAGACGACCGGCTGGGCGATCGTGTCCCGGGTGGTGCCGGGCACCGGGGCCACGATGGCGCGGCGGCTGCCGGTGATCCGGTTGAACAGGGTCGACTTGCCGACGTTCGGCCGGCCGACCAGGACGACGGCGGGAACCCGTTTGGCCACGCTTCTGCCCGTCTTTTCGGGGGCCGGCGCCCGCATCCAGGGAATCCGGATTACGAGTTAGCCCCAGCCTTGACAGCGTAAGTTCAACAACCTATGATAGTTACCAGTTTTCAGGAGACCATAAGCATGATTAAGGTCGACATCGTCAACGAGGTGTCCAAGGTGGCCGAGATCACCAAGGTCAAAGCCGAAGTGGCGGTCGACGCCGTCTTCGATGCCATGCGGGTCTCCATGCAGCGTGGCGAGCGGATCGAATTGCGGGGCTTCGGCGTCTTTCAGGTGAAGCCCCGGAAGCGTGGCATCGGCCGCAATCCCCGCACGGGCAAGGAAGTGCGGATCCCACCCGGACGAACGATCCGGTTCAAGCCGGGCAAAGACCTGCAGAATATCGGGTAAGCCGGACGAGCTCCACAGTCCGGCGCCCGACGCGCCGCATCGGGCGTGCAACCCGTCCGAGCGTCCGCCGACCGGCCGCTCGTCCCGATCGCATCGGAAGAAGAAGACCGGCCGTGACTGACACACACGATCCCGAACATCCGCTGCCCCTGGATTTCGACCACGTGTTCGAGCGCAGCCCGCTGGAGGCCGCAGGGCTTCCCGACCGTATGGTCTTCCTGCCCCCGGTGCGCGGCAAGGCGGCCGGCAAGTTCCGGGATCGGGTCTGGCTGCACGTGCTGCTGTTCGTGCTGACCGTGGCCGTCACCACGCTGGTCGGCGCCAACCAGTATGCCGCATTCGCCTCGAATTTTCTCACGGTCGAGATTCCGTTCTCAATCGGGCTGATCGTCCGGGGCCTGTGGTACAGCGCGACGATCCTGCTGATTCTCGGCGCGCACGAATTCGGCCACTACTTCGCGTGCCGCTACTACGACGTGGACGCGTCGCTCCCCTACTTCCTGCCGGCGCCGCTGCCGCTGACGGGGACGCTGGGGGCGTTCATCCGGATCCGGGAGCCGATTCCCAGCAAGCGCATGCTGTTCGACATCGGCATCGCCGGCCCGATTGCCGGGTTCGTCGTCGCGGTGCCGGCGCTGATCCTCGGCATCGCCATGTCGCGCATGACGCCGCTGCCGCAGGGCTTCGAAGGGCTGACGCTCGGCGAGCCGCTGCTGTTCAAGGGGGTGTCCTGGCTCATCTGGGGCCCGACCCGCCCCGGCTGGTCGCTCAACCTGCATCCGGTCGCCTTTGCCGCCTGGTTCGGCATGCTGGCGACGGCGCTCAACCTGTTTCCGATCGGGCAGCTCGACGGCGGTCACGTCACCTACGCCGTGTTCGGGCGCCGGTCGACGACGATCACGCTGGTGATGATGGCGGTCACGATCGGGCTGACGTTCGTCTCGGTGAGCTGGGTCGCCTGGGCGGTGCTGCTGAGCGGCATGCTCATCGCGTTCGGGTTCCGCCACCCGCGCACGCTGGACGAGCACGTGCCGCTCGATCGCAAGCGGCTCTGGCTCGCGCTCTTCGCGCTGGTGATGTTCATCCTCTGCTTCACCCCCGCCCCGATCCAGGTCGCGCACGTCGTCGGGCGATAGGACGGAGGAATGATGAGGAGTCCCGAGCCCTGAGTCAGAGCATCGACACCGGATCCACGTCGATCCGGATGCGGCGCCGGAGGGCGGCATCCGCCGCCACGGCCTGCCGCAGCGCCTCGCGCATCCGCGTCCGCTGCGTCCCCTTCAGGAACAGCTGCGCGCGGTACTCGCCGCGCAGCCGCGACAGCGGCGCCGGCGCCGGGCCGAGCACCTGGATGTGGGCGTTCGCGCCGGCCGCCGCGCGAACGCGCTGCACGACGCCGGCCGCATCCTCCATCGCCGCCGCCAGCGTCGGCGCCCGGACGACCGCGTTGATGAGCGACACGACCGGCGGATACCGCATCGCCCGCCGGAACACCAGTTCCTTCTCGAAGAAGGCCCGATAGTCCTGCCGGCACGCCAGCTGGATGCTGTAGTGATCGGGGTAGAGGGTCTGCACGATCGCCTCGCCCCGCTGCTCGCCCCGCCCCGCCCGGCCGGCCACCTGCGTCAGCAGCTGAAACGTCCGCTCCGCCGCCCGGAAATCGGCGAGCCCGAGCCCGACGTCGGCCGACACGACGCCGACGAGCGTGACCCGCGGAAAATCGTGTCCTTTGGCAATCATCTGCGTGCCGACGAGCACATCGATCGTGCCGTCCGCGAACGCCGCCAGGAGCGAGGGGAGCGCGCCGCGCCGGCGGATCGCGTCCCGGTCGATGCGCGCGACGCGCGCCCCGGGCAGCGCCGTGCGGATTTCCTCCTCCACCCGCTGCGTGCCGAATCCGACCTGCTCGAGATACGGCGCGGCGCAGGTCTGACACCGCGCCGGCACCGGCGCCGAGTAGTTGCAGTAGTGGCACCGGGCGCGGCGGACGGCGTGGCTGCTTCCGTGCACGGTCAGCGACACGCTGCAGTTCGGGCATTCCAGCGTGCCGCCGCACTGCCGGCAGAAGACGGCGGTCGAGAAGCCGCGGCGGTTCAGCAGGACCAGCGCCTGCTCGCGGCGCGCGAGCCGATCGGCGAGCGCCTCCCGCAGCGGCGCGCTCAGCACGACGTCCGGCCCCTCGGCCGCGTACACCTCGCGCATGTCCACGACCCGCACCGACGCCAGCGGCCGGTCGAGCACGCGCCGGTCGAGCGTCACCAGCGCGTACCGTCCCGAGACGGCGTGCTGGTAGGTTTCCAGCGACGGCGTCGCCGATCCGAGGACGACGAGCGCCCCTTCCCGCTGGCCCCGCATCACGGCGACGTTGCGGCCGTGATAGCGCGGGCTCTCCTCCTGCTTGTACGAGCTGTCGTGCTCCTCGTCCACGATGATGAGCCCGGTCGACACGAGCGGCGCGAACACGGCCGACCGCGTGCCGACGACGACGTCGACGTCGCCGCGGCGGATGCGCTGCCACTGATCGTGGCGCTCGCCGTCCGACAGTCCGCTGTGCTGAATCGCGACCCGTGCGCCGAACGCGGCCCGGAAGATCGCCGCCACCGCCGGCGTCAGCGCGATTTCCGGCACGAGGACCAGCGCGCGGCGTCCGGCGGCCAGCGTGCGCGCCGCCAGGCGCACGTAGAGCTCGGTCTTGCCGCTGCCGGTCACGCCGTGCAGCAGCGCCACCGCGAACGTCCCGGCGTCGGCCAGCTGCGACAGCCGGTCGAACGCCGCGGTCTGCTCGGCGGTCAGCAGCCGCCGGTCATCGATGCCGGCCGCCACCGGATCGGCCGCGGCGCCGAGCGCCGCCGACGTGAACGGGTCACGCTCGATCCGGTCGCGGCGGACGGTCAAAAAGCCGCGGGCCGCCAGCCGATCGATGGTCTCCGCGGGCACGCCGCGCCCGGCCAGCTCCGGCAGCGGCAACCCGTCCGGCGCGCCCCTTAGCGCGTCCAGCGCCTCCCGCTGCCTGGTCCCCATCCGCACCCCCGGCTCGCCCGGCCCGGCCGCCGCGGCCAGGCCGTGGGCCGTCAGCGTGGCGACCCGGACCGTCCGGTGCGCGTCCGCGCGCCCGATCACCGGCTGCGTGACCGTCACCAGCCCCCGGCGTTCCAGCGCGTGCACCATGGCGCGCACCGGCGGCGCGGACGCCCGCGCGCGCCCCCCGGCCTCCCGCGCGAGCCGGGCCGACAGCCGCGCGAGGCTCGTGGGGCGGCCGGGCGCCAGGGTCTGCAGCAGCCGTCCCGCCAGTCCGGCGGCGGTTCCGGCCGCGGCGGCCGCCAGGCCGGCATCGGTCAGCTGGACGGTCCGCTCGCTTTCGAGCGATGCGCGCGGCGGCATCGCGGCCGCCATCGTCTCGCCCGGTCCGGCCACGTAGTACGCGGCGGTCCACAGCGCCAGTTCGACCACGTGCGGCGGCACGAACGGCTCATCGTCCAGGACGTCGAGCAGCGGCTTGATCGGACCGGATGCCGGCGCCTCCCCGGCCGGCTCGATGGCGACGACGCAGCCGGTGAGCGTGCGCGGACCGACCGGCACGAGCACACGGGCGCCGATGGCCGGCAGATCGAGCGCGGGCGGCACCTCGTAGGTCAGCAGGCCGAGCGACGGCACCGGGACCGCGACCTGCACGCGCGGCGCCGCCGCCTCGACCGGCGCGGAGGCGCCGGCCGGATCGAGCGGCAGCCCGCGGCCCGCGGCAGCCACCGGCTCACTCACCGCCGAGCAGGGCGCGGACCTGCTTCATGTCTTCCCAGACGTCGCGCTTCGATCCGGGATTGCGCAGCAGGTAGGCGGGATGGAACGTCGGAATGAGCGTCGCGCCGCGGTAGTCGTACGTCCGTCCGCGCAGGCGCGAGATCGGGTCGAGCGTGCGCAGCAGGGTCTGCGCGGCGAACTTGCCGAGCGCCACGATGACCCTCGGCCTGATGGCGTCGATCTGCGCGAACAGGAACGGCTCGCACGTCGCGACCTCCTCCGGCTCGGGATTCCGGTTCTGCGGCGGCCGGCACTTGATGACGTTCGCGATGTAGACCTCGTCGCGCGTCAGCCCGATCGACTCGATGATCTTCGTCAGCAGCTGGCCCGCGCGGCCGACGAACGGAATGCCCTGCACGTCCTCGTCCGCGCCCGGCGCCTCGCCGACGAACATGAGCCGGGCCTCGGGATTGCCGACGCCGAAGACGATCTGCCGGCGGCCCATCCCGTGCAGCTGACAGCGCGTGCAGTCGCCGATCTCGGCGCGGATCGCCGCCAGCGCACCGGCCGGCGGCCCGGCCTCCGTCGCGGGAGGCGCGGCCGGTGGCGGGCCGCCCGCGGCCTCCGCCGCCCCGGCCGGCCGTTCCTGCGGCGGCTCCGCGTCCGCCGCCGGCTCGGCACGCGTCCGCCAGCGGGGGTCGCGGCTGACGCCGTCGACGCCGAGCTGCGCGAAGAACTCGAGGTGGGCGGTGAGGTCGTCGTGGGATGACATGGCGATCCGATCCGTGCAGGCGATGGGCGATCGGGCGGACCGCTAGCCGCGCTCCGCCAGCAGCCGTTCCACCCGATCGAGAATCACGGCGGCGACCGCCGCCTTCGATTGCATTGGCACCGGCTCGCTGCCGTCGGGCCCGACGATCGTGACGGCGTTGGTGCCGACGTCGAAACCGGCGCCGGGCTGCAGCACGTCGTTCGCCACGATGAAGTCCACCTGCTTCTTCCGGCGCTTCGCGTCGGCGCGCGCCACCACGTCCTCGCTCTCCGCGGCGAACCCGACGAGCACCGGGCGGCCCGGCAGCTGGTCCCGCTGCCGGCCGAGGTCGGCCAGGATGTCCGGCGTCGGCACGAGCGTCAGCGTCAGAGCGCCGCCCGTCTTGCTGACTTTCTGCGGCGCGACGCTGGCCGGCTGGTAATCGGCCACGGCGGCGGCCATCACGATGAGATCGGCGCCGGCCGCCCGGCTCATCACGGCATCGTGCATCTCGGTCGCCCGGCGGACGCGCACCAGCTCGGTGACCGCGGGCGGCTCGACCGGCGTCGGGCCGGCGACGAGCACCACCTGCGCGCCGCGGCGCATCGCCTCGTCCGCAATGGCGAAGCCCATCCGGCCGCTCGACCGGTTGCCGAGATAGCGCACCGGGTCGACGTCCTCGTAGGTCGGTCCGGCGGTCACGAGGACGCGCCGGCCCCGCAGCGGGCCGGCCGGCTGGATCACGCGCTCGGCGGCGGCGACGATGTCGTCCGGCTCGGCCAGGCGTCCCCGGCCGATCCAGCCGCACGCCAGGTAGCCTTCACCCGGCTCGACGAGGCGGACGCCGCGGCCGGCGAGCAGTTCGAGGTTCCGCTGCACGGCGGGATGGCGCAGCATGTTGACGTTCATCGACGGCGCGATCAGCACGGGGGCGGGGGTCGCCAGATACAGGGACGACAGGAAGTCGTCCGCGATGCCGGCGGCGAACTTGCCGATGATGTCGGCGGTCGCCGGGACGACGAGCAGCAGGGCGATGTCAGACGCGATGGCGATGTGCTCGATGTTCGCGTTCGCGCCCGGCTCGAACTGATCGGTCACGACGCGGCGCCGGGTGATCGCCTCGAACGTCAGCGGCCCGACGAAGTGCGTGGCGGCCCGCGTCATCACGGCGACGACGTCGTGCCCGCGCTTCTGCAGCCCGCGCGCCACTTCCACGGCCTTGTAGGCGCCGACGCCGCCGCTGACCCCGAGGGCAATCAAAGCCATCTGCCTTCCCCCACGCTGTGACACTCCGTGACGTCACCCGTCCCCGGGCTACGGCGCGAAGGTCCGGACGATCTGCTCGGCCTCGCCGCGCATCGCCGCCAGGCGGGCCCGCGCGGCGAGCACGATCCCCTTCAGGCGCTCCACGCACGCGCCGACTTCGTCATTGACGACGACGTAATCGTACTCGGTGTAGGCCGCCACCTCCTGCCGCGCGACGTCCAGCCGGCGGCGCATCTGCGCCTCGCTGTCCTTGCTGCGGCCGCGCAGCCGGCGCTCGAGCACCTCGGCGGACGGCGGCATGACGAAGATCGCCACGGTCTCGAAGCCGCGGCGCCTGACCTTGCGCGCGCCCTGGACGTCGATCACCAGGACGATGTCGGCCCCCGACTCGAGCACCCGTTCGGTGTCGGCGGCCGACGTGCCGTACAGGTTGCCGAAGACGTCGGCCCACTCGAGGAACTCGCCGACGGCGACCATCGCCTCGAACCGTTCGCGGCTGACGAAGTGGTAGTCGGCGCCGTCGGCCTCCCCGTCGCGCGGCGCGCGCGAGGTGTACGAGCGCGACATCCGGAGGTGCGGCACGACCTCGACCAGCCGCTCGACGACGGTCGTCTTGCCGGTGCCCGACGGCGCCGACACGACGAACAGGATGCCGCGTCCCCTATTCGACATTCTGCACCTGTTCCCGCAGCCGCTCGAGCCCGGCCTTGGCCGCGATCACCATCTCGGACACCCTGAGGCCGTCCGCCTTGGATCCCATGGTGTTCACTTCGCGGTTCATCTCCTGCAGCAGGAAGTCCAGCTTCCGGCCGCAGGGCTCCGCGCTGCCGGCGAGCGCCCGCCAGTGGGCGACGTGCGCCCGGAAGCGCGCGATTTCTTCGCTGATGTCGGAGCGCGCGGCCAGCTTCACGATCTCCTGCGCGACCAGCGCCGGGTCGGCCAGGTCGGCCGCCATCTGGCGCACCCGCTCGCGCAGCCGCGCCTCCAGCTCCCCCCGCCCCTCGTCGGCCGCCCGCGCCAGCTGCTCCACGAGGTCCGCCACCCCGTCGCGGTGGTGATCCAGATCCGCGCGCAGGTGTTCCCCTTCGCGGACGCGCATGGCATCGAGCTGCCCGAGCGCCTCGTCCACGAGCGCCTCGATCCGCGCCTCCAGACCGGCGGCTTCGTCGGGATCGGCCTGCCGCTCCCGGATCGTCAGCGCCTGCGGCAGCCGGAGCAGATCGCCGGGCGCCAGCGTGCCGCTGACGAGGCCCCGGTCCCGGGCCGTGTCGAGCGCGGCGCCGAGGGCGGCGCCGAACTCTTCGTTCAGCTCCACCTCGATCGCCGGCGCGCGCCGGAGCTGCAGCCCGAGGTTGAACTCGATCCGGCCGCGGGCGACGTGCCGCTGCACGATCGCGCGGATCCGGCTCTCGAGGCCGGCCACGGCCGACGGCAGCCGCACCTGCAGATCGAGGTACCGGTGGTTGAGGGCCCGGATGGTGACGGCGACGGTCCCCGCCTCGTCTTCCCGGGTCAGCGAGGCGAAGCCGGTCATGCTCTTGATCATCGTGCGGTTGCGGACAGCCGGCGCCGATCGCCGGCCCTGCTCCTTCAGTGTGCGGGCGCGCCCTCCGGGCTAGCGGGAGGTGTCGACTGCCAGCAGCCGTCCCTCGACGGCGCGGTGTCCTTCGAGCAGCTGCATCTCGTACAGCGCGGCGTACACGCCGCCGGGCCGCGCCACCAGCTCGTCGTGCCGGCCGACCTCGACGACGCGCCCCCGCTCGAGGACGAGGATGGCGTCGGCGCGCCGGATGGTCGACAGCCGGTGCGCGATGACGAACGACGTCCGGTTCAGCATGAGGTTCGCCAGCGCGTCCTGCACGAGCTGCTCGGACTCGGAGTCGAGCGACGAGGTCGCCTCGTCCAGGATCAGGATCGGCGAATTCTTCAGCAGCGCCCTGGCGATGGCGACGCGCTGGCGCTGCCCGCCCGACAGGCGCTGCCCCCGCTCGCCGATCGACGTCTCGTAGCCCTGCGGCATCGCCATGATGAACTCGTGCGCATTGGCGGCCCGGGCCGCCGCCTCGATGGCGTCGCGGGGGGCGTCGGCCGACCCGTAGGCGATGTTCTCGGCCACGGTGTCGTCGAACAGGACGGTCTCCTGCGTCACCATGCCGATCTGCGCGCGGAGCGACGCGAGCGTCACCGACCGGATGTCGGCACCGTCGATCAGGATCGCGCCGTCGGTGACGTCGTAGAACCGCGGCAGCAGGTTGACCAGCGACGTCTTGCCGGCGCCGCTCCGCCCGACGATCGCGAGCATCTGGCCGGCGCGGACGGTGAAGGAGACGCCGCGCAGGATGCCGCGGTCGCGCCGGTCATCGTAGTCGAACGCCACGTCGCGGAACTCGATCGCCGACGAGAACCGCGGCAGGGGCCTGGCCTCCGGCATCTCGTGGACCTCGGTGTGGGTGTCCATCATGCCGAAGATCCGCTCGCACGCGGCAATCGCCTGCTGCAGGCTCGCGTTCACGCGGCTCAGCTTCTTCGCCGGCCCGTACATCAGGAACAGTGCCGCGATGAACGACGTGAACTCGCCGGTCGTCAGGCGGTGCGCCGCGATCCCCTGGCTGCCGTACCAGAGCGCCGCCACCATGCCGAAGGCGCCCAGCAGCTCCATCAGCGGCGGCAGGGCGGCCAGCGCGGCCGTCACCTTCATGTTGGTCCGGTAGAGCAGATGCGCGGCGCGGCCGAACTTCGCCGCCTCGTGCCCTTCCGTGCCGAACGCCTTCACGATCCGGTGCCCGGTGAACGCCTCGGCGCTGACGTGCGACAGGTGTTCCATCGCCTCCTGGCTCCGGTGCGTCGTCTTGCGGACGCGCCGGCCGAGGTGCACGAGGGGGTACACGATGAGCGGCGCCAGGGTGAGGCAGACCAGCGCGAGCCGGGCGTCGTAGTAGAACAGCAGGCAGGCGTAGCCGACGAGGGCCAGCGACTCGCGCGCCAGGTCGCCGACCGTCTCCGAGACCGCCTGCTGCACCTGCACCACGTCGTTGCCGACCCGCGACATCAGCTGGCCGGTCGTCCGCCGGGCGAAGAAGCCGGCCGACTGGCCGAGGACGTGGCGGAACAGCGCGGTCCGGACGTCCATGACCACGTGCTGGCCGACGTCGGCCATCAGGTACGTCGAGAAGTAGGATCCGACGCCCTTCAGCAGGTACAAGCCGACGATGGCGCCGGCGATCAGCGCGAGGTCGCGCTGCTGCGGCAGGACGTGGTCGAAGATCGGCTTGACCAGGTAGGCGAGCCCGGCCGAGCCGGCGGCGTACAGCAGCATCGCCGCCACCGCCCACACCAGCCGGAGGCGGTAGGGTCGCGCGTATCGAAGCAGTCGCTGGAAAGACTTCACTCGCTGAACCGGTACTTGATCAGCACCCAGAGCGCGACCAGCCCGTCGCGCCAGGTGATCTTCTTGCCTTCGTCGTACCCGCGCCCGTCGTACGTGATCGGGATCTCGTAGACCCGGTAGCGCCGCTTGAAGATCTTCGCCGTCAGCTCCGGCTCGATCCCGAAGCCGTTCGAGCGCAGCGTCATCGACCGCAGCACCTCCGTCCGCATCGCCTTGTAACACGTCTCCATGTCCGTCAGGATCGTGTTGTACAGCACGTTCGTCGCGAGCGTCAGGAACCGGTTGCCGAGGTAATGGGTGAACAGGAACACCCGGTGCCGCCCGAGGAAGCGCGATCCATAAACGACGTCCGCCCGCCCCTGGCAGATGAGCTCGACCAGCCCCGGCAGCTCCTCGGGCGAATACTCGAGGTCGGCGTCCTGGATGACGCAGATGTCGCCCGTCACCTCCTCGAAGCCCCGCCGGAGCGCCGCGCCCTTCCCCTGGTTGAACGGCTGCAGCACCAGCTTGAACGGATGGCGGCGCCGCAGCTCGTCGAGCAGGTCGCGCGTGCCGTCGCGCGACCCGTCGTCGACGACGATGAGCTCGATGCGGAGCGGCACCGCCAGCACGCGGCCGATGATCTCCTCGATGGTGTCCCGCTCGTTGTAGACCGGCATCACCACCGACAGCAGCGGATCCCGCAGTGTTCCGCGCATTCCCGACCTCACGCCAGCTCGCCTCCACGGAAGCCGTGCGGGTGGGCGCGGTGCCATTGCCACGCCGTCCGCACGATCGTCTCCAGTCCGGAATGCCGCGGCCGCCAGTGGAGCTCGGCGGCCGCCCGGCGGCTCGCCGCGAACAGCACGGCCGGATCGCCCTCGCGGCGCGCCGCCAGCCGCGCCGGCACCGGCAGCCCGGTCACCCGCTCCACCATCGCCGTCACCTCGCGGACCGAGGACGGCCGGCCGCTGCCGAGGTTGCACGTGTCCGACCGCCCGGTCTCCTCGAGCGCCTGCAGCGCCAGGACGTGCGCGTCGGCCAGGTCGGTCACGTGCACGTAGTCGCGCAGGCAGGTGCCGTCGGGCGTCGGATAGTCGTCGCCGAAGATCTCCAGCGGCGCGCCGCCGGTGGCCGCCTGGATCGCCCGCGGGATCAGGTGGATCTCCGGGTCGTGATCCTCCCCCAGCTCGCCGTCGGGGTCCGCACCGGCCGCGTTGAAGTACCGCAGCACCGCGAAGCGGAGGCCGAACGCCCGCTCGTAATGCGGCAGCGCCCGCTCGACCGCCAGCTTCGTCTCGCCGTACGTGTTGATCGGCCGGGTCGGCTGCGCCTCGTCGATCGGCGTCTCGACCGGCTCGCCGTAGACCGCGCACGTGGACGAGAAGACGAACCGCCCCACCGACTCGGCGGCCATGGCCTCGAGGACGGTCAGCGCGCCCGACACGTTGGTGCGATAGTACCGGATCGGATCCCGCACCGACTCCGACACCGCCAGCAGCGCGGCGAAGTGCATCACCGCGCCGACCGCGAAGCGCCGCAGCGTGTGCCGCAGGAGCGCCAGGTCGGCGACGTCGCCCTCGACGAACTCGCCGAACCGGACCGCCTCGCGGTGGCCCGCCAGCAGGTTGTCGTACACCACCACGCGGTACCCGGCCCGGTGCAGGGCCTTGGCGGCGTGGCTCCCGATGTAGCCCGCCCCCCCGGTCACCAGCACCGTCCGGTCCTCAGCGCCCAACGGAGAAATACGTGAAGCCGAGCGCGCGCATCTGCGCCGGCTCGTACAGGTTCCGGCCGTCGAAGACGACCGGCGCGTGCATCAGCTTGCGCATCCGGGCGAAATCCGGCTCCCGGAACTCGTTCCACTCGGTGACGACCGCCAGCGCGTCGGCCCCCTTCAGCGCGTCGTAACTCTTGGCGACCAGCGTGATCCGGCTGCCGAACAGCTTGCGCGCCACCGGCATCGCCTCCGGATCGAACGCCCGGATGGTGGCGCCCGCCGCCAGCAGCCGCTCGATGATCGTGATGGCCGGCGCCTCGCGCATGTCGTCGGTGCGCGGCTTGAACGACAGCCCCCAGAGCGCGATCGTCTTCCCCTTGACCGAGCCGAGCTTGGAGACGATGCGGGCCGCGAAGCGGCGCTTCTGCGCGTCGTTCACCCCCTCGACCGCCTCGAGAATCGAAAAGTCGTACCCCTGGTCGGCCGCGAACTTCAGCAGCGCCTTCACGTCCTTCGGGAAACAGCTGCCGCCGTAGCCGACGCCCGGAAACAGGAACGACGGCCCGATCCGCCGGTCCGCGCCGACCGCCCTCCGCACGTGCCCGACGTCGGCGCCGCACAGCTCGCAGAGATTCGCGATCTCGTTCATGAACGAGATCCGGCTCGCCAGCAGCGCGTTCGCCGCGTACTTGCACAGCTCGGCGCTCGCGCAGTCCATCAGCATGATCGGCGCGCCGGTCCGCGTGAAGGGGGCGTACAGCTCCTTCATCAGCGCCGCCGCCCGCTCGTCCTCGGCGCCGATGACGACCCGGTCGGGCTTCATGAAGTCCTCGACCGCCGCCCCCTGCTTCAGGAACTCCGGATTGCTCACCACGCTGAACGGATGCGTCGTCTCGCGGCGGATGATGTCGCGCACCTTCGCCGCCGTCCCGACCGGCACCGTGCTCTTGTCGACGATGACCGTGTAGCCCTTCATCGCCCGCGCGACGTCCCGCGCCACCTGCAGCACGTGCTGGAGGTCGGCCGACCCGTCCTCCCCCTGCGGCGTCCCGACCGCCACGAAGACGATGGACGAGGCGCGGACCGCCCGCGCCAGATCAGTGGTGAACGTCAGCCGCTTCTCCGCCCGGTTCCGGCGGACCAGCTCCTCGAGCCCCGGCTCGTAGATCGGGATCCGGCCTCGTCGCAAAAGACGGACCTTCGCTTCTTCCTTGTCGACGCCGATGACCTCGTTGCCGTTCTCGGCGAGGCAGGCGCCTACCACGAGTCCCACGTAGCCGGAACCAACGACCGCGATTTTCATCCGCTCTCACTCCCCATCCGGCGGAGCCGCCGGCCCGCCGGCGTCCCGAAACGATTGACGGTACCACAACCTCTACAGACTGTCCATAGACCGCAGGCTCAAGCACTTAGCGTGATCCGGCCCGCGGCCGGATCCCCTCCGGCGCGACCGCGCCTGTGATAGCCTCACCCCGGTGCGGATCCTCATCGATTACCGGCCCGCGCTCCGCGAGCGCAGCGGCGTCGGCGAATACGCCCACCAGCTCGTGCGCGCCCTGGCCACCGCCGCCGCGGGAATGCCGGCCGGCCCGGACGACGCCCCCGCCGACCGGCTCGATCTCACCATCTTCTCCAGTTCCTGGAAGGACCGCCTGCGCCTGGCCGACGGGGAGCTGCCGGGCGTGCACCGGATCGATCGCCGGATTCCCGTGCGCCTGCTGAACCTGGCCTGGCACCGTGTCGGCTGGCCGTGCATCGAAGACCTCACCCGCGAGCGGTTCGACCTGGTGCATTCCCTGCACCCGCTGCTGCTGCCCAGCCGGTCGGCCGCGCAGGTGGTGACGATCCATGATCTCTATTTTCTGAAGCATCCCGAACGGACCAGCGCCGAGATCCGGCGCGACTATCCGGCGCTGGTGCGCGCGCATGCGCGTCGCGCGGACGGCATCGTCGTCAACTCGACGTTCACCGCGCGTGAGGTCGAGCACCGGCTGGGCGTCCCCGGCGAGCGGATCACCGTCTGCCTGCCGGGCGCGCCCGACTGGCCGGCCCGCACGGCCCCGCCGCCGCCGCACGAGCGCTATCTGCTCTTCTTCGGCACGCTCGAACCGCGCAAGAATGTGGGGATGCTGCTCGACGCGTACGCCCGGGTGCTGGCGCGCCTGCCGGACGCGCCGAAGCTCGTGCTCGCCGGCAGGGCCACCGCCGAGGCGGACGCCTGGCTGCGACGGGCCGCCGCGCCGCCGCTCGCCGGCCATGTCGAGCATCGAGGATACGTCGACCCGGACAGGCGGCGGGCGTTGTACGAGGGGGCCGCCCTGCTGATTCTGCCGTCGTTCGAAGAAGGCTTCGGCCTGCCCGCGCTGGAGGCGATGACGGTCGGGGTTCCCGTGATCGCGTCGAATACCGGGGCGCTGCCGGACGTCGTGGGGGACGCCGGCCCGCTCGTCGATCCGGACGATGCCGATGCCCTGGCCACGACGATCGAACGGATGCTGACCGACGAAGCCTATGCGGCGGTCTGCGCGGCGCGCGGAGTCCTGCGGTCCCGGACGTTCACCTGGCAGGCCACCGCCACCGCCGTTTGCGAGGCCTATCGCGCGGCGCTCGTCGCGAGGCGCGAACGGACGGGACGGCGGGCGTAGGGCTCAGTGCTCGGGGCTCAGGGCTCGGGGCGACGGTCGGACGAGGGACGGCGTCGCCCGCGCGGCGCTGTGTTACGTTGTGCATCGGACATCTTCCGTTCCCCGCCCATGCGCATCGCCATTGACGCCCGGGAGTTGTGCGGCCGCCCGACCGGCGTCGGCCGGTATCTGACGCACCTGCTCGACGAATGGGAGCGGACGGGCCGGGCCCGGGAGCTGACGCTGTACGCGCCGGTCCCGCCTTCACTGACCGGCGGGACGAGCGCCCGGGTGCGACTGGTGCCGGGGAGGCCCGGCACCTGGTGGGAACAGGTCCGCCTGGCGGCCGCGCTGGCGGCGGATCGGCCGGACGTGCTCTTCGCGCCGGCGTATTCGGCGCCGCTGCGCGTCTCGATCCCGACCGTCCTGACGATTCACGACCTGTCGTACATGGCCCATCCGGAATGGTTCAGCTGGCGCGAGGGCGTCCGGCGCCGGTGGCTGACCGCCCGGGCGGCACGCCGCGCCGCCCTCGTGCTGACCGTTTCCGAGTTCTCGCGACAGGAGATCCTCACCCGCCTGCGGCTGCCGGCCGCGCGCGTCCGGACCATCCTGCCGGGGCTGCCACAGGTCGCGGCGCCGGGCGGGAGCCCGCCGGTGACCGATCACCCCACGCCGCTCGTGCTGTTCGTCGGGTCGATTTTCAACCGGCGCCACGTGCCCGATCTCATCCGTGCGTTCGCCCCGATCGCGCAGGCCGATCCGTCGGCGGAACTGATTGTCGTCGGCGAGAACCGGACGCATCCGCGCGAGGATCTCGCCGCCCTCGTCCGGACGCTCGGCCTGGACCGGCAGGTGGGGCTGCATCCGTACGCGACGGACGACGCGCTCGCGCAGTTCTACGGGCGCGCGCGGGTGTTCGTCTTCCTGTCCGATTACGAAGGGTTCGGCTTCACGCCGCTCGAGGCGCTGCAGGCCGGCGCGCCGATCGTCGTGCAGGACACGCCGGTGGCCCGGGAGATCGACGGCGACGCGGCGGTCTATGTCGAACGGGGCGACATCGCCGGCGGCACGGCGGCGATCCGGCAGCTGCTGTACGACGAGGAGGCGCGCCGGACCAGGCTGGCAGCCGCACCGGCCGTGCTGGCCCGGTATTCCTGGGAGCGCGCCGCGGCCGCCACCATGGCCGCGATCGAGGAGGCCGCCGCCCCCCGGGAGCGCCCGAGCCCCCGAGCCCTGAGCCCCGAGCACCCAGCACCGAGCCCTGAGCCCCGAGCCCAATGACCCTCGCCATCATCATCGTCAGCTACAACGCGGCCGCCGACCTCGAGCGGTGTCTGCGGTCGCTGCACGAGCCGCCGCCCGAGACGCCGCACGTCATCGTCGTCGTCGACAACGCCTCGAGCGACGGCAGCCCGGACGTCGTGCGGCGCTGGCCGGGGGTCCGCCTCATCGAGGCGGGGGCCAATCTCGGGTTCGCCCGGGCGAACAATCTCGGCATCCGGCAGACCGCCGGCGAGCTGATCCTGCTGCTCAACAGCGACACCGTCGTGCCGCCCGGCGCCGTCGATCGGCTGGTGGCCGACCTGCGCGCGCATCCCGACGTCGCGGTCGTGGGACCGCGGATCGTCGACGCCGGCGGGCGGGCGGAGCTGTCGTTCGGCCGGGCCCTGACTCCGCTCAGCGAGCTGCGGCAGAAGACCATCCTGCGCCTGCAGCAGCGCGGCGTCCGGCCGTTTCCCCGGCTCGTCGAACGGCTGACCGGACGGGTGCGGTATCCGGACTGGGTGAGCGGCGCCTGCCTGCTCGTCCGGCGGGCGGATGCCGAGCAGGTCGGCCTGCTGGACGAGCGGTACTTCATCTACGCCGAGGACGTGGACTTCTGCGCGGCGATCCGCGCCGCCGGCCGGCGGGTGCGGTTCACGCCGGACGCCTGGATCACGCACCTGCGCGGCCGCTCGGTGGCCGCCGCCCCGGCCGCGACCGAACGCGCCTACCGGCGCAGCCAGATCCTCTTCTACGAAAAGCACCGGCCGCGCTGGGCCCCCTGGCTCCGGCTCTACCTGCGCCTGCGGGGCCGGCTGCCGGCGCCGTCCGATCGGGACGCCGACGCCCCCTGACGCGGCCGGCGGGACCGCCCGCGCGGTCCGTGCATGCTCCGGCGCCCGTACTTCGCTATGATCGGAGCGACGTGAAGTCCACTCCCCCGCGCATCGCCATCGACGCCCGGAAGCTGCACGACTTCGGCATCGGCACGTACATCCGGAACCTGCTGAAGCAGCTCGCCCGGATCGACCACGACACGCAGTACGTGCTGTTCTGCCGGCCGCAGGACTGCGAGGGGGCGCGCACGCTCGGGTCGAACTTCGAGATCGTGCCCGAGCGGGCGGCCAACTATTCAGTCGCCGAGCAGATCCGGATCCCGCTCGCGCTGCACCGCCACCGCGCAACGCTGTTCCACGAGCCGCACTACGTGCTGCCGCCGCTGGTGCCGTGCCGCTCGGTCGTGACGATTCACGACTGCATCCACCTGATGTTTCCGCAGTACCTGCCCGGGCGGTTCGCCTACTACTACGCCCGCGCGCAGCTGCTGGCGGCCAGCCGCCGGGCCGACCGGATTCTGACCGTCTCGGAGACCTCCAAGCGCGACATCGTGCGGCTGCTGGGCGTGCCGGCCGGGAAGATCACGGTGATCTACAACGCGATTGACGATCGCTTCTGGCTCGAACCGACCGCGGAACAGATGCACCGGGTGCGCGAGCGCTACCAGCTGCACGACCCGTTCGTGCTCTACGCCGGCACCGTCAAGCCGCACAAGAACATCGACCGGCTGATCGACGCCTTCGCCCTCGTGCACGCCAGGGGCCTCGACCGGCTGACGCTGATCGTGATCGGCGACGACGTCTCCCGCTACGCGGGGCTGCGGCGCAAGGTGCTGCGCTACAAGCTGCACAAGCAGATCCGCTTTCTCGGCTTCCAGCCGCAGGACACACTGGCCGTGCTGTACCGGCTCGCCTCGGTCTTCGTCTTCCCGTCGCTGTACGAGGGCTTCGGCCTGCCGCCCGTCGAGGCGATGGCGAGCGGGACGCCGGTCGTGACGTCGAACATCTCGTCGCTCGCCGAGGTCGCCGGCGACGCCGCCCTCCTGGTCGATCCCTACGATCCGGAGGCGATTGCCGAAGGCATCCAGCGGGCGGTCGAAGACCAGACGCTGCGGGCCACCCTGACGGCCCGCGGGCTCGCGCGCGCCCGGTCGTTCTCCTGGGAGCAGTCCGTGCGCCGGATCCACGACATCTATGGCGACATCGCACGGTCCTGACCCGGGCGGCCCCACGCCGCGCGTCGCCCTCGTCCACGACTGGCTGACCGGCATGCGCGGCGGCGAGAAGGTGCTCGAGGTCCTGTGCGAGCTCTATCCCGCCGCCGAGATCTTCACCCTCCTCCACCTGCCCGGCTCGGTGTCGGCGACCATCGAGCGCCACCGGATCCACGTCTCGTTCGTGCAGCGCCTGCCCGGGGCGGCCCGGCACTACCGGTCGTACCTGCCGCTCTTCCCGGCGGCGGTCGAGCGCTTCGACCTGTCGGGCTTCGACCTGGTCATCAGCACGAGCCACTGCGTGGCGAAGTCGGCGGTGAAGGCGCCCGGCGCCCACCACTTCTGTTACTGCCTGACGCCGATGCGCTACGCCTGGGATCAGTTCGACGCCTACTTCGGCCCCGACCGGGTCGGCCGGCTGCCGAGCGCGGCCCTGCGGGTGGTGATGGGCGGGCTGGCGCGGTGGGACCGGGCGACGGCCGGCCGGCCTGACCGCTATGTCGCGATCTCCCAATATGTTGCGCGGAGGATCCGCCGATACTATAATCGCGAGGCAGAGGTCGTCTATCCCCCCGTCGATACGGTGTTCTATCAGCCGGTTCAGGTGGCGCCGGACGACTACTGCCTGGTGGTGTCGGCCCTGGTTCCCTATAAGCGCGTGGATCTGGCGATCGACGCCTGCCGCCTGGCGGGGATACCGCTGCGGATCGTGGGCCAGGGCCCCGAGCGGGCGCGCCTCGAGCGCCTGGCCGGGCCCGAGGTGAAGTTTCTGGGCGGCCTGACGGACGAGGAGATTCGGGTGCTGTACCAGCGCGCCGCGGCCGTGCTGCTGCCGGGCGAGGAGGATTTCGGCATCGTGCCGCTCGAAGCGCAGGCGTGCGGGCGTCCGGTGGTCGCGCTGGGACGCGGCGGCGCCCTCGAAACGGTCGTCGACGGCATGACCGGCCTGCTGGTCGAGGCGTCGACGCCGGCCGCCTTCGCCGACGCGCTGGCGCGCGTCCGGCAGGCGACGTTCGATCCGGCGGCGATCCGCCGGCACGCGGAGCGGTTCAGCCGCGAGCGGTTCGCGGCCGAGATCCGGGCCGCGATCGCGGAGACGGCGGCGGCGCCGGCAGGAGCGGCCCGGTGGTAAAGCGGTACAACCGCCTGCTCGTCGCGTTCCACGTCATCACCGACGCGCTGTTCGGCATGGCGGCGTTCGTCGTGGCGTACGTCCTGCGGTTCCAGACCGGGCTGATTCCGGTGACCAAGGGGATCCCGCCGTTCCGGCAGTACGTCAACATCCTGCCGTTCAT
>Ga0307372_10004761_pt1 | contig 20738 bp, 14 predicted proteins | sample OX1MG_FD_202533 | JGI IMG/M metagenome (GOLD analysis project Ga0307372, IMG submission 202533) | Soil microbial communities from Risofladan, Vaasa, Finland - OX-1 | ecosystem: Environmental > Terrestrial > Soil > Coastal area > Acid sulfate soil | place: Finland: Risofladan, Vaasa | collected...
CTCAAAAACCGTTGAGCGCAAGCTCGTGTGGGTTCGACTCCCACTGCTGGCACCAGGTTTTTGATCTCCGATCCGCGGCTAGCTGGACCCTGGCGCTCAGTCGGCTACCCTCTTTGATAGCCACGTTGCTAGCCAGCCGCTCGGGTAGGTTCGGGTTCTCGCGCCCCAGTTGCGGGTGCAATTGAAAGGACCGCGACAAGGGGATGTCCGGCCCAGGTGACCGCAGTAGGAGGGTTCCGCACCCGGCACCTGCCCGCTGGCTAACAGGACGCCACTCCGAGGAGCCGGAGTTCCTCCGCGGGACAGCAGGGTGGAAGTTCCAACGGGCTCTGCTCGCGATGCCTCGTCAGTCGTCGGGAACTGAGAGTAGACCGCGATCCCGTGCCCCAATGCTGCTGGGCGAAACCTGGGCAGGGGACCCCCCGGCACCGGAGCGGCGGTCGATCTCGAACGGCGGCTAGAAGACCCCTAGGAGAGCGCCGACCAGGGCCAGCAGCCCGATCCCAAGGGCAAATTGCACCCCCACTGTTTTGTGATCCAGGGAGATGCGGAAGTATTCGGTACTGTGACGGTCCCCAGGCCGATGGACAACAGTGGCGCTGGGCCGACCACGAATTCGGGAAAGCAGCTCTGGGGCGAAACCCAGGGTCATGAGGAAGCCAGCGGCTCCCGCCAGGTACCCGACGAAGACGGCTGCGTCCGCGGGGCCGCCCGTGGCTAGCTGAGCTCCGATCCAGTACCCCGCCAGACCCGCCACCACGCCCATCAGGATGGCCCAGGCAAGCCGTGTCACGGTGGGTCTAACCGGCCATCGATGAACTATCCGAGCAGGGGATCGACATGATCCTCCGAGAACGATAGCTGTGCCGAATTCATCGTGCCACCACTAGGGGTCGCTGATTGCGGTCAACCTATGAGGGTACCGGAGGTGCAGTGCTCTCGGTGAGGACTCTTCGAATCCGGCCAAGCGCTGCCACGCCGCATCGCGCCGCAGCGTGAGCTGGCCGCGACGGTAGATCTGGTCTACCCCTGCCTGGTTGCCAAGCGCGCGGCGGCCGCGATCACCGTAGGCAAGCACGCTCGATGCGACGTGAGCGAGGCCGGCAGCTCCAGGGGGAGAAAAGGCACGGCGAGGACGGGCTGTACGGTCCGGTGGCACCGACAGCGGAGCTTATGATCAAACTCGGTGGTCCACAACGGCGCCCGGGTCGGCGCATTCCTCCTGCTACTGGTCATTGTGGGACTCACCTTCGCCCAGAGCACCGGCCCAGGCGGCCGCTACCCAAGTCGGCGTTTTCCACCAAAGAGGGTCCAAGCGAGTCCGTCAGTCCCGACCACCACTCCAGCATCCCAGCTGGCGCTCAACGCAGAAGCGCTCGCCCGTACCTTCATGACCCAGTTTGTGACCGGCAACTACCTCGCGGAGTGGCCCGAGTTGGCACCTTTCGCCCAGGCGCAATGGCCTTCGGAGGCTGCCCGAGCGACCATGCTTCGGGCTAAGTTCGCTGGCCCGGCGCAGCCGCGTTCGTTCATGATCGGCAGTCCGGCTTCATCCACCTCCACCTGGACGCCCCCAGAAAACCCGGGTCAGCAGTTCGATGGGGTGATCCTGGTGCCGGTCTCGGTTGCCTTCGCTACCCCGGACAAGTTGGCGCCAGTTGGCGTGTCCGCTGATTATCAAAGTCTGAATCTGGTGTTGATTGCGGGAGTTCCGTTGGCGCCACCCCAAGTTCGCTCAAGCAACCCCGAGGGCTCGTCGCTTTGGGTGCTGGGAGAGGGACCGGCCGCGATCGATGCTCCGGTGCTGGCTCCGCCCAACCCTACGCTTCGCCGCGCCACCGTCCCCATTCTGATGTATCACGTGGTGGCCCCGTTCCCGGTGCCAACCCAATGGAGCAGCCAGTACGCCTACCGATTGGAGTACGGGCTGACCGTGACTCCCGGTCAGTTTGCCGCTCAGATGGCGCTGGTCGCCGCTCGCCAGGCGCACCCCATCTCGCTCGCACGTCTCGCCGACTACCTCTTGTACGGGCTACCCCTCCCCACTCTCGCGATCGTGATCACTTTCGACGACGGACGCGAGGGCCCCTACCAGAACGCGGTGCCGATCCTGGTCCACTACGGATTTACCGCGACCTTCTTTATCCCGGTGGGCCTGGTTGGGCAGACCGCCCGCACCGCCGGCGGGCTCAACCTCCAAACCTATCTGACTTGGCCCCAAGTGAGCGCGCTCGCCCTGGGTGGATTTTCCGTTGAGGATCACACGCTTTTTGACAACCACGCACTCTGGGGAGCCACCCCCGCGATGGTCCAGGCACTGGCGGCCCAGCCGGCCGCAGCTCTGGAGCAGCACACCGGGGTTCCGGTCCAGTTCATCGCCTACACCGGCGTCTGGCCCTACCCATCGGCAGCTCAAGCGGGGCCCGCCGAACGGCAACTGTTCTCCGAGTTGCAGGCAGTGGGGTTCGTAGGCGGGGCCGTCGACTCACGGGTCAACTCGGTCCAGGAGAGCACAGCCACCCTGTGGCAGTTGCCGCGGGTGAGAATGACGCCGAACCAACCGTTGGGGGCACTAACGCAGTGGGTAAGCTAGCGCGCCGCTCGCTGCTCCCGGGCACTGATCGCCTACCGCACCGGATCCGAGCCGGAGCGCAACCCACCCGGAAGGTACGTCACCGGTTGTCCGGCGGCGTCGTCCAGACCCCCAGCGCTGGACCACCCCGCGAGTCCACGTTCCAACCGGGCAGGTGCGCCTCCCCATCAGGCGAGCGGCTGGCTGCCGAGCCTGATTCCGGAAGACCAAACGCGGATCCCTCCACCCGCGCACCAGGAGCGCTACCGCAACCGCCGCCGCTACAGTTTCGGGAATGCCAGCTCATGCCAGCCGCCATGCGATGCGGTCGCCCAATTCGTCTCGAGCTGAGACCTGGGCAAGATGACCGGCTGGGCCGCCGGGCCGCTGATCGCTTTTGACACCGAGACGACCGGCCTGGACTTGGAGACGGCGCGCATCGTCACGGCCTATCTCGGCAATGGAGACCCCGCTGAGCTGAGCTGGCTGATTGACCCGGGCGTCGACATCCCCGCCGAGGCCACCGCGGTTCACGGAATTACCACCGCCCGAGCACACGAAAGTGGGATTCCCGCGGGGAGCGCGATTGGCGAGATCGTAACCGCCCTGGCCCGAGCGCTCTCGGCGGGGGGCGCGGTCGTGACCTACAACGCCCCTTACGACTTCACCTTGCTGGATCGAGAATGCCGCCGCTATCGCTCCAATTCGCTGGAGCACGAGCTCGGCGGGCAGCTTTCGCCCGTGATCGACCCGCTGGTGCTCGACCGCTATGCCGACCGTTACCGCTCGGGTGGGCGCCGGCTGAGCGATGCCTGCCAGGTCTATGGCGTGCCGCTGCAGACTGCCCACGATGCCCGCAGCGACGCCCTCGCGGCACTGGAAGTTGCGCGATCGCTGGCCGGTCGCTACCCGCACCTCGCAGCTCTATCGGCGCAGGAAATACATCTCCTGCAGGTCGAAGCCGCCCAAGAGCAGGCGGAGAACTTCGAGGCCTACCTGCGCCGCCAGGGGAATTTGGGACGAGTCGTCGACGGAACCTGGCCGGTCAAGCCAATTCCGGAGGCGCCCAATTAGGGTTCGGAAATAGGGCCCACGGACTGCATATAGGATGGCCACGCGAGTCAACCAGGGAGTCGGACCCCGCGACCTCGACGGAGCTGACCTACTGTGGTGGGAATCTGACTGCAGTCGATTAGATTGAGCAGGAGGACAGGGGCTTTGCCCGGAGGAAGGATCAGTGGGGACAGCCACCCGGCTGATGGAAACGGAGGCCGCTGAGATCGCCGGCATCCGCCGCTTCATGGCGGGCCGGAAGCGGCTCGAACCCGGATCGGCCCCCTTGCCGGTCTGCGATCCGTCCGCCGGAGAGCCGACAGTTGCAGTAGGGCCAGGGCGAACCTCGCCTTCCCGGCGAACTGAGTGAAAGGAGTCCTGGTGCCAGAGAACGTGGTCGGCAGCCCTGCCGTCGATCATGTCTTCCATACCTGGTCGGCGCAGCGGGCCGTGGCTCAGGTCAAACCGGTCGGGGCCCAAGGCTGCTGGTTCTGGGACGAGGCGGGGAAGCGCTACCTGGATTTCGCTTCCCAGCTGGTCTTCCTCAACTTGGGTCATCAGCATCCGGCCCTGATTGCCGCCATCCGAGAGCAGGCCGACCAAATCTGCACGCTGGCTCCCGACTTCGCCAACGATGCGCGCAGCGAGCTGGCTCGGCTGATAACCGAACGGGCGCCCGGGGATCTCAACTTCGTCTTCTTCACCAACGGCGGGACCGAAGCCAATGAGCACGCTATCCGAATGGCCCGACTGCACACCGGCCGCCATAAGATCCTGGGCGCCTATCGGAGTTACCACGGCTCGACCAGTGGCTCGATCACGGTCACCGGTGACCCCCGGCGGTGGGCGAGCGAGCCGGGCATCCCCGGGGTGGTCCACTTCATGGGCCCCTATCTATATCGATCGCCTTTCGGGGCTAAGACAGAGGCCGAGGAAGGTGCGGCGGCCCTCAGTCACCTGCGAACCGTGATCGAACTCGAAGGTCCGGCCACCATCGCCGCCATCCTCATGGAAACGGTGGTCGGTACCAATGGGATCCTGCTCCCCCCTCCTGGCTACCTGGCTGGAGTGAGGTCCCTCTGCGATGAGTTCGGGATCGTGATGGTCTGTGACGAAGTCATGGTCGGCTTCGGGCGGGTTGGAGAGTGGTTTGCGGTCGACGCCTGGGGAGTTACTCCCGACCTGATCACCTTCGCCAAAGGGGTGAATTCGGGCTATGTGCCCCTGGGTGGAGTCGTGGTCTCGGAGAAGATCTGGGGGTCGTTCGCCGACCGTCCCTACCCAGGGGGGCTGACCTACTCCGGCCACCCACTTGCCTGCGCGGCCGGGATCGCCAGCATCCAAGTGTTTGAGGAGTCCCACCTGCTCGAGCAGGTGCGGCGGCTGGGGCAGGAGGTGGTCCAGCCAGGGCTCGAGGACTTGATGGAGCGCCACCCGGCGGTGGGCGACGTGCGCGGCCGCGGCCTCTTCTGGGCCGTGGAACTGGTCAAAAACCGCGAGTCACGCGAGATGCTGGTGCCCTACAACGCCAGCGGCCCGGCCAAGGAGCCCATGACCCGATTGATGGCTGCCTGCCGAGAGCTCGGCCTCTGGCCGTTTATGCACTTCAACCGAATCCACATCGCCCCGCCCCTGATCATCTCCGCAGAGGAGCTGCGCACCGGCCTCGGCTACCTGGACGAGGCGCTCCAGGTGGCCGACCACTACGCCGACGGCTGACAGGTAGGGCCGGGACCCAAGCCCCCGGGCCAGCGCGCCGCCCTCCGACCGAGCTGGACTCTCTCTTCGGCCGCCCTTCGAGCCGACCAGGCGACGGTCGGGGCTGGACCTATACTCCGGCCGATGCACCTAGCCGAGGTCCTGGTCAACGATATCTCCGTCCTGCTGGAGATCTACGCGCTCTGCATCCTGGCCTGGGCCTTCATGTCCTTCTTCCCGGAAGCCTACGCAACGCCGGTCGGACACCTGCTAGAGGCCCTGGTGATGCCGGTGATCCGGCCGCTGCGCCGGGCCCTCCCGCCTATCGCCGGACTGGACTTCTCCCCGTTGCTCGCGCTGGTGCTGGTCTTCGCGGTCGCGCAGTTACTCCAGAGCCTGGCTCTGAACAGCTTTGCCCACCCCATCGGCATCATCTTCAGCGTGATCTTCCAGTTCATCAGCGCGGTGGCGCTGGTGATCGTGGTGCTCCTTTTGATTCGGGTGCTGGTCACCGCGCTCCACCTCGACCCCTGGCATCCCTTCGTTTACTCGATCAAGCGAATCACCGACCGACTGATCAGCCCGATCCAGCGCGCTGCCAAGGTGCAAACGGAACTGGCCGCGGTGATCGGGTTGGTGATCGCGGTGGTGGTCTATATCGCCTTGGCCCAGGTCCTTTTCCCGTCCCTGCTCAACAGCCTGACGCAGATATAGTCCAGCCGAGCTAGCGGTTGCGCCCGCGAAAGCGGCCTGGTGGCGCCGGGGACCTGATCGCGTCCGCCCGGTACGAGCCTAACCCGAACAAGTCGATCACCTCCGCCTCCAGCTGCGGGGAAACCGCCGCGTGGTGCTCCTCCCCCAACTCCAGCTCGTGTTCGCCGTCGGCGTCGCGCAGATGGAGCACGACGCGGGAAGGCCCTGGATGAGACGTGAGCAATTCCGCCAGTCGCCTCAGCTCTGCCTCTCCGCCCGCCCGCGCGTTGATGTGAATCACCGCCGAGGCACGCCAGTTGGTCAGGGCCGGGTCGTCGAGGGAAAGCACCTCCTCGGCGATCACCCGCGCCTCCTCCGGCTCCTCGCTCCCGGCTGGATCAGCCGACTCCTCGCCCTCCAGACCCGAGGGCGTCGGAACTCCCCCCTTGGAGTTGCCGGCGCTCCGTCGGGCGCCCACCTCGACCCGGCCCCGGACCACGACCACCCCGTCCGGGTGGAGCAGCGCCGCCGCCTGTTGGTAGAGGGACGGGAACACCACCACCTCGCAGACCCCGGTCAGATCCTCCAACTGGGCGAAGGCCATCGACTCTCCGCGGCGGCTCTGTACCCGACGGCAGTCCCTGATCGCCCCACCCACCTGGACCACGATGCCCTCCAACCGGGCCAGGTCCGACACGGCCGTATCGGTGCGCTGGCTCAAATCCGTGCTCAGCCGCTGGAGTGGATGCTCGCTGAGGTAGATGCCGAGGTGCTCCCGTTCCCAGGCCAGCCGCTCCCGCCGCATCTCCTCGGTGAGCTCCCCGGTCGAGGCAAGCGATCCTTCGTCGACGCGCGGGGTCGGCACCGGCGACGTCCCCGGCTCGGCTTCGAACAACGCGATCTGTCCCGAGTCCCGCTCGCGGGCGGCGATCTCGGCCCGGCGCATGGCGGTGTCGAGCTGAGCCAGAAGGGTTCCCCGGTCGCCCAACCCGTCGCAGGCCCCGCTCTTGATCAGCGCCTCCAGGGCTCGCCGGTTCAGTTCCCGGCCGCGAACCCGGCTGCACAGGTCGACCAGGGAACGGAAGGGGCCGCCCTCCTCCCGCACCGCTACCAGGGTCTGAGCCGCCGATTCGCCGACGTTCTTGATGTGTTGGAGCCCGTAGAGAATTTCTCCTCTCCCCGGCGGGAGAGCGCGCTGGTCAACCTCCGTCGGGGCCAGAACGCTGAAAGGGGCGCGCGACCGGTTGACGTCCGGAGGGTGCACCACAATCCCCCGAACCTGGGTGTCTTGAATTGCCCGCTTGAGCCGCTCGAAGTCACTGGCCTTGCTGTTGAGCAGCGCTGCCATGAACTCCAGTGGAAAGTTCGCCTTGAAGTAGGCGGTCTGGTAACTGATCACCCCGTAGGCGACGGCATGGGCCTTGTTGAACCCGTAGCCCGCGAAGTAGCCGATGTAGTCGAAGAGCTCCTCTGCCGTCTTCTCGCCCACCCCCCGGCCCACCGCGCCTGCCATGAAGCGGTCCCGCTGCGCCTTCATCTTCGCCTTGTCCTTCTTGCCCATCGCCGAACGCAACAGGTCGGCCGCCCCCAGGCTGAACCCGGCGGCCTGGGCGGCGATCTGCATCACCTGGTCCTGATACAGGATCACCCCGTGGGTTTCCTTGAGCACCGGCTCCAGCTCCGGCAACAGGTAGGTGATCGGCTCCTCGCCGCGGCGTCGCTTCATATAGAGTTCCGTGGCGCCGCCCTCGATGACTCCCGGGCGGTTGAGCGCCACCGAGGCGGCCATATCCTCGATCGTGCGGGGCCGCATGTCCATCACGATCCGCCGGCCGCCGGCTTGCTCGAGCTGGAAGACCCCGAGGGTGTCGCCTCGGGCCAGGAGTTCATAGGTGGCGGGGTTGTCAAGGGGAATGGCATCGAGGTCGGGACGAGTCCCCTGCAGCCGCTCGATGTTGTCCAGGGTCTCCTCAAGGATGGTGAGGTTCTCCAACCCCAAGAAGTCCATCTTGAGCAGCCCGATCTTTTGGACTCCGTCCATGTCGAACTGAGTCACCACCGCTTCGCGATTGGTGGTTGCCCGCTGGAGCGGAACGTAGTCGGTGAGCGGTCCCGGAGCGATCACCACCCCCGCCGCATGGGTGCCCGCGTTGCGGGAGATGCCCTCCAACCGCCGCGCGGTGTCAATCAGTCGGTGCGCCCAGGGCTGGCCGTCGTAGGCCGCCTTCAACTCCTTCGATTCGAGGAGGGCGGAGTCGAGAGTGACCCCGGGTCGGGTGGGAATCAACTTGGCCAGCTGGTCGACCTCGGGCAGCGGAACGTTGAGCACTCGGCCGACGTCGCGAACCGCCGCTCGGGCCGCCATCGTCCCGTAGGTGACGATCTGGGCCACCCGGTCGGTGCCATAGCGACGGTTGACGTAGTCGATCACTCGCGCCCGTCCCGCCACGTCGAAGTCGATATCGATATCCGGCATGGACACCCGCTCCGGGTTGAGGAACCGCTCGAAGATGAGTCCGTACTGGAGCGGGTCAACGTCAGTGATCCCCAGGCTGTAAGCGACCAGGCTGCCGGCTGAGGAGCCGCGCCCGGGACCGATCTTGACCCCCTCCTCTCGCCCGGCCCGAGTGAAGTCCCAGACGATTAGGAAATAGGCGGCAAATCCCGTCTCCCGGATGACGCTCAGTTCGTAGCGCAGTCGGTCCAGGTATTCCGGCGGGGGGTCCTCGCCGTGGCGGCGCTGCCGCAAGCCCTCGGCTGCCACCATCTCCAAGAGTCCGTCGGCGTCCTGGCCCGGGGGTACGTCGTAAAGCGGAAGCAGGTGCTGGTCCAGGAGCGGCTTGAAGCGGCAGCGGGCGGCGATTGCTCCGCTGTTATTGACCGCCTCCAGGCAATAGGCAAATTTGGCAGCCATCTCCTCGGCGGAGCAGACATAGAAATCGGAACCCGAAAACCGCAGCCGCTTGGGATCATCCAGTCGACTGCCCGTCTGAATGCAGAGCAAGACGTCATGGGCCTCGGCGTCGTCCTTGTCCACGTAGTGGCAGTCATTGGTGGCCACCAGGGGGAGGTCGGTCTGGCGGGCGAGCTGGATCAGCCCCTCCCTGACCACTCGCTCCTCCTCCATCCCGTGGTCCTGGATCTCCAGGAAATAGCCATCGGGGCCAAGGATCTGAGAGTATTCCCGCGCCAGCCCCAGCGCCCCATCTACATCTCCCGCCAGAATCCGCTGGGGCACCTCGCCCCCGAGGCAGCCAGAGAGTCCAATCAATCCCTGGGCGTGCTCGGCCAGCAGCTCGTGGTCGATCCGCGGCTTGTAGTAGAAGCCGTCCAGGTGGGACTTGCTCACCAGCTTGACCAGGTTGGCGTAACCCACTTGGTCCCGGGCCAGGAGGACTAGGTGGAAGGGGTCGCGATCCGCCCGACCTTCCTTCTGGAGGTGCGATCGGGCTGCCACGTAGACTTCGCAGCCAATGATCGGGGTGATCCCGACCTCGGTGGCAGCTTCGTAGAACTCGATCGCCCCGGCCAAGACGCCGTGGTCGGTGACGGCGATGGCCGTCTGCCCCAGCTCGTAGGCCCGCTGGGCCAAGCCCCGGACGCGGGCGGCGCCGTCGAGCAGGGAGTACTCCGAGTGAGTATGGAGGTGGGCAAAATCGACGGAAGGCATGACTGGACTAGGGTTCCTGGACCTGGGGGAGTCGCCTCCCCCGCAGGCCTTCAGTATCCGAGATTGGGCCGAACCACTGCGGTCAGCTTCGGCTGAGCAGGGCCACGGTCTCGAAGTGGTACGTCTGGGGAAACATGTCCACCAAGCGGAGTCGGGTCAGCCGGTAGGGGCCGGAGCGGCAGAGAACACTGAGGTCGCGCGCCAGCGCGGAGACCTCGCAGCTCAGATATACGACCAGCGGCGGTCCGGACCGGCACAACCATTCCCGCACCTCGGGTCCGAGACCGGCCCGAGGAGGGTCGAGCACGACCGCCTGGGCGGGTTCCGTCCGGGGCAGCTCTGACTCGACCGGCCCGCAGACAGTGCTGATCCCTCCGTCGGCGTACATCTCCGCGTGCAGCTGGCAGAGCCGCGCCGAGATGGGGTTCGACTCGATCACCGTCACCCGGGCGCCGAGATCGACCAAGCGGAGGCTGAGGATACCCATGCCCCCGTAGGCGTCCACCACGTGCTGATCGGCTACCGCCGGCCCCAGGAAATCCACCACGCTCTCGTACAGGGACGGCAGGGTTGCCTGATTCACCTGGATGAACGAGTCGGGAAATACCCGGAAGTCCCGGTCGCGGTAGCTGACGCTGGTCGACTCATCGGTTACCGAAATGCCCACCGGGAGCCGGGAGGAGGCCGTCGCGACGATGGCGGGACCGGTGGAACGATCCGGACGAGGATCGACCAGCAGCTGACGCCCTTGCTCACCGACGGTCACCTGGACCGTCTGGACCGAGCTTGGCGCGCTGCCCACGGCAGCGCCGATCGCGCCCAGTGCCTGATTGATGGTCGGGTGGTGGATCAGGCAATCGGCGACCCCCACCACCCGGTAGCTCGAGCGGCTCTTGAAGCCCAAAGTCGGCCCGTCCAAGCTGCGGTGGAACTCGCCCCGCCAGCGATACCGCCACGGTTCGACCGCCCCGACCGACTCCAGCTCCTGGGGCATCTCAACCGCCTCCCGGAGCAGCGCCTTTTGCAATACCGTCCGCTTTGCTTCCAACTGGAGGGAGTAGTCGGCGTGCTGGAGCTGGCAGCCGCCACATCGTCCGAAGTAAGGACACGGAGGCACGACCCGATGCGGCGAGGCGCGGTGTACCTCGACGGTGTCTCCGAAGGCGTGACGGCGGCGCACCTTGGTGACCGTGGCCGAGACCTCTTCTCCGGGCAGCGCCCCGAACAAGAAGACGACGAATCCCGACAGTCGTCCGACGCCGAGACCCCGATGGGCCAGCTCGCTGCACTCCAGCCGAATCAGGTCACCCGGTCGCAGCCCGGGCGGCTCGGGCGCCGAAATCCCGGAGACGGCTGTGTCCGGTCCGGGGTCAACGCCTGAGCGCCGTGCCAGGGTGCTCAGTCTCCGGAGCGGGGAAGGCGCTCCCGCAAAAGGCGCCCCACGATTTCCGCGTTGGCGCGACCCTTGCACATCGCCATCACCGCCCCAACCAGGCTGTCCAGCGCCCGGTCGTTGCCGGCCTGGTAGTCGGCTGCGGCCTGAGCTTTTTCGACCAGCGCCCGGTCCACCATCAGAGTGATCTGCGCGAGGTCGGAAACCTGGCCCAGTCCCTGGGTGCGAATCATCTCCGCGGGGCTCAGTCCGCTCTCAAAGGCGCTGGCCAAGACCTCCTTGGCCACCTTGCCGTTCACCTCTTGGCTCTGAACCATCTGGAGCAACTCTCCGAGGTCCTTCGGCGAGACCCGGCACTTCTCGATCGTCAGGTTGGCGGCGTTGCAAAGCCCCTGCAGGTCGCCCAGCTGCCAGTTGGCGGCCAGCAGGGGGGTGACCCCCAGCGCCACCACCGTCTCAAAGTACTCCGAGTCGGCCGGCCGGCCCGTGAGCAGCCGGGCCTGGTCCTCGGCCAGGCCGTACTGGCTCTGGAACCGCAGGCGGCGGGCCGCCGGCAACTCGGGCAACCCAGCTCGCACCTCCTCGACCTGGGCCCGGGAGATGAGGAGCGGCGGAAGATCCGGTTCGGGGAAGTACCGATACTCCTGCGCCTCCTCCTTGCTCCGCTGGGAGACGGTGCGCTGTTCCAGCTCGCTCCAGCCTCGGGTCTCCTGGCTCAACCGCCCGCCGCTGTCGAGCACCTCGCGCTGGCGAACCAACTCGTACTCCAAGGCCCGCAGGACGCTGCGAAAGGAGTTCATGTTCTTGATCTCAACCTTGACCCCCAGCGTCTCCGTACCGGCGGGCCGCAGCGAGATATTGGCGTCGCAGCGCAGGCTACCCTCCTCCATGTTCCCGTCATTCACCCCGATGTAGAGCAGGAGTTGACGGAGGGCGGTGAGATAAGCTCGAGCCTCAGCGGGGGAACGCAGGTCCGGCTCTCCCACGATCTCCATCAGCGGTACTCCGGCCCGGTTCAGGTCAACCAGCGAAAAGGCCGAGTTCTGAATTTCCCCAGCATGGTGCAGGGTGCCCGTGTCCTCCTCGAGGTGAACGCGGGTGATCCCCCCGCGCACCTGGCGCCCATCGATCTCGAACTCCAGCCACCCATGACGCGAGAGCGGGAGATCGTATTGGGAGATTTGGTATCCCTTGGGCAGGTCCGGATAGAAGTAGTTCTTCCGGTCGAACTTGGTGAACTCCGGAATCTCGCAGTTGAGCGCCAGCGCGGTGCGCAGCGTCAGACGGATCCCCTCCTCGTTGATCACCGGAAGGGCCCCTGGGAGCCCCAGGCAGACGGGACAGGTGTTGCTGTTGGGCGGCCGACCCAGGTAGTCGGCCCGACAGGAGCAGAACATCTTGCTCCTGGTCAGCAGCTGGGCATGCACTTCGAGCCCGATCACCGCCTCCCACTCGGACTCGCCGCCCGGGCTCATCCGGCAGCTCCGGCCAAGGGCGGGAGTCTGTCCCAGACGTTGAGCTCGCTCTCCAGGCTCTGCGCGACCCGCAAGCAGGTCGACTCGCCCAAGTAGGGACCCAACACCTGCAACCCGACCGGCAGGCCATCAGCAAATCCGGCGGGCACCGAGATCCCGGAGATTCCCGCCAGATTGGCTGGGATGGTCAGGACGTCGGTGGCATACATGGCGATCGGATCGGCAGTCCTCTCTCCCAGAGGGAAGGCAGCGGTAGGGGCGGTGGGAGAGATGATCGCGTCCACCTCGGCAAAAGCCCGATCGAAGTCCTGCGCCACCAGAGTGCGCACCTTCTGCGCCCGCAGGTAGTAGGCGTCGTAATAGCCGCTACTGAGCGCATAGGTTCCCAAGGTCACCCGGCGGCGCACCTCGGCGCCGAAACCCTGATGGCGGGAGTCTTCGTAGGCCCCCCGTAGCGTGGTCGCCGCGGGAGAGCCGGGTCCGAATCGAACCCCGTCCATGCGCGCCAGGTTGCTGCTGGCCTCGGCCGGGGCGATCACGTAGTAGGCTGCCAGAGCAAACTCCGTCGTGGGCAGGCTGACCTCCCGGATCTCGGCCCCGAGCCCGGCCAGAGCGCTGACCGATCGATCGAAAACGGCACGCACCCCGGGATCGATACCCACCTCCAGGTACTCGCGCGGAATCCCGAGTCGCAGCCCCCGCACCCCACCCCGCAGTTCCTGCAGAAATCCTTCCACCGGGGCCTGCACGCTGGTGCTGTCGCGCTGGTCCTGGCCGGCGATCGCGGTCAGGACCAGCGCCGCGTCCTCGACTGTCTTGCCCAAGGGCCCGATTTGGTCAAGCGAGCTTGCGAAGGCGACCAGGCCATACCGACTGACTCGTCCGTAGGTGGGCTTCACCCCGACCACGCCACTGAAGGAGGCCGGCAGGCGGATCGAGCCCCCCGTGTCACTGCCCAGGGTGGCGCAGGCGAGCCGAGCGGCGACTGCGACCGCCGAACCCCCACTGCTGCCTCCGGCGACCCGAGTCGGGTCCCAGGGATTCCGGGTCAACTGGTAGGCAGAGTTCTCGTTGGAACTACCCATCGCGAACTCATCGCAGTTGAGCTTGCCCAACGGTACGACCCCCAGAGCGCTCAGCCGGTTCACCACGGTGGCGCTGTAGGGCGGGATGAAACCCCGCAGGATTTGACTGCCGGCGGTAGTCTCCACCCCTTGGGTGCAGACCACGTCTTTGTAGGCGACCGGGATGCCGCACAGGACCGAAGCGCCGGTCGGGTCATCGCGAAGCCGCCGATCGGCGGCGGCCGCGGCCGCCAGGGCCAGATCCGGAGTCACTCGGAGAAAGGCGCCCAGTTCCGGGTCTAGGTCGTGGGTCCGGTCGAGGGCCTCTTGGGTCAGCTCCACGGCCGAGAACTCGTGCCGGCGCAGCTGGCGGCTCAGTTCGCTAATCGACGCCGCGAGCAGGGTCACTGGATCGCGGGGACTCGGAGGAATCCGGCCGCCGTGACCGAGGCATTGCCCAGCGCTTCCTCCGCGGTCAGCCCCGGGGCCACCACATCGGTCCTGATCACGTTCCGCAGTTCGCCAACCTGGGCGGTCGCTTCAACCGATGAGATGTCAGCCGCGGCGAGCTGGCCCACGGCAGCCACAATCACCTCCAGTTGGGCCGCCAGTCGGGCTAACTCTGCCTCGGTCAGGCCGAGCCGTGCCAAGCTGCTGAGGTGGGCGACCTCGGCAGGGGCAATCGAGCCCGTTGGGGGTGCACTCGCTCGCTTCGCAGCCACAGAGCCTGGATTATAGGTTCGACTGATCGGGAGCCCGGGAGGCCGCACCATGACCGACTACGGCGACCAGCCGATCGCTCCCGGGCCGGCCGCCCTCGCCGCCGCGGCCGAGGCGTTCGCGGCCGCTCGCATGGCCAGGCGCCTTTTGGACGGGGCTGGCCAGCGGGGAGCGCAAGCGGTGGTACGGAGTCGGCCCATCCCCGGTGCCCGCCGCGCCAGCGCCAAGGCCCAGACCAGTCTCGAGGAGTCCGCTCGCAAGCTGGAGGAGGCCCGCGATCGCTGGGCTGCCCTGATGCGCGGTATCGCGGTGGACCTGGGGCTCGAGGCGGAGGACCTGGTCCGCCTGGTCGAACCGTACGGCCTGGCCGTCGCCCTCGACCAGCTGGAGGCAGCCTTGCTCGCTTGTCGAGAGGCCGGAGCAACGCTGACTGATCCCCAGGTCGGGGCCCTCGACGCCGCGACCGAAGCGCTCCGGAGTATCCGCGAGGGACCCGCGAAGCCCGGCCAACCTTGAGCGCTGCGGCGCTCGAGCCGGCTGCTCCTAGCCCGGCGGATCGTGATCCGGATCGGCCAGCCAGTGTGCGAACTGATCCTCGCTGAGGATGAGCACCCCCAGCCGCTCCGCCGCCTGCAGCTTGGAGCCGGCGGATTCTCCCGCGATCACGGCTGTGGTCTTCCTCGAGACGCTGCTGGCAGTCGTGCCCCCGAGCGCCCGAATCGCCTCCTCTGCTTCCGCTCTGGTCCACCCCTGCAGGCTCCCCGTTAGCACCAGCGTCTTGCCCCGCCAGGGGCCATCGGATCCCACCGCTCCCCGGGGGGCCAGTCCCGCCGCCAGCAGCTGCTCGACAAGTTGAGCACCGCCGGAACTGGCAAAGAACCCCGCCACCTCCCCACCCACGATGGGCCCGATGCCAGCGACGGCGGTGATCTCCGCGACCTCGGCGCGGCGCAGGGAGAGCAGGTCGCCGAAGTGTTCTGCCAATAAGTGGGCGGTGCGCTCCCCCACGTGGCGGATGCCCAGGGCGTAGATGAACCTCTCGAGCGATGGATTGCGGCGAGCTGCGATGGCCGCGACAAGTTGCCACGCGGAGCGCTTGCCAAACTGGGGCAGCTGTTCGAGCTGCGCCTGAGTCAACTGGAAGAGGTCCGCTGGGGATTGAATGAAGCCGCGGTTGAGGAGCTCCTCGAGGACCGCCGGACCGCAGCGGTCGATATCCAGCGCACCCCGGCTCACGAAATGGATCAGTCGCTGGAGGCGCTGGGCCGGGCAGAGCGGATTAGGGCATCGGGTGGCGGCCTCGCCTGGTTCCCGGACCAGAGTCGTGCCGCACACGGGGCAGCTCGAGGGCATGGCAAACGGCTCGGAGCCCGGGCGCCGCCGCTCGGTCACCACCCGCACCACCTCGGGGATCACCTCGCCGGCCTTGCGGATGATGACCCGGTCCCCGACTCGGATGTCCTTGGCCTTCACCTGGTCCTCGTTGTGCAGGGTGGCCCGCTCCACCTTGGAACCGGCCACCAAGACCGGCTCCAAGGTGGCGACCGGAGTCGCTACCCCAGTCCTGCCGATGCTGACTTCGATGGCCAGCAGCGTGGTCTCCTTCTCTTCCGGCGGGAACTTGAAGGCGATCGCCCAACGCGGGCTACGGCTGTCGGCTCCGAGCTCCTGCTGCAGCCCAAGCTCGTCCACCTTCAGCACCACTCCATCGGTCTCGTAGTCGAGCTGGTGGCGCGCCTCGCGCCAGTGGTCCAGGTAGGCCTCGATCTCGGCGCCGCTCGTGAGCCGCTGACGGTGCGAGTTCACCGGCAATCCGGCGCTCTCCAGCCAGTCGAGCAGCTGGAGCTGAGTCGAGACCTCATCGGGAGGGGGGTCGCAAGCGTAGAAGAAGGCTCCCAACTGCCGGCTGGCGGTGACCTTCCAGTCCAGCTGGCGCAAGCTGCCCGCGGCCGCGTTGCGGCAGTTGGCGTAAAGCGGCAAACCGTCCCGCTGCCGCTGCAGGTTGAGCTCAGCCAATACTGCCCGGGGCATGTACACCTCGCCGCGCACCTCAATCCGGTTCGGTGGACTGCTGCTCTCCTTCCCGATCAGCCTTTGGGGTATCTCGGTGACCGCTCGGATGTTGCTGGTGACGTCTTCTCCTTCCTGGCCATCACCCCGGGTCGCTCCCAGCTGAAGCTCTCCCCCGGAGTAGGTAAGGCTCACGGCCAAGCCATCGATCTTCAGTTCGGCACCCAGCTGGGGGTCGGACCCGGCCAACTTCCGCAACCTCGAACGGAAAGCCGTCACCTCCTCGTAGGAGACGGCGTTGTCCAGCGAGTACATCGGCACCCGGTGACGGACCTTGCGGAAAGGGGTCGCGGCTCGGGTGCCGGGTCGCATGGTGGGAGAGTCCTTACTCCGGAGTCGGGGATAGGCAGCCTCCAGCCCCAGTAGTTCACGGAAGAGGGCGTCGTACTCGGAGTCTTCGAGCTCGGGCGAATCCAGCACGTAGTAGAGGTAGTTGTGGTGAGCAAGCTCCTCGCGGAGTTCACCCACCCGCCTTCGGGCCGCGGCTGGAGCCGCTTCGTCCGCCACCTGAGACCTACCCTTCGACCCGACGGAGGATGGCGTCACTAACCGCGAAGCGCCGATGTCCTGAGGACTCAAAGTCGATGACCACCTCCTCCCCCGCCCCGGTCATTTCGCTGGTCCGGATCACCCCCCGTCCGAAGCGGGCGTGCTCCACCCGATCCCCCGCTTGGAACCGGCTTTCGGCGGGAGCCCTCGGTCCGGGGGAAGTGGCGTGCTCGAGCACGGCGTCGCGGGCCCGGCGCAGGGGCAGCGGCTGGCCCCGCGCCGCGATCGGGGCCACAAACCGCCGCTCGCGGTCCAGCGGTAGCTCTTGATAGTCCCAGCTGTTCCTCGGTGTCGCATCCCAGCGCTCCACCGCCGCCTGGCCGCCGAGGGCGGCGAGAAAGCGGGACGGGATAGCCGGGGCGGGACTGCCGTACACATGGCGCCGGAAGCAGTGGCTCAGATAAAGGCGACGCTTGGCGCGGGTCATGCCCACGTAGAGCAATCGGCGCTCCTCCTCGATCTCGCTCAAGGTGTCGAGAGACCGGCTGTGCGGGAGTAGCCCCTCCTCCACCCCGGTGATGAAGACAACGGGGAATTCCAGCCCTTTTACCTGGTGCAGCGTAATCAGGGTGAGAGCGGCGGTGGAGTCGTCCATCTGGTCCACCTCGCCCGCCAGCGCCACCTGCTCCAGGAAGAGCGGAAGTGCTTGCGCACTGGGGAGGTCCCCCTGCTCGGCCGCCAGCCCGCGCAGCTCGACCACGTTAGCCCAGCGCTCCTCACCCTCCAGACTGCCGTCTCGGACGAATTGCCGATAGCCGCTGCGCTCCAGAATCTTGTCCAAGACCGTGACCAGCGGCCAAGGCGCGCTCCACTCCGCCACCTCCTCGACCATCTCCCGGAAGCGCCGTAATCCGCCGGCTGCCGCGCCCCGGATCCCGACGGCCTGAGGCTCGCCCAGCAACTCCCAGTGGGACACCCCACGCTCGGCGGCGTGGCGCATCAGCTCGCTCAGCGACTGCGCGCCTATCCCCCGCTTGGGGACGTTGACCACGCGCTCGAAAGCGAGCCGATCACCCGGCCGGACCAGCAGACGCAGGTAGGCCAAGACGTCCTTCACCTCGCGGCGCTGGTAGAAGCGAACCCCGCCCACCAGCCGGTAGGGCATCCCTGTCCGCAGGAATGTCTCCTCCAACGCCCGGGACTGGGCATTCGTCCGATAGAGAATCGCGATGTCGCCGAAGGCGCAATCACCGTCGTCGACCAGTCGGCGCACCTCCCTCGCCACCGCGGTCGCCTCCTCTCGCTCATCGTAAAGCTGCGCGACCACCACCGCCGTGCCGTCCGGTCCCTCGGTCCAGAGCCCCTTATCCACCCGTTCGGAGTTTTCTCGAATCACCGCTTGCGCGGCGGCCAGGATCGACTTGGTGCTGCGGTAGTTCTGCTCCAAGGGGATCGTCAGCGCATCGGGGTAATCGCGCTGGAACTCCAGAATGTTGCGGAGGTCGGCGCCGCGCCAGCTGTAGACAGACTGATCCGGGTCACCCACCACGGTGATGTGCCGGTGGTCCTCGACAAGGTTCCGCAGGAGCAGGTACTGGGCCCGGTTGGTGTCTTGATACTCGTCGACCAGGACGTGATCGAAGCGCTCCCGGTAGCGGGTCCTCGCTTCGACTGACTGCTGCAGCAGGTCGACGACCCGAAACAGAAGGTCATCGAAGTCGAGAGCGCCCGCTGACTCCAGCAGCGTTTGATAGCGAGGATAGACCCGGGACACCTGAGATTCCAGATGACCGACTGCGCTCTCGGTGAAGGCGCGTGCATCCTTGAGTTCGTTCTTCGCCCGAGAGATTGCTCCCCCCACGGTGGCGGGGCTGAGGCGCTTCTCATCGAGCCCCGCCAGTCGGATCGCCTCCTTGATCAAGGCCGAGCGGTCGACCTCATCGTAAATGACGAAGTTGCGGGGAATGCCGATCAACTCTCCCTGGTCCCGAAGGATCCGAGCACTGCAGGCGTGGAAGGTGCCGAGCCACATTCCATGTGGCTCGGCACCCAGCAGGGTGGCGATCCGATCGCGCATCTCGCGGGCCGCCTTGTTGGTGAAAGTAACCGCCATCACTCGGTCGGCGCGGGCCCTCCGCTCCGCCAACAGGAAAGCGATCCGTTGAGTGAGCACCCTGGTCTTGCCCGATCCCGCTCCAGCGAGCACGAGTACCGGTCGATCCGGCGCCACCACCGCCTCGCGCTGAGCCGGGTTCAGGCCCTTCAGCAGCTCCTCGCCCGGCTCGCTGATCAGGGAGTCAACCGAGTTGCCGACTCTGCCCGGCTGACTCACTCGGGGATCGGAGTCGCTGACCCACCGAGTTCGCCGTAAAGCTCGGGACGACGGTCCCCGAGGGTGTGATTGCGGGGAGTCCGCTGCTTCCGGAATCCCGCCTGAGCCAGGTCGACGTCGGCCAGCAGCAGCGCCTCGTCCGTTCGAGAGGCTGGTCCGGCGAGCAGCCAGCCCTCGGGCCCTACGATGCAGCTGCTGCCGATGAACTCCACGTCGCCTTCAGCCCCAATCCGATCTGCGGCAGCCAAGAAAACCTGGTTCTGAGTGGCCACCGCCACGGAGGCGTAATTGCCCATGATCCAGCCCCGCTCATCGGCAACCCTTCTCCGGAAGTTGGCCACCCAGTTGGTCGGCACGCAAATCAGGTCCGCCCCGGCCAGGGCCAGCACCCGCGCAGCCTCGGGGAACCAGAGGTCGTAGCAGACCAGCATCCCCACCTTGCCGATAGGCAGGTCGAAGACGGGGAAGCCGGTGTCGCCCGGCTGAAAATAACTCTGCTCGTCGTAGAACAGGTGGGCCTTCCGATAGAGCCCGATCGCTCCCGCGGGTCCTAACAGGGCGGCTGAATTGAAGCGACCCGACGGCGCCTGCTCACAGAAGCCGGCGACCACGTGGACTCCCAGCTCGCGGCAGCTCTCACTCCACTGGGCGAGGCAAGGACCGTCGATGGCTTCTGCGGAGGCGGCCGCTTCCGCCTCACTGGCGAACGCGTAGCCGGAGGAGGCCAACTCCGGCAGAACGATCAGCCGCGCACCCGCATCCGCCGCCCGCGCGATCCACTTCGCTCCCAGGCGTGCATTACCGGCGGGATCTCCCAGATGGGGTGCGTACTGACACACCGCAATCTTGAGCCGTGTGGTCTGAGGCATCGGAACATTCTCCGCCCGAGAGGCGGTCAGAAGTCCATGTCCCCCATGCCCCCCATCCCCTCCATGCCGCCCATGCCACCCATCCCACCCATGCCGCCCATGCCACCCATGCCGCCCATGCCGTCGTCTCCGCCACCCCCGGGGAGTGCCGGAGCCAACTCGGGAACGTCCGCCACCAGGGCCTGGGTGGTAAGCATGAGGGCGGCGACCGAGGCCGCACTCTGCAGGCTGGTCTTGACCACCTTGGTGGGATCGATGATGCCTGCCTTGAGCAGATCTCCGTATTCGAGGGTTGCCAGGTCGAGCCCTTCCGTCGGGCCCATGGCCAGGATCTTCTCCAGCGTCACCGAACCGTCCAGCCCCGCATTGGCCGCCAGCTGGCGGGCCGGAACCTGCAGAGCTCGGCGCACGATGTCAACGCCGGTCTCCTCGTCGGAAGTGCCGTGGAGCGAGGACAACGCAGCGGCCGCCACCAGCAGGCTGCGACCCCCACCAGGAAGGATCCCCTCGGCTACCGCCGCTCGGGTCGCGTCGAGGGCGTCTTCAACGCGCTCCTTGCGCTCCTTAAGGGCAGTCTCGGTGGGAGCGCCGACCTTGATTACCGCGACTCCGCCGATGAGCCGCGCCTTGCGCTCCTGAA
>Ga0307372_10004763_pt1 | contig 20735 bp, 26 predicted proteins | sample OX1MG_FD_202533 | JGI IMG/M metagenome (GOLD analysis project Ga0307372, IMG submission 202533) | Soil microbial communities from Risofladan, Vaasa, Finland - OX-1 | ecosystem: Environmental > Terrestrial > Soil > Coastal area > Acid sulfate soil | place: Finland: Risofladan, Vaasa | collected...
CGCTGGCGCAAGGACCAGGTACGCATTGGTGGCTACTCCGTATACGACGCGAGCTTCGTACCCCCGCATCAAGACCGAGTGCCGGCGGCCATGGTGGATCTCGTCAGATTCGTCCAGCGGACCGACATCGCGACATTCGTGCACGCCGCGATTGCTCACGCCCAGTTCGAGACGATCCACCCGTTCCCTGACGGAAATGGACGTGTGGGTAGGGCACTCATTCACGCGATGTATCGACACGCGGGCCTTACTCGCAACGTGACAGTGCCGGTGTCGGCGGGCATTCTGACCGACCCCGACCAGTATTTTCAGACGTTGACCGACTACCGCAACGGCAACCCGGCGCCGATCGTGAGTCTCATGTCTGTCGCTGCGTTCCGAGCTGTTGAAAACGGACGTCAACTCGCCGGCGAATTGCAATCGGTTCGGTCGAAGTGGAAGGAGCGGCTGAAGGCACGCGCTGGTTCCACAGCGGAGGGCATGTCCGATTTTGTCATGCGCCAGCCGGCGGTTGACTCGGCACTGGTACAAAGTCAATTCGGCGTGTCGCAACAGGCGGCTGGCGTAGCGATCGGACGATTGGTCGACGCGGGTATTTTGGCGCCAGCGTCTGCGAGTCGTCGTAACCGGCGCTGGGTGGCGACGGACGTTATCGATGCGCTCGACGCGTTTGCGAAACGCGCCGGGCGTCGGCAAAAGCCGTAGGTCCAAATACTCTCGGAATTTTCCTCGGGCTTTGGCCGTCTACCTGAAGTGACGAGTTACGCCTTATAGATAGGGTCAAAGTGGGCCTGAAGTCGTGTGCTACGTCCTACAGATCCAAAGCAGGCGTGGTTGGCGAAACGGCGAAAGATTCGAAAACCTTCAACTTTCCTTCTGTAGCACGGCGACCGTTGGGGTCCACGAACGTGAACGTTCACCAATACCTAGTGGGCCGCCCGGGTCTCGATCCCGGCACCTTGGGATTAAAAGGCCACCGAATTCATTATTCTCTATTCATTAGATTCAGAGAACCCCATATTCATGGGGTTTTGCGCTCAGTGCGTTCAGTGCGTTCAGTGGCTATCGGGAAATGTTAGGGATGAATTTAGGGATTTTTCTACCCGATTCTGACGTCCGCGATTCAACAACGGCCAGAGCGTGACCAGGGGATTATTTATCCGCCGCAGTAAGAAATCGCCTCGCGTAACATTACGCTCGATGAGCTTCGAGCGATGCGTTCCCGAGCTCGTGATGTTGGCGCGCTTAATGGCTGATCTCGACACGCCCATGGACGAGCGACGCCAAGCGTCGTGACTCGACTCTCGTAGACCCTCGTTTTTGAGAGCACATATACACAGTGCAGTGGGAAGCTCATAATTGAACTCAGCATGATCTACGGAGCAATGCAGATACCTGTTCCCCGGTGACTTCGTAAAGTCATCGATGGTCGGAGCGAGGGGATTCTTCGCCCGGTTAAGAAGTATCTTCATCGCGTGTATCTGGCACATGGATTCTCGAACTTGCATCGCCGCGGGCTCATTTAAGGAGAGTCCGTTGGCGCCTGGTTTGTTAGAACATCTCAATTAGCTGCTCTCGATTGCTCCTTGTAAGGGAGGTCGGCCGATCGAGACGGTGCGCAACGGCAAGCTGGCGCCGGACACATGTTTGCGCTACATGGAATAAAACCGGCCGAACGAGGTTTCTTGTCGCATGACCAACATCATCAACATCAATGATCAATCGGCCTTCCAACGCGAAGTCCTGCAGTCGCCCGTTCCAGTTCTCGTGGATTTCTGGGCCGCCTGGTGCGGTCCGTGCAAACTGGTCGCGCCGGAACTCCAGATCCTGGCCGACGCCTACGGTGAGGACATACGAGTGGTCAAGGTCGACGTCGACGCCCACACCCAAATTGCGTCCGCCTATGGCGTGCAGAGCATCCCGACCGTCGCCCTGTTCCGGGAGGGGGAATGGATCGCCGCTAGCGTGGGCGCGAAGCGGGCTCGCGTCATCGAGGGTGAGCTGGGACTACCCGGCGTTGCCTAGATGACCGACCTACCATTGGTGGTGTCCACGTTCGACCAATCGTCGGTGCGGCCGGTGCCGATGGTAACCGCTGCCGAGTTGCGAGAACTGGACGAGCTTGTGGCCGGACGTTTTGCCATCTCCCTGGTCCAAATGATGGAGAACGCCGGTCGGGGTTTAGCCGAGATGGTGATCCAGGAGTACCGCCCCGAGTCGGTCGTGGTGATGGTGGGACCCGGACACAACGGCGGCGGTGGTCTCGTCGCCGCGCGACACCTCGTCAATCGGGGCGTTCACGTGGTCGCGGTCCCGGTACGGACCGACCAACTCAGTCCGACGACGGCCCACCAATTGAAGACTCTTCGTGAGATGGGCGTGCCGCTGGTTCAGGTGGCGCCGCCGGCCTCGGTCTTGGTGGATGCCCTCATCGGTTATTCACTCGAGGGCGAGCCTCGAGGACGCTTCGCGGAACTGATCGATTGGGCGAATGAGCAGTCGAGTCCCGTTATCTCGTTAGACATTCCCAGCGGGCTGGATGCGACTACGGGCCGGATAAGCGGGCACTGCATCCGCGCCGATGCGACCCTCACCCTGGCCCTGCCGAAGACTGGACTGGCGATCTCTCCGTCGGTTGTGGGACGGCTCTCTCTCGCCGACATCGCCTTTCCTCGTGCCGCTTATGAATTGGCGGGTTTGGACGTGCCATTGATATTCCGATCCTCTTCGATCGTTCGGCTCGTCCGCGGCGATGGCGATTACGTCGCTGGGTGATTCGAAGCGACTTCGACTGGGTCGTTCCGTGATGAGTGGCGTGACGCGAAATGTCTACGGGCTACGTGTCTACGGTCGAGCCGCTCCGATGAGACCTGCGGTGAAAATCGGCGCGTAACTCACCGTCGTGCCCGAATGGGCCGCGGCGAAGACAGTGCTCGCACCGAACGGTCCGCTCCCCACGTACATTACGAGGTGGTCGACCAAGTGGTCGCCGTCGAGGTTGAAGTAATAGAGAAGGTCCCCGGGTTGCAGCGACGTCAGGGGCACGTGCTCGAGCGCCGGCCACTGGGATTCGGTGGTCCGCGGGATGGTCACGCCCACTTTGGCCCAGGCCCACTGCACGAGCCCCGAACAGTCGAATCCTACGCCCGGGCTCTCACCGCCCCAGACGTATGGTACGCCGAGTTGGCTCTCGGCGAATTTGACCGCTGCGAGGCCCTTCGCGGATGCGGGTACCTGCGTGATCGCCGGGGCGGGCGTCGCGGCCTGGATCGCCGCCGTGACCCTGTTGGCCGCATCTTGTCCGCCAACTGAGGAGGCTGCAGTAACCGCCTGGATCTCGCCTGCGACATCGTGACGCCGGGCCGCCGCGACACCAAGTTGTACCTCGTTGGTGACAATCCTCGATTTGACTGATTGTGTCATTGAGTCCAGCGCTGCTCGCGTCGCTGCTTCATTTCGGTTGTTCTGCGCCAGGAGCGATCGCATCACGATGGTCGTGCGACGCGCGTCGCTTCGCTGGTGATCGATCTCAACAAGCGTTGACTGAAGCGATGTCAGTTCGGACTGGTACGCCCTTTGCAGTCGGCGCAGGTCTGCCGCAACGAGGTACTCATAGACCTGCCGCGCCGCCTGCTGGGTGGCGGTCTGATCAAAGACCGAAGGAGTCTGCAACTGATAGGCACCGAGGACGTAGGCGCGTACCACGGCGGCCGAGAGCAAATTGGTTGTGGTTGCGATCGCGTGGCGCGCGAGGACCTTCTGGACTTCGAGCGCGCCGATTCGCCGGTCGATGCGGGCTACGCGCACTTTCGCCGCGTCGTACGCGTTGGCCGACGTCTCACCCGCTTGGGAGAGATGCGACAGGCGCGTTGAAAGGATGGCGATCTCCACCTCGGTCTGGGCGATGGTTCCCGCATCGGCGTTGGAGGCGGTGGCGATGGGCGAGATGGTCAGTGCGAGCGTGAGGGCCGTGAGGAGGAGGCGTCGGCGGCGTAAGGGTAGGGACCCGAGACGCGTGGGTGACCAGAACGTCAAGAAACGGACCGTGTCTGATCGGCCCGAAGCTCTTCGCCGGTCGTCCACGGCGAGCGAGTGGTGTCTCGGTGACTCCTCGGCGAACGTCGAAGTTCGGTTCGCTCGTCGATCACGTTGGGGGTCACGGTTCGTGAAACCCCACGGGGACGCCATCTATTCCGCGGTCGAGTCGACCATGGAGCGGGCAAGCCGTCTCGGGCGGAAAGAGCCGGGGCCGACGTGCTTTCAGTCGCGAGCGGACCCGGATGACGTGGGCGCCGTGGCAAGGTGATCGTGAGGGTACAACGACGCGGAGACGTCGGGACATCCGTTGACGAGCCAGGCCACGGTCGACGCGTACGCGCGCCCTATCAGTTCACCTGACTGTGAGAAGTCCGCAGGTGCGACGTTCACGGGACACAGGGGTGGCACCACTCGCAGTTCAATCCCGTCGTGGAAACGCATGGCGTCCTGGGCAAGGCGATGCTGTACAAGAGTGGAGAGTCCCTGGAGGGCCATGGAGAGAGCCGACGTGGGAGGACGCGACAGCGCGCAGGGGAAGCCGGCCGGTACCACCCACACGGTGCGGGCACCAAGTCCGACGGCGTAAGAGATGGGTGTGTTGTTCACGACACCGCCGTCCATGTACCAACGCCCTGCGATCTCCACGGGTGGCAAGAGCCCGGGAATCGACGCGCTGGCGACGATGGCGTCGACGGCAAGACCTGACGAGAGTAGGACGTCGCTCCCGGACAATACGTCGACGGCCACCACGTGCAGTGGGATTGCTGAATCCTCCAAGAGCTCGAACGAAAGATGGCGTGATAGCAGCGAGCGCAATCCTTTGTCAGAGGCGATGGACGATCGTCGTCCACGAATCGCGGCGAGGCTGTGGCGTGGGTTGAGAGGAAAGACGTCGCGGCGCCGAAGACTCTTCCACACGTCGACCAATCCGTCGATCCCACCGGGTCCAGGGTGATCGGCCAGCCAAGCGGCGTTGAACGCCCCCACACTGGTACCCACCACGAGGTCGATCGGGGTGCCGGCCTCGACGATGGCACGTAGCATCCCGACCTGCGCCGCACCCAGACTGGCTCCGCCCGACAGCACGACCGCGCTGGGGCCATTCATTGCGCTTTGCTCGACTGAACTCATGTGACCCTCCATTTCGTGGAACCCGATGCGGTGCGCGGATATTCACTGAAATGTTTCCTGGACCATCCCTCCGAATTCCCATGGCTGCTGACATCGCATCTTCCTCGGGGTTCGTGCGAGGGTCCTGCGTCGCAGAGTTCGAGGTCAATGGCGCGACAGGGCGTTCAACCCTTTGACGCCCCCGCAACCAATCGACAGAGGGGCAGTGGCTCAGTTGGAAATCGCGTTATCGAAGAGGCGAACCAAATCGGATGAGATTCCCGTCGGGATCGGCATGTGAGCCTTCACGTTTGCCGTAATCCTCGTCCTTCGGGCCAATCACCTCCAGGCCAGCCTTGCGCCACTCATCGGCGACTTGATCAGCGTCCTCACAATGGATATAGAGCGAGCCGCCCCCAGGCTGGATGTCGCCTTCGCGCTTGGTGAGATGAATGGTCAAATCTCGGTCACGGTGGGCGAACGCGTACGTCCCGTCGTGAAAGCTAATTTCAAAACCCATCTTGGCGTTGTGGTCCACTGATCGCGCGACGTCCACCACCGTGAAGATTGGCTCAAATCCGCCTACCTTCCATCCGCCATCGTGCGCCATCATTTGCTGGTCGCGTTTCGCGTTCATCCAGCCGAGGCAGTCATGACAGATTTGGATCTCGCGATGATCGTGCAACTGGACGGTTGGTTTGCCCTGCTTGCTACAACATGAACTATTGACCGCTGCCATGACTCAAAGTTAGTCCAGGAGTCCTGCAATCTCCCACGTGGCCCCGTTGGAATAAATCTCGAGGTGGGCGGGTTGATTCAAGGGTGGCACATGAACTTGTCGTTATCGGCGGCGGAGCTGCTGGTCTCGCTGCGGCCCGGGCCGCGCGTCGCCGGGGCGCGAACGTGACGTTGGTGAGTGAAGGTCCGCTAGGCGGGGACTGTACGTTCCTAGGGTGCGTCCCCTCGAAGACCCTTCTCCATGGCGCTCGTCAGGGGCTCAGTTTCGACGCCGCCATGTCGGAGGTGCGCCGGGTCATGGCATCGATTGCGGCCGATGAGGATGCGGACCAATTGCGCAGCGAAGGCGTCGAGGTGCTTCGCGGTCGCGGTGTCTTCGTCGACGATGAGACCCTCGACGTCAGCGGCACGACGCTTCGCTCGAGGCGTTTCATAATTGCGACGGGCGCGGGGCCATTAGTGCCGCCGATTCGAGGACTTGAGGCTGGCAGGTACTTGACCAATGAGAACGTCTTCAGCCAGTCCTCCCTGCCCGCACGCATGGCGATTCTCGGTGGCGGCCCAATCGGCGTCGAGATGGCCGAGGCCTTCGCACGACTCGGCACCCTCGTCACCGTCGTTGAGGCGGCACCGCGCCTGCTACCGCGCGAGGAGCTCGAGGCGAGCGCGGTGATCGACGATTATCTGCATGGGTTAGGGGTGAGCGTGCGCGTCGCCACGACGTGCACGACCGTCGAGACGGCGGGACCGTCGACGCGACTCGGATTCGATGTGGCCCCCGACTTCGAGGTCGACGCCCTGTTGGTGGCGGTGGGACGGCGACCCACCTCCTCAGGCCTGGGCTTGGATGCCACTGGCGTGAAGGTCGACCCGCGGGGCTTCATCGAGGTCGACGCGAGGATGCGCACCTCATCGCCGCGGATCTACGCCGTCGGCGACGTCGCCCAACCACTGCAGTTCACGCACGTCGCCGACGAGACCGGACGTATCGCTGCCGGCAACGCGCTCTCGCGACTGGCGGTTCGGCGTTTTCACCCCGAATGGATTCCCATGGTGACGTACACCGGCTTAGAGGTCGCCCGCGTCGGGGTCACCGAGGATCAGGCCCCGAGCGGATCGCGCGTGGCTTACCTGCCAATGGCCGAGTTTGACCGCGCTCGAATGTCGGGCGACGACCGAGGATTCGTGAAGTTGATCGTCGGTCCGCGTCGAATTACCCGGAACCTCGCCGGTGGCTCGATCATTGGAGCGACCATCGTGGCGCCGCGCGCGGGTGAGATGATCCAGGAGATCGTGCTGGCTATGCGCGCGGGCTTGTGGACAGCTCGACTGGCGACCTCGACCCATGCTTATCCCTCGTGGTCGATGGCGGTGCAGATGGCCGCAGCTCAGTTCTTCGGCGAATTTGGTGGTCGAACCGCGCGCCCCTCGAATTCAATGGAATAGTCATTGGAATGACGGTGTTTCCCCAGTGATGGAACAGGAGCCAATTCTCGATCGCGGTGGCGAGCAGTCTGCGGATGCGGCCTTTCAGCGCTACGTGGTGCCCGAACTGCCGGCTCTGCTCCGGGTGGCCCGAACGCTCACCCGCAATCCCCACGACGCAGAGGACCTGGTCCAGGACACGATCATTCGCGCGTACAGGTCGATTGCCACGTTCGACGGAGCCTATCCTCGAGCGTGGCTGTTCACAATCCTTCGCAACACCCACATCAACCGCAATCGTCGCCGGCGACCGGACCTTTTCGACGACCCGAACGATGTGGAGACCATTGCAGATGCTGGACGCTCGGATCCGGCGGAACTGGTAGAACAGACGGCCTTTCGTGACGCGGTCGTTGCAGCGATCGCGATCCTGCCCGAGAAGATGCGCGTCGTCGTCAAGTTGGTGGATCTGGAGTCGTGCACCTACGCCGAAGTGGCGACGGCCCTCGGTATCCCAATCGGCACGGTGATGAGTCGCCTTCACCGTGGCCGCAAGCACATCAAGGACCAGCTCGTCGCCAAGGGCTTGGTGAACAAGAAAGTGAGTTCAACGTGAGGATGCTTCGAGGCATGAGAGACGATCTGCGCGAGATGCGCAACTGCCATGAGCTCGGTCAGTGGCTGCAGCACTATCTGGACGGGGAGCTCGATCCGACGCTGAGCGCCCAGGTCGACGAGCACCTCGAGACCTGCGTGCGTTGCGGACTCGAGTTCGACACCTATTCCAGGATTAAGAGCGCCTTGCACGATGCGTCGGGCCAATCGCCGGAGCTCGTCGAAGACCAAGTCGCCCTGCGGCGGTTACGTCGCTTCGCCGATGAGCTTGTCGGTCACTCAAGCTCGGGCGAATAGGGGCCGGTGATGGTCTTCTCCACCGCTGTGAACGGCGACGCCGATCACCCGCGGCGTTGGCGCGACGTCTGGGAACCGGTGGACGCGAAGACCCGCGCGGCGCTCGATCAACGCTGGAACGAGCTGCCTGAGTCCGTGCGCACGCCGGGCCAGGTCCTCGGCCGGTTCGGAATCGGCTGCGAGGGGACCCACGGCGTCTTTCCTAAGTGCGACTTCGCCTGCACGCCGTGCTACCACTCTGCCGACGCGAACAAGGTGCGTGTCGACGGTGAACACACATTGCGTGAGGTCGAGGCGCAGATGGCCTTTCTGGAGCGGACCCGGGCGCCGCACGCCCACGCCCAGCTGATCGGCGGGGAGGTGTCGTTGCTGAAAGCCGAGGATCACGCCGCGGCCATCGAGATTATGCGCCGTCACGGACGCGAACCAATGAGCTTCAGCCACGGTGACTTCGACTACGACTACCTGAAGAGGTTGGCCGTGACCGAAGAGGGCAAGCGCCGATTCGGACGAATCTCCTTCGCCGTGCACATTGACTCGACCATGAAGGGACGCCGTGGGATGCGCCGCGCCCCCGATGAGGAGTCGCTGGACCCGTATCGACAAAGGGTGGTCGAGATGTTCCGGCGCCTGCGGCGCGATCACGGTGTTCGCTTCTACTTGGCGCACAACGTGACCGTCACCCCGGCGAACGTGGACCAGATACCCGGAGTCATTCAGCGGTCGCGCCAACTGGGGTTCGGCATGCTCTCGTTCCAACCCGCGGCATTCATCGGCGACGACCGACGGTGGCGCGACGACTACGCCAGCCTCGAGCCGGACCGGGTGTGGGCGAAGATTGAAGAGGGAGCCGGATCGCGTCTGCCGTATGAGGTATTCCAGGTCGGCGACACGCGGTGTAACCGCACTGCGTGGGGTTTCTACGTTGGTGACCAGTGGCACGGTTTCGTCAATGATCAAGACCCGAAGGACTTGGCCGCGCGTGACGCACTGCTGGCGCACCTTGGCGGTGTCCACTTCAGGGCCCCGCCGCTGCTCCTGGCGATCCGTCTCGCGCGTGTGACCGCGGCGCACCCGCGTCTCGTGCCTATTGCGGCGGGCTGGCTCGTGCGAACCGTGCGTCGGGCCGGGGGGATTCGGCACCTCTGGCGCGAGCATCCGGTGCCGACAACCTTCGTCATGCACCGGTTCATGCACGCGGCCGACGTGAAACCGGCTTGGGCGCTATTGCAACGCGGCGAGATGAGTGACGATCCGCGAATCCTCGAGACTCAGGAGCGCTTGCTCGCCTGCTCGTACGCTATGGCCCACCCCGAGACGGGCGAGTTGGTACCGGCCTGCGTGCAGCACGGCGTGCTCGACCCTCAGGAGAACTCCAGCCTCGCCGCGTTGCTGCCGATTCCGCGCCGGCGCGGCTTGGGACTCCTCGAGGATGAGGTGACCGACCTCGAGGACGCGAACTGACGTGTTCGACCGGCGCGCCCGCGAACTCTGTCGACCGGTACTGGACACGGCCAGCGAGCAACTGGCGCACCTCGGCGTGCGGGCCAATCCGCTGACGGGACTGGGCTGGACAATCGGGGTCGTTGCGTGCGTGGCGGTGGGGCTCAAGTGGTGGCCGCTGGCCCTCGTCGCCTGGTTGGTCAATCGTTTGATCGACGGGCTCGACGGAGCGCTGGCGCGCAGAGTCGGCGCCACAGATTTCGGCGGCTATCTCGATCTGGTAGCGGACTTCAGCGTCTACGCGGGTTTCGTCGTCGCCCTGGCCATCGCCGAACCAAATGCTCGACTCGCGTCGGTCGTCCTGCTGTTCGCCTACTACCTCTCGGGCACGGCCCTGCTCGCGGCGTCGGCGCTGTTCGAGCGCCGCGGGATCGAGCGTGGCGACGAACGGTCCGTCCGCTTGCTCGGGGGGTTGGCCGAGGGCCTCGAGACGTTGCTCGCCTACGTGGTCATCGTGGTGGTGCCGTCCATTGCGGTGTGGGTGGAATGGATTTTCGCGGTCATGGTCCTCATCACCGCCGCTCAGCGGGTCATTTGGTCTCGACGCGCTCTGTCGGGCGCAACGCCCGCATCGGGCCGGGACCCGAACATCCAATCTGACGCGACGTGAAGGGGTTTTGATGAGTCACGAATCCTTCGAGCAGTGGTCCGACTACGTGTCGAAGTTCCACCGCGAACACCCTGGCATCACCGAGGACATCCTTTCGCGCGCCACCAGCGCTCACGGCCTTAACCCCTACCAGTGGATCGTCGCGCCGATCCCATTGGGATCACGCACGCTGGACCTCGCGTGCGGCAGCGGGCCAAGCCTGCGGCAGCGTCCCGGGGAACGGTGGATTGGTATCGACCGATCGATCAGTGAACTGACGCGCTCGCACTTTTCGGGGACTGACAACATCCTCCAGGGTGACGCTACGGCGTTGCCGTTCGACGACGCCACCTTCGACGCCGTGGTGTGCTCGATGGCGGTCATGGTCATCCAGCCTTTGGGTGCAGCACTCGATGAGGTGTATCGGGTATTGCGCCCGGGTGGGATGTTCGTCGTGACGATGCCGGGGCGGCGACCCGTTTCCATCCGCGACGTCGCGCGTTACGCGCGACTCGTCGCGCACTTGCGCCGTCATCGCTTGACCTATCCCAACGAGCACGTCTTGCGTCGAGACCGGACAACCTTCGAGTCACGGGGCTTCGAGCTCATCGAAGACACGAGGCTCGGCTTCCGATTGGCCATCGACACGCCGGAGACCGCAATGAGATTCGTCGAGTCGCTCTACGTGCCCGGGGCCACCAGCGCCAACGTGTCCAGAGCCCAGAGACTGGCCGCGATGTGGGTCGGTAGCGATATCGGGATACCGCTGCGACGAATCACCACGCGTCGAGGGTTGGCGGCGTGAATCCGCGCGCACCACGGATTGTCTGCTCCGATGCAGCGCCGGCGGATCGGATAGCCGACTGTCTTCGAGACCGCACCTACGACGAACCCCAGGAGATGACGTGATCGATTCGACGAGTGGAGATAGTTTCGACGGAGGATCGTCATCCGATCAGCAGAGAGACGTGCAACGCGCGTACGCCGCGGATGCGCGGACGGGCCATCTGAAGCTCGACCGACTGCGCTTCTTCCGGGTGATCGCCGAGTCGATCGGCATCCAAGGACCGACCGGCGGCGTCGTCATCACTGCGGCGATCCTGGCGAGCATCGTCGGCGGTGGTACCGCGCTGGTCCAGGTCATCGCGGCGATCGCCATGGGCTTCGTCGCGTACGCCTTCGTGATCTTCACGCGGACCTTCAACAGCGCCGGCTCGGTGTACGGGTTCACCGGCGCGGTCGCCGGTCCCTACGTCGGGTTCCTCTCGGCCTGGGCGCTCACGCTCGTCTACGTGAATTTCGCCGGCGGCGTCTACGCGAGCACGGCGGACGAGGCACAACCGGCGCTGGCCTCGATAGGAGTCAACTGGCCGTGGCCGGTGTACGCGGTCATAGTCTTCGCTCTCGTCACAGTGCTGGCGTTCCTCGACATCAGGGTCTCCTCCAGCATCATCCTGATCGTGGAGGGACTGTCGATCCTGTTGGTGATCATTGCGTGCGTCATCATCACCGCGAAGGGCGGCTACCACCACCACGCCTTCAGTACCGCCCCCTTTAGGGCCACCGGACTCTCCGGGGCGGCGCTCGGGCTGGGCACCGTGTACGCCTTCTCGGTCTTCTCCGGCTTCGAAGGCGCGGCGACGCTCGGCGAGGAGGCGCATCAGCCCCGGCGCAACATACCCCGAGCGATCTGGATCTCGCTGGCCGCGGTCGCGACGTACGAGATACTGGTGTCGGCGGTCATCCAGAACGCCTTTCCCAGCGTCAAGGCGCTGTCGCTCTCCGCGGTGCCCCTGGTCACCGCGACCAATCAGTTCGTGACGCCGTGGTTCGGCGACCTCATCAATTGGGGTGCGGTCTTGAGTTCGTTCGGGGCGGCGCTGGCCCTCATGGTCGGGGCGAGTCGGATCATCTTCGCCCTGGCCCGCGACGGCTTCGGCCCGAAGGTACTGAGACGTACGAGCCCGACTACCGGGGCACCGACCGGGGCGGTCGGGCTTGTCGCCGTCGTGAGTTTCGCTCTGCTCGTGAGCTTCCTGTGGGAGCGACAGGCGACGACCGCCGTGGCGGTCATCCTCACCTACGGCGCCGACCTGATCATCGCTGCGTACACCCTCGCGGTGGGAGCCGCGCTGGTCTTGGTGATCCGAGCGAGGATGCCGTGGTATCGCGGAACCATCTTGGGCGTCGGGCTGGTGGTCCTCGGTTACGTGGCTAAGGAGACGTTCGTTCCGCTGCCGTCGGGGCCGTACCGTTGGGACTTCCTCGCGGCGGCGGCGTCGTTGGTCGTCGGCATCGCGCTGCCGATCTTCTCACGACGACTCCGGGCGGGGATCACGACCTCGCCGCTGCTGCGAGTCGGCACTCGCGCCCTGCTCGGCGAGACGTCGACGTTCGACGCCGAGCGGAATCGATCGCGATACCTACGTCGAGTGGAATAGACCGGAGGCGTGGAGGATCGATGGACACACCGCCGGTAGGAGCCGTGAAGGAGATCGTCGGGGTCTACGACGCCGACTCCTCGCTGATGGGTGAGTTCTCGTACTGGGTCGGCTCACGTCTCGGTAGACGGCACTGTGGTCTCTGCGTCATCACCCACGGTGCGTTTGGACCCCGTCGCGGGTGGGCTCAGTGCGCAACTCGGTTGCCCGTGCCGTTCGTGACCTATCACCGCGACGACGTGCCCTTTGACGTCAAGGCTCTCAATCTCAGGCAGCTGCCTGCGGTGATCTTTCGGATGGACAATGGGGTTCGAGTCGCGATGGACCGACCCGCCATTGACGCCTGTGGTGGATCAGCCGAAGAACTGATGTACATCCTGTTGTCGCGACTGGCGCGGCCGGAGGATCTTTGCCTCTCGTGACGACCGTGCATCATCAGTCGTCGTCGCGTACGGACGCCGAGTCAGGAACGGCGTTGGCGAAAGGGGGCCAGGTAGCCAATGCTCGAAACGAAGAACGGAACGAAGTAATTGGTAATGATGCGCAGCCAACTCGCCAGTCCGGCGTGGCCCGACCAGATGACTGAACCTTGGTTGACCAGGGACAGCAGGGTACCGACGACTGCGGACACGGTGACGCCGGTGCGCAGCGTGTAGCCGCGAAGGACCAGGCGCAGACCCTCACTCGGTGACCTCCATGACGGCACGTGACGCCGTTCTCGTGAAGTGATTGATCGGTCGCGAGGACCTTCGCCTTGACGTTCGCGCATCATGAGCCCACTCGTTGGAAGATTGTCGTGATCAACGCGAGACGGTCGCTCACGAGCAGGAAGCCCATGATCCCGAGTGCGCTGGCGCTCACGACCGTCACCAATCGGCCGTGACGGCGCAGCCACGCGAGCGGGCCACGAACTCGCTCGAAGAAGATGGCCACGAGCAGAAACGGGGCACCGAGACCGAGTGAGTACACACTGAGCAAGATCGCTGCAGAGCCGACGTGACCCTGTTGCGCGGACAACGCCAAGACTGACGCAAGGATCGGTCCGACGCAGGGCGTCCAGCCGAAGGCGAACGCCGCACCTGCCACGGGCGCCGCGAAGGGTCCAAGTCGAGCCAAGCGCGAGTGGGGACGCCATTCACGGAAGAGACTGGGAGAGCGAGACAGAAGGGTGGCGAACATGAATAGCGACATCGCCACGATGAGCAGACCAGAGACCCGCGTAAGGAGACCCTGTTGGTGGATGACCGCGCGTCCGACCGCACTGGTGGACAGACCGAGCAGGACGAAGACCGTACCGAATCCGGCGACGAAGAGAGCGGTGTCGCGAGTCACGCGACCCAGGCCGCGGGGGCGAGACGTATGAACCTGGGTCGACGTACCCGGAGCGGGGTTCGGTAGGGCCTCGGGACGGGTCACGTCGAGTCCTGCGACGATGGAGAGGTACGCCGGCACCAGGGGCAGAACACACGGTGAGGAGAACGAGGCGACGCCACCGGCGAAGGCGGCCAGCACGCTGACGCTGCTGACGCTCACGGGTCAACGCGGCACGATCACGCCGTAGAGTTGGCTCAACTCGGTGGCGAGCGTCGTACTGTCGAATCCACCGACGTGCGTGGTGAGCAAGTGGCCGTGCGCGTCGTAGAAGGCGGTCATCGGCATCGTGCCGGTGCCCCCGAGGGCTTGGTACAGACCGTCACCTTGTGATCCACCGACGTCGCTCAGTACGGCGGTTACCGATTGGTCGAGACGATACTGCTGGGCGAACGATTGACCGTTTCCGGTCTCGAGGGCGTTGACCTCAACGACGTCGACGTGACCCTCGAGCAGCGCACCGTCGTGGGCGAACACCGGGAGCTCCGATGCGCACACCGTGCACCAGGAGGCGAAGAAGTTCACGACCACCGGGTGGCCCCGGAACTGGGCGAGCGAGACCTTCCCCGATGCCCCAAGCCGGGGCAGCGACCACCCCGCGATGGTGGTTCGGTAACCACCACTCGATGCATGGTTGGAGAACGCCAGCCCGACGGCGGCCGCAAAGATCATGGTGCCCGCCGTGGTGGCCGCAATGGTCCGGCGCCGGCGCTTGCGCGTAGTCGCCGAGCGACTGGCGGCGACTCGGGCGTTGGTCAATGATTGGCGCTCACCCGATTGCACCGACGGCACGGCCTTCGCGGTTTTCGGACGGGCCTTAGGTCCCTGTTTCTTGCCCACGTGCCTTCTCCTCAACGTTAGTATTGACTGCGCCGCGACAACTGAGAGCGCTCGTGTCACGTTCGCCTTCTCTGATGACTGCGTCGCAGTGGGAAACGCAATCCGAATCTCGACTATTCCAATTACTTTCGAGAAATCGATCTTCGTGCGCTCGCAACGCCTTTCAGATGACTGCCGTCACGCGGCGAGAGGCGTTCACGCCGCTGAATGAACAAAATGACCGTTCCACGGAATAGGCACCACGTCAACGGGGTTCCCAGTTCGTACGGCACTCAATTCGCAGTGCCGAAAGAAGTTGGCGCACGAGCGTCGCACATCACGAGAGAAGAGACTCCATGAGCACACAGGTATCCCAACAGCGAACGATCGGGCAGAGCCAGCCGGGCTCTGCGTCGGCGGTGGCGAAAAAATTAGCCGGACCCGCGATTGTCGCGGGGATGCTCGGCGGCATGTTTCTCGCCCTCATCATGATGATCGTGATGGGTGCTGCGGGCATGGGCTTCGCGAGCGCCATCAATCTCGGCATGCCCGCCTTCGTGTACACGATTACGCCGCCCTTGCAGATGCTGCCGAGCCTGATGGCCGGTATGGGCATCAACCTGCCCTCGGCGGCGATGGCGCAGCTGAACATGGCCGTTCACAGTGGTCACATCAGTACTGCGATGGCCCACCAACTTGGCAACATGTTGCTCTCCATGCACATCCCCATGGCGAAGGTGCAGATGATGGGTTCGATCATGACCGGGCACGCGACGAACGCGACCGTCACAACGTTGTTGTCGCAGATGACGCCGTCGGCCCGTGCCGCCGTGATGTCGGCGATGCCGCTCAACGCCGGGCACATGGTCGTCGGCTTGATCCTGCACTTCATGTTCGCCGCCTTCCTCGGACTTGCCTTCTTCGCCGTACTGGGCGCGTTCGCGAGGTTCGGTCCGGCTGCCTGGCGAACGAGGAGTGCCTTCATGTCCTTTGGCATGACCGGCGGCGCGATCGTCTACGCGGTCATGCGCTTCGGGCTTTTGCCGTCGACCAACCCGATGATGGGCTTCGTGCCCCAGATCGCCTTCTTCATCGCGCACCTGGTCTTCGGACTGGTCGTCGGGGCGGGATTCGCCATGGCGTACGAACGTCGTGCGGTCGCCAAGAGCCTGCCGTCAGCCCAATAATCTTCGCGCCGCACCCGCTCCCTTCGTCCACCCCACGAGGGGAGCCGGTGCGGCCGATCCAGTTTCCACTCTGATTGGATGGAAGCACCTCGACCGAATGGAGTTTCCTATGGCGACCAAGCAGTACGACCTTGTGATCATCGGCGCCGGCAGCGGCAACATGCTCATCACCGAAGAATTCGACCAGTGGCGCGTCGCGGTCGTGGACGCCGACCGCTTCGGCGGAACGTGCCTCAATCGCGGCTGCATCCCGTCCAAGATGCTCGTCTACAGTGCCGACGTCGCTCAGGCGGTTCGCCACGCCGACCGCTACGGCGTTCGTGCGACGCTGGACGGCGCCGACTGGCCGGCGATTCGTGAGCGGGTGTTTGGGCGCATCGACCCGATCCACGACAGTGCCGTGCGCTATCGCCGCGAAAACGGCATCGACGTGTATCTCGAGCGAGCCCACTTCGTGGGACCCAAGCGACTCCAGGTCGGCGAGGACGTCCTCGAATCCGAGAGATTCGTCCTCGCGGCCGGTGCGAGGCCTTTCATCCCGCCGATCTCGGGACTCGACGGCGTCGACTACTACACGTCGGACGATCTGATGCGAATCGAATCGCTGCCCGCATCGCTCGCGGTGGTGGGAGGCGGTTTCATCGCCGCTGAGATGAGCCACGTGTTCGGCTCCCTCGGTTCGTCCGTGACTGTCATAGAGCGGGGCGAACACCTGCTCGCGCGTCACGACCACGACATTCGCGAACGCTTTACCAGGGTGTTCCGGTCACGCTTTGACGTGCGGCTGCACACGCAGGTCGAGCGCGTCGAGCGTATCGAGTCGGGAGTTCGACTGCACCTCGTGGACGATACTGGGCACCAGTCTCTCGATGTCGAGGCACTCCTCGTCGCCACGGGTCGTCGTCCCAACAGTGATCTGCTGGACGTGGGCGCTGCGGGTGTGGAGACGGACGTCCACGGCCATGTCCGCACCGACGCGACGTACCAGACCAACGTGCCCGGGATCTGGGCGTTCGGCGACCTCGCGAATCACTTCCAGCTCAAGCACATGGCCAACATCGAGTCGCGGATCGTGGGCCACAATCTGCTTCACCCCGAGGATCCGCAGCGGGCAGACTTTACGGTGGTCCCGTCGGCGGTGTTCGCCGACCCTCAAGTGGCCTCCGTCGGCTCGACCGAAGAGGACCTGCGTGCGCTGCGACGCGATTACGTCACAGCCACTCGCTCCTACGGCGACACCGCCTACGGTTGGGCGCTCGAAGACACGTCGAGTTTCGTCAAGGTACTCGCCGACCCGGTCACCCGGTTGGTGCTCGGCGCGCACCTCATCGGGCCGCAGGCCTCCACGCTCATCCAGCCGTTGATCCAAGCCATGTGTCTCGGAAATACGGTGGATCAGTTGGCGCGCGAAGTCATCTATATCCATCCGGCGCTGACCGAGGTGGTCGAGCAGGTTCTGCTGGCGCTGTGAGCAGCTGCCGGCCTCGACCTCAGGCGCGGCCGCGGAAGATATCGAAGGTCTCCCTGAAGACCCAGGTGGCCCGACCAAACGGTCCGGTCGAGCACGAGGGTGGTTCCCGACCATCGACCGGGTAACCACGGTCGTCGTCCGTGCCAGTGGCCGCCTTGAGGCGGCGTCGTTCAAACGCCATTGAGTTCACCACAAAAGCGTAGACCGTGCTGCGCGTGAGGGGTAGCCGATCGGCGCTTTGGATCACCATTGAGTGGATCGCTCATTGCGCGGCGCAACTCGCGGCGATGAAGAAGCGACACCTACTTCGTGTCAGCGCAAAGGCACCCCATGTTGTTGGACCAATTCGGCGTGTCTCACCAAGTTCTGTCATCGGGCGAAAACTCGTCACCGGCGAGGACCGTTCGAGATGTTGCACCGATCGGGACCAATGACCACGGGTGGCCAGAGGCTCTCCGGTTGTCGGCAGTTCGGGTTGGGGAATAGACATTCTTGAATCCCCTCCGTGGTGGTGGCGTCAATGAGTGCAACTGAGCAATCTACGACGTAGAAGCCGATCGAAATTGGACGGACTCGTTCTGGCGAGTGGGCGAACGCGGAGCGGTCGACGTTGGTTAACCCGTGGGCACGTCACACGATCCATGTCGTTGGCCCCTCGCCAGATCGAACCCGTATCTAGAAGAACCCGCTCATCAGTCTTGCTATTCCATAGAACACGGCAGCGTCGGAAATAGGGGGGGCGACTCACGGATGATTGCTCGATTCGGCGGTAAAAGTCGCGAGGGAATAGTTTGGTCGTTGTCGGGTTCCTCAGGTATGACTAATCAGTTCATTCCCATCACGGTCTATTGGCGACCCGGTTGCCCTTTCTGCGATCGGCTTCGCCACGGACTACAGGTCGCCGGTGTGCGGACCGAAGAGATCAACATCTGGGACGACCCGTCGGCGGCCGCCGCGGTACGAATGGTGGCGAACGGGAACGAGACGGTGCCCACCGTCACCGTGGGGACCATGGTCATGGTGAACCCGTCGGTCAAGGCGGTCTTGGGGGAGATTCAGAGTCAGTCCCCGGACATGATTCCAGTTGTATCCAGTCAAGCTGTAGATGTAGGAGAGTCCGGTCGTACGACGTTAGAGATCGTGCAGCGGCTGACCATTGTCACTTTGATCGCCCTGAGCTTCCTCGCGGAAGGTCTTGGTTATGGGGCCCTCAGTTGGGGAATCGACGGGCTGAACGTCGCTCTCTACTTCGTACTCAAAGGATTTCGTCGACGCAGTCTCGATAACATGAGTATGTACGAACACTGATTTACTGCCAGCGAATTGAGGAAATGAGTGTCTGAGATCGATGCGGCGATCTGGCAAACGGGTCCCCGGCGAGCCCGAAGTTGCCGACTAGAGCTTGTACGCGCAGCCGTCCCAATACGCGGCCAGGCGAGGTCGTTTCTTCCCTCGTAGCTCGATGACCAATTTCTGGGGCTGCCCGCTGGCTCCGCCCGCGTACCTCACCTCGATGCCATCAGCACTCTCGCGAGCGGACTCGGCAAAGTCCATGGGGCGCACCGTGTCGATGCCCAGCGTCGTCAACGTGCCCGAGCAGCACCGGCTTCGTTTGGCCTGCACGAATACCACGCCACCGCGAGACGTGACAAAGTTCCCAGCGAGCTCGGTCACCTGCACTTCCACGCAGTTCAGCATAGGTGACTGGTCAGTGGATTTGCGTGTCCCATTGAGCTGGGAGAGTCACCGGCGGACTCGCTTACGCGCCCAGGGAGACGACGCCGGCAGTCAATCGTGCAGCGGATCACCTCGCGCCGAGATATCATCACTGGCCGGTCGCTACCTCGCGTGGTACCGACATAAGGCCCCCGGTGCTTTCGCGCACCCAACTGATTTCCAGGTCCACTTTCGCGTCGAGCAGGAGATTCATGACCGGGCAGCGGGCTTCGGTCTCCGCGATGACGGCGGCGAGTGCCTCGAGCGAAGAGTCGGTAGCGACGATGGCGCGGACGCGAACTGTCTGAAAATGTGGTCGAACGGTGCGATTCCCGAGTCGACCGCGAATGTCGATGGTGAAGGCGGCGTCGAAGCGGATGGACTCGTAGTCCAGATCCATGTCCGTTGCGGTCCGCCGGAAGGTGACTGACTCACAACCACAGAGTGCGCCCAGTACCGACTGCAGTGGGGACGGACCCTCACCTGAGCCTCCTGCGTTCACTGGTTCGTCGAGGACCGAGACGCCGTACTCGCTGTAATCGACAACGGTTCGCATACTGGCGGGGTTCTCTGCCGTCAGCGTCTTTCTTCGAAGCCACTTGTGGGCGTCGGGGTCGTAGGGCTCGTTCATTGGCATCCTTATCGCTAGAGGTACTCATTGTCGGTGTCGAAACTAGGCGACTTGACGCGGCTAGTCGATCGGCTGAAGTGGTCGCAGCCGAGTTCATTGTCGCCGGAGTCGTTGAGGAGCGAGGTGCTGGCTGGGTGCGGCGCGAGAGTGCAGTTGACGCGACGAGACCATCGATGTGATGAGACAGAGGAATTCGTCATTCGACGGACCGTAACAGGTGCTCAATGAGATCGACGAGATTGATTGCTGCAAAGTTTGGGGGATGAAAGACGTCGGGGAAGACTCGCTCGTTGCGGTTCACCCAAGCTGTGATGAAGCCTGCAGACGATGCCCCGTGCAGATCCCAAGGGTGCGCCGCAACCATGGCAAGATCCCGTGGCTCGACGCCGACCTCGTCTGCGATATAGCGGTAGGCCTCGACACGGGGCTTCCACAGTTGCACGGCTTCGACGGAGTAGACGTGGCTCACGAATGATGTCAGTGCGGCGCGCTCGAGGAGGTCTCGTGTGATGAATTCGCTACCGTTCGTCAGCGCCAGAATTGGCAGGCCTACCTTGGCGAGTCGCTGGAACGCGGGAGTCACGTCGGGGTGCACGTCAAGTTCGGCGAATTGCGCCAGGATGCGCGCGCTGGCACCCGGTGGGGTATCGCGGCCACTCGCGGACATGATCTCATCGAGCGCGACGCCGGCGAGCGAAGCGAATGAGCCGTAATCTCCGCTCGCCGCCAGAGCCATGCCGTCGCGCAAGAGAATGGCGAACCACCACTCGAGGCTGTGAGGGGG
>Ga0307372_10004765_pt1 | contig 20728 bp, 17 predicted proteins | sample OX1MG_FD_202533 | JGI IMG/M metagenome (GOLD analysis project Ga0307372, IMG submission 202533) | Soil microbial communities from Risofladan, Vaasa, Finland - OX-1 | ecosystem: Environmental > Terrestrial > Soil > Coastal area > Acid sulfate soil | place: Finland: Risofladan, Vaasa | collected...
GTGACCTTCATCCACTGTTACTACGGCTACTCGGCCGAAGGCGGGCCGGCCGGGGTCGGGGTGGCCGCCGGCCGGGCCATCCGGATGTCCCTCATCGTCGTCGTGGTCCTCAACTTCTTCCTGTCGACCGTTCTCTTCAGTGGGGCCTCGTCCGGGGCCAGGCTGGTGGGATGAGGCAGCTCAGCGCACTGGGACGAACCGCGGTCGTCCTCCTGGCCATCGCGGTGGTGGTGGCCGGGGTGGTGGTGATCGAGAAGGCGGTGGGTGGGGCCTACAGCGGGAACCAGCTGGTGGTCGGCCGCTTCTCCTCCGCCGGGCAAGGCATCCAACCCGGCGCCGAGGTCGACTTCGCCGGCGTCCAGGTCGGCCGGGTCTCGTCCATCGCCCTGGTCAACCGGGCCGCCCAGGTCACCCTCAGCCTCTACCCGAGCTTCCACTTCCCAGCCAACGGGACCGCCACCATCCAGCCCCAGAACCTGTTCGGAGCTGACGCGGTCGCCATCACCTCGCCCACCGGGCAGCAGGGCCCGTACCTGAAGCCCGGAGCCCCCATCCCCCATACCAAGGTGGCCAGCGAGCTCACCGATCTATTGGCGGTGGCCGACCCCCTCCTCCAGCAGATCAACACCACCGACCTGTCGCAGTCCCTCTCCGAGCTGGACCAGGCCACCAACGGCGCCGGTGCGGAGATCGCCACCGGCATCACCGAAGCCTCCAAGCTGGGGACGCTGCTGAGCACCACCCTCGGTGCCCAGCTCACCGCCCTCGACTCGCTGGCCGCCGTCAACCGCGCCCTGCTGCCGGCCGCCGCCCAGCTGGGCACCGTCTCCCAGGACGCCAACACCGCGCTGCCGGCCATCAACCGGGCCCAGGACGACTTCCAGCGCCTGCTCGAGTCGATCAACCCGTTGGCTGAGAACCTGGCCCAGTTCCTCAGCCTGTACCACCCGGACATCGCCACCCTGCTCACCACCGGGGACAACGTGACCCGGGTGCTGCTGAGCCACCAGACCGACATCAGACAGACGATCACCGGGCTCTACCAGTACGTCTACCGCCTCTCCCTCGCCCCGGCCGATACCCTGCCCGACGGCTCGAGGATCGGCTACTTCCAGGTGTTCATCGACTTCTCCGACGTCAACAACCTGGTGTGCAGCCTGATCGCCCCGGCCAGTTCCGGCCTGGCCGCCCTCGCCCCCCTCCAGGCCGCCCTGGGCGCCGCCGGGAGCGGCTTCGACTGCTCGGCCCAGACGGCCACCTTCAACCAACTCAATCCGCCGGCGGCCACGACCACCTCGGCAACAGCCCCGTCCACCGCCCAGCAGGGCGCCAACGTGGCCCAGCAGGTGTACCAGGCGCTGGGCGCCCCCAAAGCGCCGGCTCCCCAGTCCCTCGGCGGCTACCTGTCCATGCTCCTCGGTGGCCTCTGATGGCCCGCTGGCCCTGGCGTCGCTCCTCCTCCGGCCGCAAGAGCCATCTCCCCACCGTGCTCAAATTCGGGGCGTTCGTGGTCGTCGCGCTGGTGCTGCTGGTCGCGCTGGCCATCCGGGTCGGGAACATCTCCCTGTTCACCCACCGGACCACCTACCAGGCCCAGCTGTCCGACGTCACCGGGCTGCAGCCGAACAACGCGGTGAAGATCGCCGGTGTCACCGTGGGCCAGGTGACCGGCATCAGCGTCCAGCGTGACCACGCGCTGGTGACCTTCTCCATCAACAACGACGTGCACCTGCGCTCGAGCACCAAGGCCGGGCTGCAGCAGAACAACGTGCTCGGCCAGCAGTTCCTCTACCTGTACCCGGGGTCGACCGGAAAGGACATCCAGGCCGGCTACGTGCTGCCGCTGTCCCAGTCGATCTCCGATCCCGGGGTGGGCGCCTTCCTCAACGCCCTCGGCCCGTTCCTCTCCGCGGTGAACCCGGCCCAGGCCAACACCTTCGTCCAGAGCGTGCTCGCCGCCCTCCAGGGGAATCAGGACAAAGTCGACCAGCTGATCAACGACTCGGCCACCGTCGCCCAGACGGTGGGATCGCTCGACACCCAGGTCGGTCAAGTGATCGACGCCCTCAACCAGGTCTTCACCGCCCTGGCCCAGAAGAGCTCCGACGTGGGCAGCCTGCTCGACAACCTCCAGTCGGTGTCCCAGACCTTCGCCGCCCACAACGACCTGTTGGACACGGTGGTGACCAACCTGGCCAAGTTCACCGGGCAGATCGCCGCGGTGGTCCAGACCAACCAGGGCAACCTGGCCACCACCATCAGCGACCTGCAGTCGGTGACCTCGGTGGTGCAGGACCACGAGAAGAGTCTGAGCGCCGGGCTGTCCTCGCTGGGGGCGGGCCTCAACCCCTACACCCTCATCTCCAACTACGGCCAGTGGTTCCAGGTCAAGTCCGTCTACACCTGCCTGGCCGGCGAGACCACCTGCTTCTACAACAACGGGGGGAACCCGCCGCCAGGTTCGGGGCCCTTCGGCGGTGCGCCCCCGACGTTGGGTGGGGCCACCACCGGGACCTCGGGCGCCGCCGCCAGCACCTCGCCGGAGTCGATGCTCCAGATGGTGGCCGGAAGCGGTGGAGCGTCGTGAAAGCGTTCACCGACCGCAACCCCCGCCGGATCGGGACCGTGGTGGTGGTGGTGACCCTGGCCGCGGTGCTGGCGGTCTTCGCCTTCAACGGCAGCACCTTCTCCTCCGGCTACACGGTGAAGGCCCGGTTCTCCAATGCCGCCGGCATGGGGCCGAACGCCGATGTGCTCCTGGCCGGGGTGGCGGTGGGCAAAGTCAAGTCGGTGAGCCTCAGCGGGAACCACGTGACCGTGGACATGACCGTCAACCAGGGGGTGGTCCTGCCCCACAACACCACCGCCTCCATCAGTGTCGAGACCCTGCTCGGCCAGCTCGTGGTGGACCTCAAGCCGGTCAGCGGATGGAACAACCCGCTGGGCGACGGGGCGCTGCTGACCAACACCTCGATCCCGGTCGAGTTCCAGAACATCCAGAACGAGGCCGGGGGGCTGCTGACCAAGACCGACGCCACCGCCATCAACCAACTCATCTCCTCCCTGGCCGCCATCACCCAGGGCAAGCAGCAACAGGTGGCCCAGATCATCAACGGCCTGAACGGGTTCACCGGCGTGATCAACCAACGCCAGACCCAGGTGAGCCAGCTCATCGCCGCCGCCAACACCCTCTCCCAAACGGTGGCCACCCACGACAGCCAACTGGGGTCGGCCATCGACAACCTCACCACCGTGATCGGCAGCCTGGCCCAGAAGGGGACCGATCTGGGCAACCTCATCGACAACACCCAACAGGCGGCCGGTCAGATCAACACCCTGGTCACCAACAACCGGCCCCAGCTCCAGGCGGTGGTGACCCAGCTCCAGTCGGTGCTCGGGGTCCTCTCCCAACACCAGCTGGACCTGGCCCAGGGGGTGTCGAGCGCGGCGGCGGCGATCACCGGCTTCTCCTCGATCGGCTCCTCGGGATCCACGCCGGTGAGCTGGGGAAACATCTTCTTCAACGTGCTCGGCTCCACCCCGCTGGAAGGGGTGCTGGGCAGCTGCGGAACCCTGGACCTGGTCCTCACCCAAGCGCTGGGCCCCGACCCGCTCCCCTGTAGCCAGCAGAACGGGCCGCTGGTCGGCACCACCCCGGCCCCGGCCACCAGCGCGGCGCCGGCGACCGCCGGGGCCAACGCCAACCCGACCACCACCACCTCGGTGCCATCGAGCGCGCCGACTTCACCGACCACCTCGACGACCCCGACGCTCGGTAACGGCATCGCCGGCATCCTGGGGCTGGGGAATCAGGGCGGCGGATCGTGAGACGCCGCCTCCTGGCCCTGGGCACCATCGTGGTGGCGGTGGCGATGGTCGTCGCCCTGCTGTCGGTCACCGTGTTCACGTCGACCCCCACGTATCCGATGAAGGCGGTGTTCGCCAGTGCCAACGGGCTGTTCCCGGGAAACGCCGTCGAGATGCTCGGCGCTCCGGTCGGGACGGTGACCAACGTGGTCAACACCGGCAATACCGTCCTGGTGTCCATGGAGGTCCAAACCAAGTATCCGGTGCCCGCCGGGGTCCAGGCGGCGCTGGAGTCCCCCCAGGTGCTCGGCGAGCCCTCCATCGAGTTGTCCCCCGGCTACACCGGCGGGCCGCGGATGCCCCCGGGCAGGACCATCCCCCTCGCTCGCACGTCGGTTCCGGTGTCCACCGATCAACTCCTGAAGGACGTCCAGAGTTTTCTGTCCCAGGTCGACCCCCAGGCCACCGGGAATCTGATCACCAACCTCTCCCAGGACCTGTCGGGCCAGGGTGCCTCGCTCAACCAGCTGTTGGGGAATGCCGCCGGAACCATCCAACTCCTGGCCACACAGGGGAGCAACCTCGGTCAGCTCACCACCTCACTGGCCCAGATCACCGCCACCCTCCAGACCCGGACCACCACCCTCTCCAATCTCATCACCGACTACAACACCGTCTCCGCGGTGGTGGCGTCGCATCAGGCCCAGCTGGGAACGGCCATCAGTGATCTGGCCGGCGCCACCAATCAACTCTCGCAGTTCCTGGGGCCGAACCTGGTCCCCCTCGAGAACGACGTGGCCGGCGTCACCCAGGTCACCCGCACGGTCTCGGCCAACCTGGGCAACCTCGACACCCTGCTCAACTCCACCAACCTGCTGTTCGCCGCGGCCGGACGGGCCTATGACCCCACCCAAAACTGGCTCAACCTGAACCTGGCGTTGCCGGCCGGCACCACCGCCTCACTGGTGTCCGGCTACATCCGCGACCGGCTGGCCGGTATCTGCCGGCGGTTGCTGGCCAACCATGCCGCCGGGCTTCCCGCCGCCACCCTCCAGACCCTGGGCGTCTGCGGCAATCCCAACTCCGGCTTCTTCGACCCGTTGTTGGCGGTCATCCCCTCGATCCTGAACCAGCTGACCAGCGGTCCGGGAGGGGGCCCGTCGGCCACCGCCCTGGCCGCACTGATCGCCAAGGGGATGACCATGATCCCCGGCGCCGCCGACATCCAGCCTCCGGCGGCCACCGCCCCCGCCGCCACCCCGGCCTCGGCCGCTCCGGCCGCGCCCTCGCTCGCCTCCCCGGGCGCCTCGCAGCTCGCTCCCCTGCCCTCGGTCCCCGCCACCCCGCCATCGTCCGGTGGCGGAGTGGGGGGACTGCTCAAGGGCCTCCTGGGAGATCTCTGAGATGACCGTCTCCCGGCGCCTCCGCCTGCTTCTGGTCCTCCTGGTCACCGGGGGCCTGGCCGTCACCGGTTGCAACCTCCCCTTCCAGTCCCCGGCCACCGTCACCACATCGGCGACCTTCGCCGATGTGGGTGACCTCTCCAATGGGGCATCGGTGCAGATGGCCTCGATCCCGGTCGGTCATGTCATCTCCATCTCCCTGGTCGGCCACCAGGCCAAGGTGACCATGGTGGTGAACCAGTCCGCCGACGTTCCCCAGAACCTCACTGCACAACTGCGACGGACCTCGTTGCTCGGCGAGCAGTACGTCGATCTGATCCCGAGCCCGTCCCATCCCGGGGGGCCGATCCGCAACGGGACGGTCATCGCCGATACCTCGGTGCAACCCGGCATCGCCCAGCTCCTCTCCGCGGGGGCGACGGTCATCGGAGGCATCAACAGCACCCAGCTGGCCGATCTGGTGGCCAACTCCGCCCAGGGCTTCGGCGGCCAGGGCGGCAACCTGCGGAGCCTGCTCGACAGCTTGAGCACGGTCATCCACGGCTACGCCGGGCGCACCTCCACCATCCAATCCCTGATCACCAACGCCGACCAGCTGTCTTCCACCCTCGCCCCCGAGGCGGTCCAAAATGCGCAGGCGATCTCCACCCTGTCCCAGACCACCGGGGTGTTGGCCAATCAATCCGACCGGTTGGTGAGTCTGCTCCAGTCGCTCAACGACCTGTCCGTCCAGAGCAGCAGCATCCTTTCCTCCTACACCCCCCAGATCAACGAGGAGTTGACCGGGTTGGCCCAAACCGCCGATTCGTTGCAGGCGACCGAGAACGACCTCGGGAACTTCCTGCAGTTCCTGCCCGGCCACAACACCGCCCTCCAGCAGGTGACCCGGGACAACCAGGTGCAGATCCTCACCGATCTGATCATCTGCGGTCTTCCCGGGGGTGGGTCCTCATCGAACCCGGCCTTCACCTGTGGGACCTCGAAATGATCACCCGCCGGATCATCACCAACCTCATCGTCTTCTTCGTCATCGCCGGGGTACTGATCGTGTTCGGTCTGATCAATCTGCTCGGCAACCCGTTCCAGACCACGACGCCGGTCTCGGCCCTCCTCCCCAATGCCTACGGGATCTACTCCAACTTCTCGGTGACCCTCAACGGCGTGCAGGTCGGAACCGTCCGTTCGGTGTCCCTGACCCCGTCGGGGGCAAAGGTGGACATGGCCATCGACCCCGGGGTCAAGGTCCCCGGCGACGTGGCTGCCGAGATCGAGATCGCCAACACCCTCGGTGAGCAGCAGATCGACCTGGTGCCCCAACACGGGGGCACCGCCCCTCCGCTGAAGGCGGGGGCACGGATTCCGGTTGCCCCCGGGGGCGCACCCGCGGACATCGGACAGGTCATCGCCACCGCCACCCAGTTCCTGGCTGCCATCCCGGTCGACAATCTCAACACCCTGCTCCACGAAACCGCCACCGCCCTCGACGGGAACGCCGCCAATGTGCACACCATCATCACGTCGGGTACCCAGTTCGCCCAGGAATTCCTGGCGTTCCAGCAGGCGTTCAAGTCGCTCCTGGCCAGTGCCCCGCCGGTGCTCGACACCGTCACCGCCTCGTCACCTCAGCTGACCTCGGCGCTGGCCAACACCGCCGCCCTGTTGAACGTCCTGACCGTCCAGCAGTCGAACTTCCTGAGCCTGCTCGACACCGGGGCGGGCTCGAGCCAACTCCTCAACCAGCTGATCGTGGCCGAGCGACCCAACCTGGCCTGTGTGGTCCACGACCTGGGTGCCGCCACCACCAACCTGTCGCAACCCACCAATCTTAACAACCTTGCCACCGACCTGGCCAACAACCAGGAGTTCTTCGGAGCCGTCGAGGGGTTGTCGGTCACCGGGCCCGCCCGGAAGTTGACGGCCAGCGAGCCGGCCCGGACCGACCAGGAGTACCTGCGCACCCGCCTCCTCCTCCCCCCGGTGCTCAGCCCGGCGGCCGAGACCTACTCGACTCCCAAGTCGATCCCGCCGATCAGCCCGGCGGCCGGGTGTTCCACCGAGTTCGGCAACGGGGTGGGGGCTGCCTCCCAGCCCGGTTTCGTCCCGGCGGCGCCGGTGGCCATCAACACCGCGTCGGCGGCGGACGCCCAGGTGAGCGGCGGTGGGACGCCGATTGCCGGCGCCCCGTTGACCACTCCCAGCGCTTCCATCCAGAAGCCGTCGCCCACCCCGTCGACGCCTTTCACCGTGCTGCCCGTGATGGGAGCCGCAGTACTGTTACGGGGCCCGGTCAGGCGGCGACTGCGGAATCGGCGCCATCGACAGGAGATAGAGGAATGACCGACGAGCAAGGCCCCAAGCCCTACAAGGTGTCGGTGGTCGACCGCGAAACCGGCGGCGCCCGGCCCGGCCGGGCCACCGCCGGCGCCGGCGCCACGTCAGAGGCGGATTCGCCCATGGTGGAGGGGCCGGAAGACGGGACGGACGCCGACGGCCCGGGTCCGTCAGGAGCGGTCTCGAAGCCGGCGGCTCCGGTCAAGGCGGCGGCCGCCAAGGGCCGTTGGTACGCCCGGACCCTCGGACGCAAGGGCCAGATCGTGGTGTTGGTCATCGCCATCCTCGGGGTGGTCGGAACCGCGGTGTTCGGTCACGCCTGGGCGACGCTCAACAACCAGGCCGGGCAGCAGGCCCAGGTGCGGACGGTCACCAACAACTTCCTTCTGGCCTTGACCAATTTCGACGCCAAGAGCGTCGACGCCGACTTCAACAAGATCCAGCGATACGCCACCGGGTCCTTCGCCACCCAGTCGAACCAGTTCTTCGGCTCCACCATCCGGAGCCAATTGGAGGCCGCCCTGGCCTCTTCCCGCGGCCAGATCCGCAGCCAGTTCGTCCAGTCGATCAACGGGAACAAAGCCTCCGTCTACTCGGTGGTCGACCAGACCTATGTCAACAACAAGATGACATCGCCGTCGGCCGACGAGCTCCAGATCCAAACCGACCTCACCTTGACGGGATCGGGCTGGAAGGTGTCCAACGTGACGGTGCTCAACAACAGCGGGGCGGGCTCGGGAACCGGGTCATCGTCATCTTCGAGCACCCCGACCACCGCGCCTCCGACCACCGCGGCGCCGTAGGTACGGGCCATTTCCGAGCGAAAGGTCGGAGCGATGCTTCGGGTGTCGGGTCCGACGGGGTCATGCCGGAAGGGCCGGCCCGGTCGAGGGGAGACGCCCTCGCCCGACGTGGTCTGATCGGACGTCGTTGGCCGATCAGTCCATGCCCGGGCGAGAAGCGCCTCGGTCCCCTCAATCCCGTCCCCACCGTTCGGGTTCCCCGTGTCACTATTCACATCGGCACTTCGGGGCCGATCCATGAGGATTGGCGGGAAATTTCCCGGCCGGGGCCACGCTCGGTGGCCGCCAGCCACCGGCCCATGCGGACATCGCACCGCCGGTGGCCGTCACCCCTCCAGCGACCGCAGCAACCCTTCGTCGAAGCTTTCGAGCGAGCCGAGCACGGCCTCACAGAACCCCCAGCGGGCCGACCCGGCCGCCGACGGTTCGGGGACGACCACCACCCGCATCCGGGCGGCCTTGGCCGAGATGGCCCCGTTGAAGGAGTCCTCCACCGCCAGGCAACCGGACGGATGGACACCGAGTTTGGCCGCGGTCGAGAGGTAGGAGCCGGGATGGGGTTTGCCCAGCGTCTCCCACTCTGCCGAGTGCCAGACGGTGACCTCCGATTCCACCCCCAGGCGGCGGAGGGCGGCCTCGATGACCACCGCGTAGGATCCCGAGCACACCGCCACCGGCAGCGACAGGCGCCGGCAGAGGTCGATGGCCTCGAGTGCGCCGGGCATCGGCTCGCCCTTGGCGGCGATCAGTTCGGCCACCCGATCGGTGGTCGCCCGCTCGACCTCCACCGGGGTCATGCCCTTCCAGGGGTGGCGGTCCCACCAGTGGCGGACGGCGTCATCGATCCGCAGGCCCATGGTCTGGCGGGTGTGGGTCTCCGACAGATGCAGGCCCACCGACGCGAACACCTCGATCTCCGCCTGACGCCAGTACGGCTCGGAGTCGATGAGCAGGCCGTCGAGGTCGAAGATCACCGCGGCGATGGGCAGCCCGACGTGGGCCTCGGCGGACGGGACCCCGGGGGTCAGTCGAGCTTCTTCACGACGTCGACCATCGCCTCACCGGCTTCGGTCGGGTTGAGGGCGACGGTGACCCCGGCCGCCGACAACGCATCCATCTTGGCCTGGGCGGTGCCCTTGGAGCCGGAGATGATCGCCCCGGCGTGGCCCATCTTGCGTCCCGGCGGGGCGGTGACCCCGGCCACGTAGGAGACGACCGGCTTGGTCACCGAGGAGCTGATGAACTCCGCCGCCTCCTCCTCGGCCGAGCCGCCGATCTCCCCGATCATCATGATGGCCCGGGTGTCGGGGTCGGCCTCGAAGGCCCGCAGGCAGTCGATGAAGCTGGTGCCCGGGACCGGGTCGCCGCCGATGCCCACACAGGTGGTCTGCCCGACGCCCTGTTGGGAGAGCTCATGGAGGGCCTGATAGGTCAGGGTGCCGGAGCGGGAGACGATCCCCACCGGGCCCCCCGGCATGGCGATGTCCCCCGAGGTGATGCCGATGTTGCATTTTCCCGGCGAGATGATCCCCGGACAGTTGGGCCCGAGCAGGCGGGTGGAGGGGAACTCCCGGACCAGCCGGTTGTAGGCCAGCGCCTCGTCCTGGGCCGGGATGCCCTCGGTGATGCACACCACGAAGGGAACGCCGGCCCCGGCCGCCTCGATGATGGCGTCGGCGGCGAACTTGGGGGGGACGGAGATGAACGATGCGTTGGCCCCGGTGGCCTTCACTGCCTCGGCCACGGTGGCGAAGACCGGGATGCCCTCGATCTCCTCGCCGCCCCGCTTGGGATTGGTGCCGGCCACCACCTGGGTGCCGTAGTCCCGGTTGCGGAGCCCGTGGTAGAGGCCCTGGCTGGTCGGACTGATCCCCTGGACCACGACCTTGGTGTTCCCGTCTACGAAGATGCTCACGACTGGCCTCCCGCCAATGCGACCGCACGGCGTGCGGCCTCGATCATGGTCGGCTCCGCCACCAGGCGGTCCGACAGATGGGCGGCCAGGATCTCCCGGCCGGCGACGGCGTTGGTGCCGTCCAACCGCAACACGATGGGCGAGCTGATCTGCACCCGTTCGAGGGCCTCGAGGACCCCGTTGGCCACCTCGTCCACCCGGGTGATGCCCCCGAAGATGTTGACGAGGATGGAACGCACCGCCGGGTCGGAGTTGATGACCTCCAAGGCGGCGGCCATCACGTCGGCATTGGCACCACCCCCGATGTCCAAGAAGTTGGCCGCCGAGCCCCCGCACTGGTTGACCACGTCGAGGGTGCTCATGGCCAGGCCGGCGCCGTTGGCGATGATCCCCACCGAGCCGTCGAGCCCGATGTAATTGAGGCCCCGGGCCTTGGCCCGGGCCTCGCGCTCGTCCTCGACATCGCTGCCGGCGAACTCGTCCCACTCCGGATGCCGGAAGGCGGCGTTGTCGTCCAGGGTGACCTTGGCGTCCAGGGCGTGGACCTTGCCCTCGGGCGTCAGGATCAGCGGATTGATCTCGGCCAGGTCGCAGTCGCCTTCGGTGTAGCAGGTGTACAGCTTCACCAGCAGGTCGGCGGCCTGGGCCCGGGCCTCGGGGTCGAGGTTGGCCCGGTCCACCCACGCCCGGGCCGCTTCGAGGCTGAGGCCGTCGACCGGGTCGACGTGCAACAGGGCGATGGCGTCGGGATTGGTCACCGCCACCTCTTCGATCTCCACCCCTCCCTCGGCCGACAGCATGCCCAGGTGCTTCTTGGCCGCCCGGTCGAGGGTGAAGCTGGCGTAGTACTCGCGTTCGATGTCCGAGGCGTGCTCGATCCAGAGCCGCTTCACGACATGACCCTTGATGTCCAGACCCAGGATGTTCCCGGCGTGGGTCCGCACCTCACCGGCGTCGTTGGCCAGCTTGACCCCACCGGCCTTGCCCCGGCCCCCGACTTTCACCTGGGCCTTGACCACCACCGGGTAGCCGGCCTGGTCGGCCTGGGCCACGGCTTCGTCGACGGTGTCCGCCACCCCCCCTTTGGAAATAGGGATGCCGAACCGGGCGAAGTACTGCTTGCCCTGGTATTCGAAGAGATCCACCGGATCCGTTCCTCTCTGTTGGTGCTGCGCTGTTGGTGCTGCCGGTTCTGAACAGGACACTCTGGGGTGACACGACGACCTGGATGCAAAGACTCGATGTGGTTCGAAGGTGGTTGGATCAACCACCTTCTCGGGTGTCGAGGGCGTCGGCCAGCCAGGCCCCGATGGCCGGCAGCGGTGCCCCCGGGGTGAAGACCTCGGCGACGCCCTGGGCCTTCAGCACCGGGATGTCGGCCTCGGGAATGATGCCACCCACCAGGACCAGGACATCATCGCGCCCCTGCTCCTTGAGGCCTTCCATGACCCGGGGGATGAGGGTGAGGTGGGCCCCGGACAGCAGCGACAGCCCCACCGCGTCGGCGTCTTCCTGGATGACGGCCTGGACCACCTGCTCGGGGGTCTGATGGAGCCCGGTATAGATGACCTCGAACCCGGCGTCCCGCAGGGCCCGGGCGATCACCTTGGCGCCGCGGTCGTGCCCGTCCAGCCCGGGTTTGGCCACGACCACTCGATAGGGTCGTTTCACGGAGGCTGATCCTAAACGACATGCCCCCATCCGGCGCCAAACGGCAGGTGGGCCTGCGGTGGCGGCCAGCCGCCGGCCGCCGGCGCCACCGGGCCGAATTGGCGGCTCGGGCCGGAATCGTCGTGGTACGTTCGACCAGTCGCACTCGAGACCACACCCCCCGATTCGGAGGACGCCGTGCCCACGCCGGCCGAAGCCGTGGATCCATCCGACCCACACTCCTCCCGCGTGCCTGCGTCGCGGGCCCGGGGACTGGTGCGGATCGCCCGACCCCGCCAGTGGCTCAAGAACCTGTTGGTGTTCGTGGCTCCGGGGGTGGCCGGAGTGCTCTTCCACCGGCACGCCCTCCTGCAGAGCGCGGCGGCATTCGGGATCTTCTGCCTGGCCGCCAGTGGTGCCTACTTTCTGAACGACTCCCTCGACGCCGAGGCCGACCGGGCCCATCCGGTCAAGCGCGGCCGGCCGATCGCCGCCGGCCTGGTGCCGGTAGGGATGGGACTCGGGATCGGCACCGGGCTCCTGGCCATCTCGATCGCCCTCGGATGGATCCTGGCCGGATGGCACATGGCCGTGGTGATGGGCACCTACGGCGTCATCAACACGGTGTACTCGTTGGGACTGAAGAACGAGCCGATCCTCGACCTCGCCGCGGTGAGCTCGGGGTTCGTGCTCCGGGCGGTGGCCGGCGGGGTGGCCGCCGGGGTGCCCCTGTCCAACTGGTTCCTCATCGTGGCCTCGTTCGGCTCGCTGCTCATCGTCACCGGCAAGCGGTCGGGCGAGAAACGACTGCTCGACGATCACCTCACCAATCACGCCGATGTCCGCCAGACCCTCGGGCTCTACAGTGTCTCCTTTCTCTTGACGGTTCGCACCCTGGCCGCGGCGGTGTCGGTCACCGCCTACTGCCTGTGGGCCTTCGAACGGGCGTCCCAGGTCCACCCCGGGCACGACCCGGTGTGGTTCCAGCTGACCATCGTGCCGTTCGTGATCGCCCTGCTCCATGTGGTCCGCCTGCTCGACTCCGGGGAGGGGGCCGCCCCCGAAGAGCTGGCCATCCGCGACCACCGCCTGCAGATCTACGGCCTGGTGTGGATCGGCTTGTTCGCCATCGGGATCTACGGCTGATGAACGGTCCGCTCGGTCGCCGGGCGCTGCTCACCGGCTGGGGCCGGACCGCGCCCACCTCCGCCGAGGTGGTCCACGCCATCCACCCCGACATCGTCGACCAGGCCATGAAGGCCGCCGGCTCGGACCCCGCTCTCGACCGGGGGCTGATCGCCCGGGGGCTGGGTCGCAGCTACGGGGACGCCGCTCAGAACGCCGGTGGCACCGTGGTGGACGCCACCTGGCTCGATGCCATCCACCAGGTCGATCTCACCCGCGGTCTGATCACGGTGGGGGCCGGGGTGAGCCTCGAGACCCTGATGGAACGTTTCGTGCCCATGGGCTGGTTCGTGCCGGTGACCCCGGGCACCCGGATGGTGACGGTCGGGGGGGCCATCGCCGCCGACATCCACGGGAAGAACCATCACCGGGAGGGGAGTTTCTGCTCCCACGTCACCCGGATGACCCTGGTGACGCCGACCGGCACCGTCGAGTTGTCACCCCGGTCGGATCCTGAGCTGTTCTGGGCAACGGCGGGCGGCATGGGGCTCACCGGGGTGATCACCGACGCCACCCTGCAGATGATCGCCGTCGAGACCAGCTACATGCTGGTGGACACCGAGCGGGCCACCGATCTCGACGACGTGATGGACAAGATGGTCACCGGCGACGCCGGGTACCGGTACTCGGTGGCCTGGATCGACTGCCAGGCAACCGGGAGCCGGCTCGGACGGTCGGTGCTGACCCGCGGCGACCATGCCCGGCTCGGGGACCTGCCGGTCCGCCTCCGGGGGGACCCCGACCGGGCCCGGGCCTTCCATCCCCGGACCCTGCTGACGGTGCCGATCACCCCCCCGAACGGCCTGCTCAACCCTTTGACCGTCGGGATGTTCAACGAATTCTGGTTCCGCCGGGCACCCCGGCACGAGGTGGCCAAACCCCAGCACCTCACCGGGTTCTTCCATCCCCTCGACGGGATCGGCGCATGGAACCGGCTCTACGGCCCGACCGGGTTCCTCCAGTACCAGTTCGTAGTGGCCGACCAGCAGGGGGAAACCGTCCGCCGGGTCATCGAGCGGCTCAGTTCGCTGAAGCTGGCGTCGTTCCTGGCCGTGCTCAAGCGCTTCGGACCCGGGGACCCGGGCCCACTCTCCTTCCCGATGGCCGGCTGGACATTGGCCCTCGACCTGCCGATCGGCTTCCACCGGCTCGACTCGCTGCTCGACGAGCTCGACCAGATGGTTGTGGCGGCCGGTGGGCGGGTATACCTGGCCAAGGACTCGAGGGTGTCGTCCGAGGCCTTTGCCGCCATGTACCCCCGGCTCGACGAATGGCGGGCGGTCCGCCACCGGGTCGACCCCGACGGCCTCCTCCGGTCCGACCTGGGCCGCCGGCTCGGGCTGTGCGGCGATGCCCGTCCCCGACCGGCACGAAAGCGACCGGCAGCCAAGAAGAAACGGGCGCCGGCCAAGAAGGCGGCCACATCCACAGCAACCAACGAACGGAGTTCTCGATGATCGACGCCACCGGCAGACCGCAATCAGTGCTGGTACTCGGGGGGTCGTCGGAGATCGCCCAGTCCATCCTGGCCAAGCTGTGTCCCGGACGGTGCCGCACGGTGATCCTGGCCGGCCGGGACGGGCCGAAGCTGCAGGCGGCCGCGGAGCACGCCGCGGTGGTCGGAGCCGACACCATCGAGACCGTCGACTTCGACGCCACCGACATCGACAGCCACGCCAAGGTGATCGACGGGATCTTCAGGCAGTTCGGCGACATCGATCTGGTGGTGGTGGCGGCCGGTGTGCTCGGCGACCAGGAGGCGGACGAACGCGACCCGGTCGCCGCCGCCCGGGTGATCACCACCAACTTCACCGGACTGGCCTCCGCCATGCTGGTGGTGGCAGCCCGGTTGAAGGCTCAGGGGTACGGCCGCCTGGTGGTGCTGTCGTCGGTCGCCGGTCTCCGGGCCCGGAAGGCCAACTTCATCTACGGGGCCTCGAAGTCCGGCCTCGACGCCTTCTCCCAGGGTCTGAGCGACTCGCTGCACGGGAGCGGGGTGCGGGTGACGATCGTGCGGCCCGGGTTCGTGGTCGGACGGATGACCCAGGGGATGGACCCGGCGCCGTTCCCGACCACCCCCGAGGCGGTGGCCGACGCGGTGGTGCGGGGGATCGAGTCGGGATCGGCGGTGGTCTACGTGCCCTCGATCCTGCGATGGGTGTTCGCCGCCATGCGCAGCCTGCCCGGCTGGCTCTGGCGCCGCCTTCCGGGTTGAACGGGTGCGAGGGCAGAGCCGTACAGCTAGAAGCCGACCCCGCTGTCGATGGGTTGGTTGAGCGGGGATCCGCCCGACGTGCTTCCCTGTTCAACCCGCCCCAGCCGGGGGTGCGGGCACGAACGTCGCGGTGGTGGGCACGTCGCCCCGTGAGAAGGTCTGCGACAACCCGGCCACACCGGGCGCGGAACCCGGAACCCCGTCGGTGAGCACCACCTGAGCTTGGGGCGCGGGACCGGCCACATACCGCGGGGTGAACATGAACCCCCAGGCCGGTGTGACCGTCGGGTGGTAGCCGTCCTGCGAGAGTTGCAGCACCAGGCCGCTGGCCTCCGGCCATCGGTCGGCGTTGCCCATCACGACCAGGACGTCGGTGGCCGACGCCTGCCGCAGATGGGCGACGGCAAAGCCGGTGAGCTGGGCGATCTCCAGGTTCCCGTCCGAGTCGACCAGCGCCGATCCGCGGCCCAGCTGCCAGGCCACCAGGCCGATCGGAAGGACCAGGATGGCGGCCATCGCCCACCCCAGGCCCAACCGCCACCACCGGGTCGGGGGCGCGGCGTCTTCCGACGCCGGGGGCGCGGCCCGGGCCCGGTGCTGCAGGCTGTCCACCGTCAGCACCCCGATCGCCGCCACCGCCGGGACCGGCAGCAGCTCCATCCAGAAAGCCAGGTAGTCGCCGATGGGTCCCACGATGCGCTCCACCGCGATGATCGACACCGCCAGGGCCACCAGGGTGGTGAGGCTCAGCCCGAAGGCGAACCAACGACGGCGCCCGCCGGCCCAGACCATCCCGACCACGGCCAGGGCGGCCCAGACCACCAGCATCTGCTGCCTCCCGGCCGCCGCGGTGGTCATCGATGCGGTGGCCGAGACGTTGCCCCACGGGACCGCGGTGGTCGAGTTGGCCACCACCGCCCACGCCGCCTTCAGGGTGTGGGTGGGTCCGTACTTTGCCGCGGTGGCCGTGGGGCTGGTGAAGAAGTCATAGAGGGACGAGAGGTTCCCGGGGTGGCCCCGGAACTGCTGGAGCAGCGGGGGGAGCCAGGCGACGGCCAGCACCGCCACCCCGAGCGCGGACAGCATCGCCGGAGCCCACCGGCTCGCCGGGCCGTCCACCTCGCCGCGGCGCCCGCGTCGCACCACCAACCGGACCAGGGAGCCGATCACCGCGCAGACAGCCATCACGCCGACCAGCGGGGTGGTGCCGACGTCGGTCTGCACCACATAGGTGCCGACCACCGCCACCCCGATGACCGAGAGACCCGACCCCGAGATGGCCGCCGCGGTCAACACCATGACCAACAACACCGCGGAGGCCTCGAGGTAGGGGTTCCAGAAGGTTTCGATGGCATTGGCGCCCAGGGCGAGGAGCACCACCCCCAGCACCCCCACCGTCCAGCGGGCTGACCATTCACCCGCGAATCGGCGGACCACCAACACCGTGGCGACGAGGCAGATCCCGTTGATCAGCAAGGAGCCGAAGAACAGCGACCGCGGGTTGGTGCCCGACAGGCTGTAGACGGGGGCCTGCAGATAGAAGAGGGCGGGCCCGGGATGGCTCCAGCCGAAGCGGGAATAGGGTCCGAGCTCGACATGGAACCGCATGGCGTCGCCCACCCGCGAGGCCAGGACGGCCTGGTCGCCGTAGTGGTAATACGGCTGCCCAAAGGTCGTCACCAGCTTGACCAGTCCCACCACGAACGCCAGCGAGGTGACCACCACGCTGATCGGCCAGAACGAGGGCGACCACCACGAGGGCCGCGGCTGGCCGGCCGCCGGCCCGCTCATCCACCCACCGGCTAGGCCCGCTTGAGCGGCGCCATGCGGAGGAGAAGCTTCTTGCGACCGACGCTGGTGAAGTGGACTTCGGCCTCGGCGTCCTCGCCCGCCCCTCCGACGACGATGACGTCCCCCTCTCCCCACAGCCCGTGGACCACCCTGTCCCCGACGCTCAGTCCGAGCAACTCGGCCCCGGTGCTGCCCGACGCCGGCTCCCGCCGCGACCCGAACCCGGCCCCGGAGCGGGCGACCCCGCGCCCGAACACGCTGCGCCCGGGGGTGCCGGCGTCATCGATGCCGCGTCGCTCCCCGAACCTGCCGTCCAGGTTCAGCTGGTAGTCCTCCCGGCTGCCGCCGACGTCCCGGATCAACTCCGCGGGTATCTCGTTGAGGAAGCGACTGGGGATGCTGCTGCCCGAGCTGCCCCACAACATCCGGCTCCAGGCGTGGGAGAAATACAGGAACCGCTCGGCCCGGGTGATCCCCACGTAACACAACCGCCGTTCCTCCTCCAGCTCCACCGGGTCCCCGAGCGAGCGGAAGTGGGGGAACACCCCGTCTTCCATGCCGGCCATGAACACCGCCGGGAACTCCAGCCCCTTGGCGATGTGCATGGTCATCAGGGAGACCTGGCTCCCGTCACCATCCAGCTCGTCGGAGCCGGCGATCAGGGCCGCCGCCTCGAGGAACTCCGCCAGGGTCTCGTACTGGGAGGCGTTGCCGGCCAGCTCGTCGACGTTCTCCACCCGGCCCAGGGCTTCGATGCTCCCGTCGGCCAGCAGGTCGTTGCGGTAGCCGGTCCGCTCGAGGATGGCCACCACCAGCTGCCCCGGGCCCAGCGCCGCCCCCTCCTCGACGCGGTCGCCCGACAACGGGACACTGAGGGGGTCTCCCGATGGCGGCAACAGGTCACCGGGAGGAAGCGCATCGCCGTCCGGGTCCGCCAGAGGGGGGACCTGCATCTCGGCCCGGAGTCTCTCCAGCAGGTCGGCCAGGGAGGCCAGGCCCTTGGCCGCCTTGCCTCCGACCCCGGCATCGGTGGCGTGGGCCACCGCTTCCCCGAACGACACCTCGTGCTGCTGGGCCCAGATGGCCAGCCGGGCGACCGAGCTATCGCCCACCCCGCGCTTGGGCACGTTGACGATCCGGCGCCAGCTGACCTCGTCATCGGGGTTGACCAGTACCCGCAGGTAGGCGAGGACGTCCTTCACCTCCCGCCGGTCGTAGAACTTCGTCCCGCCCACCACCTGATAGGGGATCTCCGACCGGACCATGGCCTCTTCCAGCGCCCGGCTCTGGGCATTGGTCCGGTAGAAGACGGCCACGTCGCCCCAGGACAGGTCCTGCTCACGGCGCAGGCGGCGGATCTCGTGAGCGACCCACGACGCCTCGTCGTATTCGTCCTCGGCCCGGTACCGGGTGATCGGCTCCCCCACCCCGCGGTCGGTCCACAACGTCTTGGGTATCCGGGACACATTGTTGGCGATGACCGCGTTGGCGGCGTCCAGGATGGTCTGGGTGGACCGGAAATTCTGATCGAGGGTCACCACGGTGGCATCCGGGAACGCCTCCTCGAAGGCCAGGATGTTGGTGATGTCGGCCCCCCGGAACCGGTAGACCGACTGGTCGCTGTCCCCGACCACCACGATGTTGCGGTGCTCGGCGGCGAGCAGGACGGCCAGGGCATTCTGGACGGAGTTGGTGTCCTGGTACTCGTCGATCAGCACATGGGTGAAGCGGGTCCGGTAGTGCTCGAGCACGTCGGGGTGCTGACGGAACAACTGCACGGTATTGAGCAGCAGGTCGTCGAAGTCCATGGCGTTGGCCGCCACCATCCGTTGCTGGTAGATGTCGAAGACGTCGGCGATGCGCCGGTCGAAGATGGTGGCCGCCGCGGCGCGGTACTCACTCGGGCCCAGCTGTTTCGACTTGGCCTGGCTGATCTGGCCGAGGATCGAGCGGGGGGCGAGCTTCTTGGTGTCGATGTCGAGCTCGCGGCAGATGATCTCGACCAGGCGACGGGAGTCGGCGTCGTCGTAGATGGTGAACGAGCCCTTGTACCCCAGCCGATCACCATGGGCCCGGAGGATGCGGACCCCGGCGGCGTGGAAGGTGGACACCCACATCCGGTTGCCGCGCATCCCGACCAAATCGACCACCCGGCGGCGCATCTCGTCCGCCGCCTTGTTGGTGAAGGTGATGGCGAGAATCTGCCAGGGCGCCGCGGCCCGAGTGGCGATCAGATGGGCGATGCGCCGGGTGAGCACCCGGGTCTTCCCCGAACCGGCCCCGGCCACGATGAGCAGCGGTCCACCCCGATGCACCACCGAACTGAGCTGGGGTGGGGTCAGTCCCGCCACCAGCTGGTCGGGGTCGATCATCCGATCCTTCGGATGTTGTTCCGGCGCCGGGTAGGCGACATCGTCCTCGTCGAAGCGCACCTCGGCGCTCCCGTCGGTCACGATCACTCCCATTCGATGGTGCCGGGAGGCTTGGACGTGATGTCCAGTGCCACCCGGTTGACGCCCTCGACCTCGTTGATGATCCGGGAGGAGAGGCGTTCCAGCACGTCGTAGGGCAGGCGGGCCCAGTCGGCGGTCATGGCGTCGTCGCTGGTGACGGCGCGAATCACGATGGGGTAGGCATAGGTGCGGCCGTCCCCCATCACCCCGACCGTGCGCACCACCGGCATCACCGCGAAGCTCTGCCACAGTGTGCGGTAGAGACCGGCCCGGCGTATCTCCTCGACCACGATGGCATCGGCGGCCCGGAGGATCTCGGCCCGCTCGGGGGTGACCTCACCCACGATCCGCACGGCCAGCCCCGGGCCCGGGAACGGTTGGCGCCAGACGATGTCATGGGGAAGCCCGAGCTCCTCGCCGACGGCCCGGACCTCATCCTTGAACAGGAGCCGCAACGGCTCCACCAGTTCGAAGGCCAGATCCTCGGGCAGCCCGCCCACGTTGTGATGGGACTTGATCTTGGCCGCGCTGTCCGACCCCGACTCGATGACGTCGGGATACAGGGTTCCCTGGACCAGATAACCGACCGACCCGGAGTCGGAAGCCTCGCCGGATGCACCGGTGTCGTCGGCCAGGTCGCGGGCGACCTCTTCGAACACCCGGATGAACAGTTCACCGATGATCTTGCGCTTGGATTCCGGATCGGTGACCCCGGCCAGCGCCCCGAAGAACCGGTCGGCCGCCTTGGCGTGCACCAGGTTCACATGGAACTGCCGGCGGAAGGTGTCCTCCACCTGTTCCCCTTCACCGGAACGCATCAGGCCGGTGTCGACGAACACACAGGTCAACTGGTCCCCGATCGCCTTGTGCACCAGGGCGGCGGCCACCGCCGAGTCCACCCCGCCCGAGAGCGCGCACAGTACCCGGGCCGAGCCCACCTGGGCCCGGATCTTCTCCACCTGGGACTCGATGATCGAGGTGTGCGTCCACGAGGGCGGGCAGCCGCAGACGTCATAGAGAAACCGCTCGAGGAGGTCGCGTCCACGCTCGGTATGGACCACCTCGGGGTGGAACTGCACCCCGTAGATGCGACGGTCGGGATCGTGGAGGGCGGCCACCAGGGCGTCGGGGCTCTTGGCTGTCGGTACGAAGCCCTCGGGCACCACGCTGATGGC
>Ga0307372_10004766_pt1 | contig 20727 bp, 17 predicted proteins | sample OX1MG_FD_202533 | JGI IMG/M metagenome (GOLD analysis project Ga0307372, IMG submission 202533) | Soil microbial communities from Risofladan, Vaasa, Finland - OX-1 | ecosystem: Environmental > Terrestrial > Soil > Coastal area > Acid sulfate soil | place: Finland: Risofladan, Vaasa | collected...
GGTGACGGTGAGCTCGGACCCACAGCCGGCGACCAGCGCGATCCAGAGCTTCGTCAGCGCCTTCAACCAGGTGATCAGCGACATCAACGCGGATACCGCGCCGGCCCAGTTCTCCACGGGCACCGCGCCGGGGAGTCAAGCGCAACAGACGAGCACCGGAGGCACCCTGGCCTCGAATTTCGGCATCGCGGACCTACGCGATCAGCTCGACCAGATCGTCTCGCAGTTCACGGGCAACGGGACCTTCCAGTCGCTCTCGGCGATCGGGATCTCGCTGGATTCCGCCCAATTATCGGCGTCCGGCGGCTCCTCGTCCAGCACCGTCACCGGCTCAAGCTCGTCGAGCTCCTCAAATACGACGGTCACGGGCACCACGGGTCAGCTGACCTTCGACGCCAACGCCTTCGCGACGGCCCTGCAGCAGAATCCGCAGGGGGTCAATCAACTGCTCAGCGGCGTCAACGGCATCGTCCAGCAATTGGCGTCGTTCACCCAGACGGTCACCGGCCTCCCGGCGAACCTGCCGATCGTGCCGGGGCAGCCGCTCTTGCCCCTGCCTCCCGCCGCCGGCATCCTGCAGAGCTACATCGACAACAACAACACGCAGGTCTCTTTCCTGAACCAGAACCTGGACATCGTCAACCAGTCGGTGGCCTTGCAGCAGCAAACGCTCCAATACGAGTTCAACCAGGCCGAGACGCAGATCTCGTTGCTGCAGTCCACCGGCAATGCGGCGATTGCCGCGCTCGGCGGCACGATCACCTCGCCGTCGTCGAGCTCGTCGAGCTCGAGCTCGAGCACGGGTGCCTAGAGGGGTTTTGTTCGTGAAGTCATCGAGCCGCGACGCTCAATACAAGTACCTCGAGACCTCGATCCTCTCCTCATCGCGCGAGGAGCTGATCGTCAAGTGCATGGACATCGCCATTCTCTTCGCCAAGAAGGGACTGGACAAGATCCGCTCCGGCGGAGACAGCTATGCGACGATGGACATCCACGGCATCAGCGATTCGCTGCAGCGTTCGCAACAGGCGCTGACGGTGTTGATGGGGTCGCTGAACTTCGAGATCGGCGGCGAGGTCGCGCGCAACCTGTTCCGGCTCTACGAGTGGTGGCATCACGAGCTGGTGATGGCTAACATGGAGAAGCAGGGCGACCGCATCGAGACGATCCTGCCGCACATGGTCACGATGCGCGAGACGTGGGCCGAAGCCGTGCGGAAGTTCAGGGCCGAGCGCCGCCAGCAGCCGGGCTCGATGGTCGCGGGCTTGAGCGCCTGACCGTGCTGGTTCCCGACGGGCTTGACAACCAGCTTGATGCGCTCGACGAGCTCGGACGTCTGAGTGAGGCCGCCATCGCGGAGCGCCGTAACGATGAGATCGGCGCGATCTTCGCAGATATCCGTCAGGTCCTCGCGGCCATCGCCTGGTCGCTCGAGGAAGTCGACGAGGCAGAGCGCATGACGGCGACGGAGCGGATTCTGGGGTTCGAGCGGGAGAATCTGCGCCGGCAGGAGATGCTCGTGGCGCGCCGCGACGCCCTGGGCCGCGAGATCGCTCAGGTCAAGCGGGTGCGGCGCCTGCTGGTCCAGCGTCTGCGCGAGCGCGGAACGCAATCGTCGATTCTCGATCTGCGGCGCTAGCCGGCTCCCCGGCCAAACGCCCGTCGCGGGCACGCGCCCCCGCCCAGAGGTATTCCACTCCGCAGCTCTCGCCGCGATCGTCGGCCTCGGGGAGCGATGCGTCGTACGGTACCAGAGCCACGCCGCCATCGGGGCGGAGCACGGCCATCCGCTCCACACCGGTGACCGCGGGCTCTTCCCAGCGCTCCGGATGAACGCGCCCGGTCGCGCGGTCGAAGTGACCGCAGCGCAGACCACCGTGGAGGAGCACCGTGGCCCCCTCGGCGCGCACGCGCTCGCAGAAGAGATAGTCCTCGTTGCAGAGCCGCACACGGCGCGCCTGTGCTTCGATGTAGACCTGCGCGCTGAAGAGCGGCGGTTCCAAGCGGCGCAGCCACGCCGTGGAGATGGCCACGCAGCCGAAGCCGACGCCGTCCACCGTCGTGGGCTCGGCGCCGAATGCGGGAACGCTGGCGGCGGTGGTGCGGCGGGAGTTCCAGCGTCCCACGGCCAGCGGCTTGACGCCGTCTCGCGTGTAGTAGAGCCCGCCGACCACCCCGACGCGAGGGTCGGAGGCGGTGCGGGTGAGCTCGATCAGGGCCTGCGGCGGCAGAACCATGTCGTCGTCGAAGAAGACGAGGAGCTCGCTCTGCGCCTCGAGGGCCATGCGAGCGAGCAATTCACGTTGGGCGGGGACGAAGTCGCCGGTGACGGTGGCGTGGGTGATCTCCCAGGCCGGTTCGGCTGCCACGCGCGCGAGACTCTCGAGAAAGGGTTGGGCCGGGTTGCCGCGCGAGGGAACGCCAATGAAGATCCTCATGCGGGGGGCTCGTCTCCGGCGAGGGCGAGCCGCAGAGCCTCGAGCAGCGCCTGCGCCGCCGCCTCGAGTGCGGGGTCGCGCATCGCGGTCGGCAGGAGCGACGGCTGCAGCCGCAACTGGACGAAGAAGCGGGTGATCGCCGCGAGGCTCGCCTTCGCGTAGGCCGCCAGCAGGGCGTCGAGGCGTCGGACCTCGCCGTGCGGACCGCGCGCGGCGCGCGGCAGCAATGCCGCGGTGACCTGGCGGTTCCGCACGAAGGGGGGTGTCTTCTCGGTCGCGGCGCTTCGGGCGAGAAACGTCAGCTCCGAGGGCTCGAGCGCCAGATAGAGCGTCAGCGAGCCGGGCGCGGGCGCTGGGACGGCCGCCGCGTCCGCGCCCGGCAACCGTTCGACCCGCGCGATGGCCTCGGTGGGGGGCGGGGTCGAGAAGCTCTCCAGCGAGACGGCGCGCTTCATACGCGCCTGGAGCATCAACCGGTTGAGCAGCCCCGCCTGCTCCGCGGCGAACTTCGCCAAGCCGAGCGTGTCGGCCGAAGCCTTCGGGAGATGGCGCACCATGAGGCCGTTGGCGACCAGGAAGTGCCCCAGGAGCCCGAGCGCGGATCCGTCCTGCAGGACGCGGCCGAGAAAGCGAATGCCGGCGGCGTCGATGGTGGCCGTGAGGAGGTATCGCGCCCCTGCCGCGCTCGCGGGCTCCGGCTCGGCCGGCGGCTCCGGCGCGGCGAACACGGGCGGCGCTGGCTCGGGGGCGACTGGCTCGGGGGCGACTGGCTCCGGCGCCGCTGGCGGGGCAGCGGCCGAGGAGAGCGCCGCGTTGGCGGCCTCGTAGACCAGCTCCTCCTCGGTCTCCAGCTCGTAAGCGGGCGGCTCGGGCTCCGCCTCCTGCGGAGCGGGCACCAGGCGCTCGGCCACCGCTTGAGCAAAGGCGCCGACAGCTCGGCTGCGCTCGACCTCCAAGGGCGGCACGCCCAAGGTGGGGGCGCCGCCGGCATCGAGCCTGGCGCTCACGCGGAACGGCTCGACGGAGGGGGCGAGCTTGGCCACCAGTGAGAGACGCCGCCGCTCGCCCGGGGCGATGCTCCCGAGGTCGGCCCCGGCGGGGGCGAGCGCGGTGCTCTGCTCCTCGGCGTCGGCCAGCGTCCGCTCGTCGAGCGTCGTCGTCCCCAGCCGGTAGGCCGCGTCGAGCGAGAGCAGCAGTTGGGCCCGCACGGCCGCCGCGGCCCCGCCGGCATTCTCGACCACGAGCGTCACCGTCACCAGCGCCCCCGCGATCAACCCCCGCGATGGGGAGACGTGGAGCGAGCCGAACACCATCGCCTCGGCGAGCTGCGGAGTCTCCAGCTCCACGCGCGCGGCGCCGGAGAACGTCTCATCGAGCGATTCGGACGTCTGGGGCCACTTGCGCGGGCGCTCGGGCAAGTCGAGTCGACGGCGCTGCAGGTCCACCAGCCGCATGTCGGCGCTGCGGTCGTCGACCTCGCGACTCATCGCCGCTCGCCGGCCGTGCTGGGAAAGACGCGCTCGAGCATGCCCGACCACCAGCCGCGCGCGGGCAGCGGGGGCGGCTCCGCGGCCCCGCCCGTCTCCGGCGCTTGCGGGCCCGGTGCGGCGACGGCGACGGGCGGCTCGGCGACGATGAACGGGAGCGCGCTGCCGCCGGCCCGCCGCACGGCGTCGTCCACGTGCTCGCTGAAGACGCCGCCGGCACCCGTCTCGGCGGCGGCGACCATGGCGGCGTGAGCCACGATGATCGCGCGGCGGGGATATCCGCCGCTCGCCCGCACGACCGCCTCCAAGGCCTCTTCGCTGAAGATGCGCTGCCCCTCGGGGAGCCCGGCCCGGGTCAGGCGATGGCGCAGCAGCGCGGCCAGCTCGCCGGGATCCAGCGGAGCGAGCTCCACCCATTGGTCGACGCGATCGGCCACGTTCTGCCGCGCTCGAACCCGCTCGGCCAGCTCCGGCTGGCCGAAGAGCAGCACGTTGAGCAGTTTCTTCTCGGGAACCTGGTAGTTCAGCAAGAGCCGCAAGACTTCCAGGCCGAAGGGCTCCAGGAGCTGCGCCTCGTCGACGACGAGAACGATGGCTCGATCCTCGAGCACCCCGATGTCGAAGAAGAGGTTCTTCAGGGCGTTCTTGAGCGAGGCGCTGGAGCGCGGCGGCAGGCTGAGGCCAAAGACGCGGCCGATGGCGATGAGCATCTCGACCTCGTTGCCGAACGTGGGGTCGAGGATCTTGCCGAACGCGACGGACTCGTCCTTGAGGCACTCGAGCTCCAGCGCCGCCGAGAGCGAGGTTTTGCCCGCACCGACGGGGCCGGTGACCACCACGAGTCCGCGACCGTCGTTGACCGACGTTTGGAGGCGCGCCTTCGCCTCCTTGACGTGAGGCGTCTCGCAATAGAACTCGGGATCGGCCGTGTCGAGGAACGGATCCCGGACCAACCCGAAATGCGTGAAGTAGCGGCGCATCGTGTACGCTCTCGTTCGCTCCGACCCGGGCGATTCCCGTTTCGGCCGTTGGGCCGTTCGGCCAAGGTGACCACGGCTGCGGCGACCCCCGGCTCGCGCGGCGCCGCGCCACCGCGCGGTAAACCTTCGCCTCCGGCGGGCCGATACAACATGAGAGCATGGCCGTCGCCTCGATCGTCATCCCGCTGTACGGGCGCTGCGCCCTTACGAAGCAGTGCCTGGAATCCGTCGTCGCGACGTGCGAGGGCCTCGACTACGAGGTCATCCTCGTCGACAACGCGTCGCCCGACGAAACACCCGCGCTGCTCGATCGTCTTTCCGGCGACGTGACCGTGATTCGAAACCGGGAGAACCTCGGCTTCGCCAAGGCCTGCAATCAGGGTTGGCGCGCGGCGTCGGGTCAGTTCGTCGTCTTCCTCAACAACGATACCGTGGCGACGTCCGGCTGGCTGGAGGCCTTGCATCGCGGGTTGCTCGAGCCCGGCGTCGCCGTCGTCGGCGCGCGCCTGCTCTACCCGAGGACGGAAACCATTCAACATGCAGGGGTCGTCGCCGTGGGCGGCATGCCGATGCACCTGCACGCCAACGTGCCGAAGGACGACCCGCGGGTGACGACTCCGCGCGACTTCGACATGGTCACGGGGGCCTGCATGGCGCTTCCGCGTGCCGTGCTCACGGCGCTCGACGGGTTCGACGAGGCCTTCATCAACGGACTCGAGGACATCGATTTGTGCCTGAAGGTCCGTGCGCTCGGGGGGCGGGTACGCTACTGCGCCGACGCCGTGCTCTATCATTACGAGAGCCAGAGCGACGGCCGATTCGCATACGCCGCGCACAACGTCTCGATCTTCCTCAATCGTTGGGCCCGCTGCTTCAGCCCGCCGCTCACCGGCTACGGCACCAGTCAGGGAGCGAGCCGGTTCCTGCCCGAGTTCGCGGCATCGCTCCTGCGGGCTCGCCTCGAGACCGAGCCGAGCGCGGCAAGCTGAGATGACCGGGGTCTCCGTCGTCGTACCGGTCTACAACAGCCTCGCCGTCCTGGTGCCTTTGCTTGACTCGTTGATCGCGTACCGGAACCGAACGCGGATCGAGGTCATCTTCGTCGATAACGCCTCGACCGACGGAAGTCGATTCCTCGTGCACGGCTTCGCGCGGAGGCATCCCGAGTTCGACGTGCGCGTGGTCGAGAACTCGGTGAACGTCAACTTCGCCGGCGCCGTCAACCAGGGCTTCGCCTTGTCCAAGTATCCGCTCGTGCTATCTCTGAACGCCGACGCGGAGGCGCTCCACGACGGCTGGCTCGATACCATGGTGCGGACGATTGAGAGCGATCAACGCATCGCCTGCGTCGGAGCAAAGCTCGTCTACGAGTCGGGTGAGCTCCAGCACGCCGGCATGGTCTTCTCGCGTGGCCTGCCGCGCCATGCCGACCGGATGGCGCCGGCCAACGAGCCGCGAGCTAACGAGCGGCGCGACGTCGCCTGTCTGTCGGCGGCGTGTCTCCTGATCTCCAAGGCGGCGATCGAACGGGCCGGCGGGCTCGACGAGGGCTTCAAGAACGGATACGAGGACGTCGACTTCTCGCTGCGCCTCGCGGCCATGGGCTACCGGCTCGTCTACGAGCCCGGGGCCATGCTGATCCACCGCGAGGTCACGTCTCCCGGTCGCCACGCCTTCGAAGGGACGAACCTGGCGCTGCTCGCCGCGAAATGGGGCGGCGTGGCCGGCCTCTCCACCCGCAGCGACGCCGGCATCTACTACGGTGCGGCCGAGAATCGCCCCGTTTGCGAAGTGTACGGGCCGCCCGCCCACGAGGCTCGCGGGCGCCTCCTCTGTCTCATGGGAGCCGACGACCGGTGGGCGCACTACCGGCTCCGCGTTCCCTACGGCGAGCTGGCGAAGCGTGGATGGAGCGTGCTGCTCACGCCGTTCATCGATCAGTCGCAACTCGCGTCCGCCGACATCGTGGTGCTGCATCGCAGCGCGGGCGGGCAATACGAGGCCGTCCAAGCGGCCGTTGCCGCCTCCGGAAAGCGGACGATCTACGAGTTGGACGAGCTCGCCGTGCAAGCAGGGGCGAATGATGCCGCGCTGACGGCGGCGATCGAAAGGCTCGTGAGAAGAGCCGACGCGGTCACCGTCTCCAACCGGACGCTGCAGAGGATGACGCAGGCGCTCAACGCCGACGTCGTCGTCGTGCCGGACGCGTTCGACGCCGCCTCGATCGATTCGGTCGAGCTCGCCCCGACCGCGCTCCCGGTCCGCGTCGCAATCATCAGTGCCGCGCACGAGCGAGAGGAGTCGCAGGCGCTGGTCGACGCGCTGGCGCCGTTGCTCGAGAGCGACGCGCGCCTCACGTTCGTCTGCATCGGCGCCGACCTCCGGTCTCGATTGCTTGGGCTGCCGCCGAATCGGCTGGAGTGGTACGGCTCCACCGACGAGCACGAGCAGCCGGTGCCCGATCTCTATCGCCTGCTCGCCCGGCTGCGCCTCGACATCGGACTCGTGCCGGCTCCGGCGGGCCTGTGGGCGCACGCGCGCGGCGAGACGCGGGCGCTGGAGTTCGCGGGCTCGGGCATCCTGCCGATCGTCGGAGACGGTGCGGTCTTGGGGGAGATGGCCGCGAGCTCCGGTCTGGGCTTCGTGGCGCGCTCGCCGGGCGAATGGGCGTCGCATCTGCGCTCGCTGGCTGCCGACGCCGGGCATCTGAGCGCCGCTCGCGCGGCCGCGCGCGAGGAGGTCCGCTCATCGCGGAGCCCTCGAGCGGCGGCCGACGAGGTGGAACGTCTCTGCGAGCGCCTGTTGGCCGCGCCGGCGGCCGTGGCGGAAGAAGGCCGATGAGGGCGGACGCAGGGCGCTGGTACGCGGAAAAGTCCGTCGCCGTGCTCGGCGCGTCGGGGTTCCTGGGGGCGCATCTCGTATCGCGCCTGAGGCCGGCCTGCCGCGACGTGGTCGCCTTCGTGCATCCCGGGGCCGCGGTCTTCATCGAGGAGCTCGAGGGAGCGCAGCTCGTCTTCGGCGATGTCCGCTCCGCCGCGGACGTGCGGCGCGCCATCCACGGCGCCGACGTCGTCTTTCAGATGGCTGGACGCTCCGGCGCGGTGGCCAGCGAACGTGCGCCGTTCGACGATCTCGACGTCAACGTGCGTGGGATGTTGACCGTCTTGGAGGTGGCGCGGTCGCTTCCCGCGCCGCCGAGAGTCGTCTTTCCCGGATCACGGCTTCAGTACGGCTCCGTGGAGAGCAATCCGGTCGCAGAGGACGCGCCGATGCGCCCGCTGGTTCCCTATGGTCTCCACAAGCATCACTGCGAGCAGTTGCTGCAGCTCTACGCGCGCCGGCACGGCATCGGCTTCGCCGTCGCGCGCCTGACCAATCCTTTCGGCCCCTGGCCCACCAAGGTGCGCCGCGGCTACAACGTCCTCAACCTGATGATCGCGCGCGCCCTTGAAGGAGAGGCGATCGAGGTCTACGGTGACGGCGCGCAGCTGCGGGACTATCTCTATGTGGACGACGCCGTGGACGCGCTGTTGATGCTCGGCTCCGCGCCGGACGATCCGATCGTGAACGTCGGAAGCGGGACCGGCGTCTCAATGATCGAGGCGGCGCGCGCGATCGTCCGCCTCTGCGGCCGCGGCGATCTGCGGCACGTGCCCTGGCCGGAGGACGCGCTGGCCGTCGAGACGGGCGACTTCGTCGCCGACATTAGCGCGGTCCGCGCGCGCGGTTGGGAGCCGCGCACCTCGTTGGAGGAGGGGCTGCGCAAGACGATCGAGTGCCGCGCGGCGCCGGCGTGGAAGGGGTAGGGATGCCGCCTCGGTTTCACCGCCTCTACGAGCCGTGCGTGCCCCGGTCGCGCCCGCTCGGCGCGGTGCCGCGGATCTTCTCGTTGAAGCTGGAGCGGATCGCCTACGGCTCCGCGGTCCAGACCTTCGTCGACGCCGTCTTGCTCGACGGAGAGCGCGCACAGAGCATTCCGTTCGTGCGCATCGTGGGCGGCAATCCGATCTTCCATCGGCGGCACGAGCCGCTCGGGGCCGTGGTGCTGGAAGGCCTGGGGAAGGCCCTGGCGTCATGGGCCGCGGGCAAGCCCGCCGGCGAATCGCTCGCCTTCGACGTGCTCACGCGCGACGCGGCGTTGGAGGCCCTGCTCGCCGACGAAGCGCCGGGCGCTCCGGTCGTGCCCGGACTCGCGGTCTATCAGCGCGTCTTCGACGTCGTCGACCGCTACGCGCACCTGGCGGGGCGGATCGGAGGCCGGGATGTGCTCGACCTCTGGCCGGGCTCCGGGCTGGGCGCCTCCGGCGTCGCCCATTTCGCTCGTTCGTACGCCGCGTGGGCGCGGGCGTCCCATGAAGCTGCCGCGCGGTTCGCGCTCCATGCGTTGGAGTCGAGCGAGCCTCGACGAACCTTCGACGTCGTCGCGGCGCTGGACGTGCCGCCGGGTGACCTTGCCGCCATCGTCGACCTTGCCCGCGGCAAGATCGCGCGCGATGGACGCATCCTCCTCAGCTCGCGCGGCGCCGCGGGCGCGGAGGCGCTGCGGGGGCTTGGGAGCTCCGTGCGTCCGCTCACGCGCCTGGGGGCCGAGGCACTTGGCCCGCTCGACGAGAGCATGACGTGGCTGGAGCCCTTGCCGCGCGTATACGCCGCACCCCCGCTTGCGGCCTCGCCGGTCAGCACGGCGCGGAGCCCACTGAAGATCCTCTTCGTGCTGCGCAGCAGCGCCCGGCGCGCCTTCGGGGGCGACGTCGTGCAGGTGCAGCGCACGGCGGAGTCCCTACGCGCGCGGGGTCACCGCGTGGAAGTGACGATGGAGCCCGGACCGGCAGCCGAAGGCTTCGACATCGTCCATCTCTCGAATCTCACCTCGCCGGACGAGACGCTGCAGCAGGCGCGCGGCGTCGCGCGGTTCCAGGGTCCGGTCGTCCTGATGCCGATCTTCACGGATCATAGCGACGAGACGGCTTGGGGGATGGCGGCCACGCAGGCCGTCTTTCTCTCTGCCGACGACGAGGCCGGCCTCAGCGCGCGGCTCGACGACGTCGCCGCCCGGAGAGTCTCGGTCAACGGGATGAATCCACCGCCTGCGCGGAACGACGTGATGCCGCAGTACACCGCGATGCAGATCGAGATCATGCGGCACGTCGACTTTCTGGTCGCCAACGCCTATAGCGAGGTGCATCGCATCTACCGCTACCTCGCGCCGGGCATCCCGTTCGCGATCGCGCCGTCGTGCGTGGACGCATCGACGTACGGCGCCCACGCGCGCGAGCGGTTCGTGGACACGTACGGACTGCGGGACTTCGTGCTCGTCACGGGAAGAATCGAGCCGCGCAAGAATCAGTTGATGGTGATGCATGCGATGCGCGACGAACAGCTGCCGTTGGTGTGCGTGGGAAGCAACGCGGAAGGGCTATACGGCGTCCTCGTGCGGATGCACCGGCAGGAGAAGGTGATCATTCTCGGCCACATGACCGAGGCCGAGCTTGCGGGCGCGTACGCCGCTGCGCGCGTCGTGGCCTTGCCGAGCTGGGACGAAGTGGTGAGCTTGAGCGCGCTCAATGCCGCCGTCAGCGGTCCCTCGCTCGTGCTCTCGCGCAACAGCTACGAGCACGAATACTTCCGGGACGATGCGGAGTACTGCGATCCGGGGAACGCCGCGGACATCGCGCGGGCGATCCGCCGCGCATGGGAGACGCACGACGTTCGAGCGGAGCGCAGGGCCGCGTTGGTGGAACGCGTCAAGAGCGAGTATGCCTGGGAGCGGGCCGCGGAAGCGACCGAGGCGGCATATTATCGGGTGCTCGCGCATAATCCGCGCGGACGCGAACGGCTCAGGTGCTTCGCGTAGGAGAGGGAGACGCGGCGGGAGCGCGTCGCGCCTCCTCCATGCGGCCGCGTCCCGTTCCGGTCCCCCCGTCGCTGGCGGCCCTCATGGAGCGGTATCCCCACGTCCAGCGGCTCTGGCTGACGCAAGCCTTGGCCTTGGCCGCAATGCCGGGACCGGCGCCGCAGGCGTGCGCGCTGGCGCTCCTCTGCTCGCTGCTGGACGAGGGCGCGCCGTTTCAGGAGGACGCGCGCCTGTTGGGTGCGCGGTTGGCGCTGGCGCTCCGCCTGCCGGCGTTGGGTTTGAGGATACTCGCGGGCGAGGCGCCGGCCAGCGTCTTCCACCGCGATGGCTTCGCCGCGGCGGCGCAAGCGCTGGCGGAGGTCGAGGAGCGCCCGCTCTCCGCATGGTTTCCGGGGGTCGCCTCCGTTGCGCGGGGGGTGCTCGGCGCGGTCTCCGGCGCCGCGGGCGGCATGCTGGCCATCGGACCGACGGCCGCTCTGGCTGCGTTGTACCAGCCCGCGCCTTGGCGCTTCTGGCTCGACGTCCCGCCGTCGGGCGCGCTGGCCAAGCGCTTTGGCCGAGCGATCCCCGCAACGTGCGTGCTGGCGGAGCCGCAGCTGCCCGGCCCGGTTATTCGCGGGCTGGTCGAGAGCTACGTGCCGCTGGGGTTCTCGCGGATCGTCGCCGTGGCCGCCGGCGAGGCGATCGGCGACCTGCCGGGCTTCGAGACGGAGGTCGCGGCGTTGGCGATTCCCCCCGGCGCTCCCGTGACGCTGGCGGATGCCCGCTGCTGGCAGGCCCCGGCGCTGGAGGCTCCGGTCCCAGCCGCGGCGCAAGGGGACGCCGCGATCCTCTCTGTGTGGCGGCGCCTCGGATGAAGATCGCGATCTCGGGCGGCCTCGGCTTCATCGGACTGCGGCTCGCCGAATCCCTCGTCGGAGCCGGGCACGCCGTCGCGATCTTGGACAACCTCCATCCGCAGATCCACGGCGACGAGCGCGCTCTCGTGCGAGCGCGCGCGTTCGCGGACGTGCAGATCGGCGACGTTCGCGACCCGGCCGCATGGGACGCCGTGCTCGACGGCGCGGAAGCGGTGCTGCACATGGCCGCGGAGACGGGAACCGGGCAATCGATGGACGAGGTCGTGCGCTATGCCGACGTGAACGTTACGGGCACGGCCGCGCTCGCCGAGGCACTCGGGCGACGCCCCGCGGTCCGCTCCGTGTTCCTCCCCTCGTCGCGCGCGATCTACGGTGAAGGCGCCTACGCATGCGACGTCCACGGCGCCGTTCTGCCGGAGCGGCGCACCCGCGCCGCTCTGGAGCGCGGCGACTTCGCCCTGCGTTGTCCGGTCTGCCGTCAAGCGGCGCGGCCCATCGCGACGTCCGAGGACGTGATGCCGCGGCCCGCTTCGGTGTATGCGACCACGAAACTCGCGCAGGAGCTGATCCTCAAGCAGTACTGCGAGGCCAAGGGGGTCGACCTGCGGGTGGCGCGCTACCAGAACGTGTACGGCCCGGGCCAGGCGCTCGGCAACCCGTACACGGGTGTCCTCGTGATCTTCGCACAGCAGATCGACCGGGGAGAGGTGCTGAACATCTACGAGGACGGCCTGGTTGCGCGCGACTTCGTGCACGTCGACGACGTGGTGCGCGCCACCACGGCGATCATGGAGGCCCCGGAGAATCCGGGCCCCGTCAACGTCGGCGCCGGAAAGGCCGTCTCCCTGCTGGGCGTCGTCGCGGGCTTCGCCGAGGCCCTGGGGCGGGACGTGCCGTACCGGATCAGCGGTGACTTCCGCTTCGGCGACATTCGGCACGCGGTAGCGGACGTGACGAAGCTGCGAGCGTTGGGCGTGGAGCCGGGCGTCGATCTCGAGGACGGGATCGGCACCGTGATACGGTGGCTGAAGGAGACCCCATCATGCCGCGCGTGAGCGTCGTCCTGCCGAGCTACAATTACGCGAGGTATCTCGACGAGCGCATTCGCAGCCTGCTGGGGCAGTCGTATCGGGACTTCGAGCTCGTCATCGTGGACGACGCCTCGACCGACGAGAGTCTCGAGGTGATCGCTCGCTTTCGCGACCCGCGCATCAAGCTGCACGTCCGGACGGAGAACTCGGGAAAGGTCTACGCGAGCTGGAACGAGGGACTTGGGCTCTGTAGCGGGGAGCTCGTCCTCTTTGCCGGCGCCGACGACGTCGCCGAGGGCGTGATGCTGGAGCGTCTCGTCGAGCCGTTCGAGGGGCGCGAGCGCCTGGGCATGTCGCACTGCCGCTTCCTGTCCATCGACGGAGCGGGGCGCATCACGGGAACGCAGATGCCCTTGTCGCCGGCGGCCGCGTTCATCCTGGAAGACCTGCACCACGATTACCTCGCAGAGGCCCCCGTCGAATGGAGACGCCTCCTCGTCACGAACTTCATCTGGAATGCCTCGGGCGTGCTGTTGCGCCGTGAGGCGGTGGAGCGCGCCGGGGGGTTCGACGACCGGCTGCTGATCGCGGCCGACTGGCTCCTGTATCTCTCGGTGGCCCGTGAGTATGACGTGGCCTACCGTGCGGAGCCGCTCAACGCCTTTCGTCAACTGGACAAGAGCGTATCGAAGCGCATGCAAGGGGCGGTGCTCATGGGAGAAATCTACGACTGCATCACGCGTCAGGAACGTTACCTCCGCGCTCCGGAGGATCGCGCGTGCTTCGAGACGGGCCTGGCGGTGGCCGATGGCGGTCTCTCGTACTACGCGCAACTGAACCGCCAGCACGGGCAGCTCGACGAAGTGGCGCGGTTGACGAGTGTGGCGGAACGGTACGGCCGCGTGCTCGCGGCGGGGCTAGGCGGATGAACCTCACGGTGTTCAGCGCCGGAGCGAACGTTCGGCTCTCGCCCGGCGTCGAGATCACGGGGAGCCATCGCATCGCGCTCGAGGACGACGTGTTCATCGGGCGCGACGCGCAGGTGATGATCGCCCGCGACCGCCCGGAGCCGGGGGCGATGATCGTCTTTGGACGGGGCACCAGCATCAACCGGCGCGCGCTCATCGCGGCGGTCAACGAGATCGTCTTTGGGCAGTACGTGCTGACCGCACCGGGCATCTACGTGGCCGACGCGAGCCATGAGTACCGCGAGGTCGGCATCCCCGTCACGATGCAGGGCTTGCAGGAGAGCACCGGACGTCTGGAGGTCGGCTCGCACAGCTGGATCGGGATGAACGCGGCGCTGATCGGCAACATCCGCATCGGCATCGGCTCCGTGATCGGTTCGAATGCCGTGGTGAACCGCTCGATCCCGGACTATTGCGTGGCCGTGGGTCAGCCCGCGCGGGTCATCCGCGCATACGACTCGCGCACCCGGGACTGGGTGCGCGTGGAGAGTGAGGAGCACTTGCAGGAGGTCGTGACGAACGGGCGGGCGGAGATGTCACGCCCGCAGCAGCACGTTCCAAAGATCCCCATCTACGCCGGACCGACGGTCACGATCGGCTGATGCGCGATCCCATCGACCGCGCGGAGCTGGAGCGGCGCCTCCGGCTGCACGAAGACGTGTGGGCGGACGAGGTGCGCGACTTCGTGGCCGCCGGTTCCGAGGATTGCCGGCTCGCGCATTTCGCGCTCTTCAAGACGCTCCTGCGGGGTGCCGTCGAGGAGCTCGGCCTGTTGACGGCGTCCGAGGGGTATGCGAATCAGTCAACCGTAACGCTGCTCTCGCAGCTTGCGCCCGTGGCGGAGAACGAGCTGCCGCTGGTCGAGGCGCTCAAGCGGATCGGCCTGCGCTCGGCCGCCGCGGGGCAGCTGGAGCACGGTGCGCGCCATCTCGAGATGATGGCGAATCGCGCGGGGATGATCGGCCAGCGCCAGGACGCGCGCTCCCGCTCGGCGATGCGCTATCTCTACGATCACGAGGTGGACGCGGGATACGCCGCGTTGGCCGCACCGCTGCGGGGTCCGCGTGTTGCGGCGCCCGCCGTGGAGCCGCTGCGCTTTGCGCTCGTCGTCTCGGGCATCGTGGACGACAACAGCGGGTCGCGGGTTGCCGCAGCGATCGCAGAGGGGCTTCAAGCGCTCGGGCATCCCACGGTGGTGGTGTCGACGGGTCACGTGGGCGCCGCCGGAGCGCGCGCCGTGCAGCGGTTGACGGCGGCGGGCGTGGCATTCCGCGCCGTCGCCGGATCGTCGTACGAGGAGCGGATCCGCAGGCTGATCGAGCACTTCGAGGCGGAGCCGGTCCAAGCGGCTCTCTACCTGACCTTCCCGATGGATGCCGTCGCCAAGATCGCGGCGAGCGTGGGTCTGGCGCCGGCGCAGATGCTCTTGAACACCTCGTACGAGCAATTCTGCGGCAGGTTCGACGCGATCTTGGAGACGGTCAGCGAGCAGCAGATCCGGCATTCGGTGAATCCGGCGATCGCGAAGTTCGTGGGAAGCGCCCTGGTCGCCGGAGCGGCGATCGATCGGGCGGTGGCGGCGCCGCGCGCGGCGCTTGGCGTCCCGGACGGAGCGACGCTCTTCGGAACGTTCGGCAGATTGCAGAAATGCTGCGAGCCCGGTTTCATGAAGGCGACCTCGAGGATCCTCGCCGAGGTGCCGCAGAGCGTCCTGCTCCTGGCGGGCCCCGCGTACGATCGCGAGGAGAGCACGCTGCGTGACCACTTCGCGGCGAACGGCGTGCTGGATCGCGTGCGCTTCCTCGGGGCAAGGGAAGACGACGTCCCGAGCCTGCTCAAGGCGTTGGACGTCTACGTGGACACGTTTCCCTTCCCGGGCGGGCAGAGCGTGCTTGAGGCGATGTGGGCCGGCCTGCCGGTGGTGGCCATGCGAACGGTCCCGGACCCCAACTTGGATCCCTCAGGGACGGGCCCGACTACGGCGGTGGCGGAACTCTTCCTGGGCGACGGGGTGCCGCTCGCGAAGCCCGGCGACGTCGAAGACTACGTCGCCCTGGCCAAGCGCTACGCGCAGGATCGGGATGAGGCCGCCCGCGCGGGCGAGCACCTCGCGCGGCGTGCCAGGGAGCATTACGCCTTGGACGCATTCGTCCGGCGAATCGAGGGAGCGATGGTCGAAGCAGCGCAATCGCATCGAGGAGTGGCCACGTGAGTCTACCGAGCCTGTTGCCCGGTCCTGCCGTCATCGGCCAGCCGCTCTTCCATGCCTACCTGCGGGAGATCTTGGGCAAGAGGACGTTCGGGCGCGTCCTCAACGTCGGCGCGGGGACCGCCTCCCGTCAGTACGCCTACGCCGAGCGCCTGAACAACGCGGAGTATCACACGCTCGAGATCTCGCCGGCGACGGGACCGACCTACGTCGGCGACGTCCGGTCGATGCCCCAGGTGCCATCCGAGCACTATGACTGGGTGCTCGCGATCGCGGTCCTCGAGCACGTGAGCGACATGCACGCGGCCGTCGAGGAGATCACCCGCGTGCTGAAGCCGGGCGGCTACGTGTACCTCTCGATCCCGCTGCACAACGAGATCCATTTCGGGGACGACTTCAACGACTATTGGCGCGTGACGCCCTTCGGGATGCACGAGCTCCTCGACGCCCGCTACGGCATCGTCGACGTCGAATACTGGGGAGAGAGCCTCATCGACCCGGTCTCGATTAGCGTCATCGCGCGCAAGGGCGCTGCGCCCTCGAAGGGGACTACGTATTTCTATCGCGTGGAGGGAGGCTTGGAGACGATCGACCGCTTCATCGACGGCTCTGCGCCTTTCATGTGGTCGTTACCGGTCTACCGCATGAAGCTCGACGGGATCGAGTACATTCGCCAAGTGCGCGCCTGGCGGGCGCAGTACTTCACCCAGACGGGCGCCTCCCTGACCAACAAGGACGCGGACCACGTCCTCTTTGCTCAAGGCAGCGTGCTCGAAGGGCACCTCACCGTGACCAACGACGGAGCCGAGTACCGCACAGCCGCGCCGGCGCCCTGAGGCGCGGCCGAGCGCCGCGAGCCGGGCTTTACTCGGCCGTGGCCCACGACGCGTCGCGACGCGATTGGGCGTTCGTCAGCGCCTTGCGGTAGTTGTGGCGCCAGGAGCGGTACTTCCAGTCGGGGCACTCCGCGCAGAGCGGAATGTCTCCGCCCTTGCCGGAGCGGTGCATCGTCCGCCACCACTCGAACATCGCGCCGCGCCAGATCTCGCGGATCGTCTGTTGCTTGAGGTTGCCCATGTTGGTGCGGCCGCCGATGTCGAAGCCGCAGACCTCGACCTTGCCGCGGCTGTCGACGTTGAGGCGGTGGAACGGGTACGGGCAGGGGATGGCGTTGTCGCGATCGAGATACGGCAGAGGGTCCGCGGAGGTGTTGGGGTCGATGTTCGTCGAGCTTCCCCACGTGAGGAACTTGCGGACGATGACGTTGTCGACTCCCAGGTCGTACCAGAAGCGCTCGATCTCCGGGATCCGCCCCGAGACGATCTCCTGGTTGATGACGCTCACCTCGATGGTGGTCAGGCTCCTGGTGGCGTTGCGCCGTTCGACCAGGCGGCTCACCGTCTGGAGCAGATGGTCCCAGCTGAGCCCCTTGCGGACGATAGCGTAGGTAACGCGGTCGCCCGCGTCGACGCTGATCTCGATGTTGTCGGTATGGCACTCCAGGAGGCGCTCGATGTCGTCGTCCTTGAAGAGCGAGCCGTTGCTGTTGAGGTAGACCCTGGCCCCGACGCCCTTGGCGTACGCGATCAGATTGGTCATGCCGTGGGGGTGGAGCATCGGCTCCCCGCCGCCGGTGATGCGCAGCATGGATCCGACCCCGCCCGGGAGCCAGCCCCGCCTTCCGGCCTCGCCGCATTCGTCGGCGATCTTCTCGAAGAGCTCCGGGGACATGAACGACGCGTCGCCGTACTTCAGTCGGATATCCGAGTTGCCGGGCGTGTACGGGCAGTTGGGGCAGTGGGCGTTGCAGGGATAGGCGACGGCCATGACCACCATGTCGGGAAACTCCCCGTACGTGGAGAGCTCCTCGTCGGTGGGCATCTCGACGTCGTACTCGGCCTCGCCGTCGGCCGATGCCGCGGAGAACGGCGTCGCCTTGCCGGCGAACGTCGGCTGTCCCTCGTGCAGGCGGGCGATGGCGCCGAGGCGGTTGAGCTCGTCGACCAGGCGCAGGCGCACCGTGCCGTCGAGCGTCTTGACGCGGATCTCCTTGGCCGCGTCGTCGACGAAGAGCACGCGGCCCGGCAGGTCGTCGTAGGCCGAGCCGCCGTCGGCCGCGAGCGCGAGGATGGGGAACTCGATGCCGCAGTAGTCGGTGTAGGCCCCCGGGTGGGGAGTCACGCCGCGGAAACGGTTGCGGACGCTCTCCGTGCTCTGATCGAACCGGATGTGTCCGTCCCGCTTGGTGACCGCGGGGAAGAAGGTGATCTCTTCACTCTGGGCGTGAGCGATCGGGGCCGCTCCGCCCTTGACGGCGGCGAGGACGACGTCCAGGGCCGAGATGATCGCGTCGCAGAGCTTCGTCCGCAGGGCGGCATCGTCGTCGTCGGCGGCGATGGCGACGGCGCGTTGGAGAATGACGTCTCCGGAGTCGGGCTGTCGGGCCAGCTTCGCGACCGTGATGCCGGTTTCGCGCTCTCCGTTGATCAGCGCCCAGTTGCTGGGGGAGGGGCCACGGTACTTCGGCAGCAGCGAGGCGTGCGCTTGAAGGGCGACGCGCGTCGCCTTGAAGAGATGGGTGCTGGTCTTTCCGCCGTAACCGGCGCAGAGCATGATCTCCGGGGCAGCGGATGCGATCCTGGCTGCAAGCGCGGAGTCGCGATGCGGATCGTCGGATCGGGCCGTCTCGATGCCGGACGCCGCGGCGACCGACTCCAGCGAGGGGCCGTATGCGCCGTTCGCGTCATCGCTGGAGACCACGACGAGCGGCACGGTCACGCCCGCTCGCTGCAGCGCCTGCAGCGCGGCGACTCCGTAGCAGCCTGAGCCCATGAGAAGTGCTTGCATCGTCTAGTGCCACTCGCGTCCGTTGACCGTGAGGATCTTGATTCGGCGCATCCACATCTGGTGACGCCAGAAGGAATCGTTTTCGCGATACCATTCGAAGGTGCGCGCGATGCCGTCTTCCAACGAGATCTCCGGCTGCCAGCCGAGGACCCTCCGAATCTTGTCGGTGGCCGCGCGGTGGAGCTCGACCTGTCCGGGACGGTCGCCGATGTACTCGACGTAGTCCTCGGAGAGCCCGGCGTAGCGCAGGACGTGCTTGGCGATCGACAGGACGTCGGTGGCCACCCCGGTGCCGAGATTGAAGACCTCGCCGATGACAGCCGATGCCGGCGCGTGAACGATCAGGTCGACGGCCCGGCAGGTATCCTCGACGTGCAGCCAGTCGCGGGCGCTCTGGCCGCGGCCGTGGACGGTCAACGGTTCCGCGAGCAGTGCTGAGGTGATGAAGCGCGGGACGACCTTCTCCAGGTGCTGCGAGGGGCCGTAGTTGTTGAACGGGCGAACGATGACGGCGGGGAGTCCGTACGTGCGCCAGTAGGAGTAGATGAGGCGGTCCGCGCCGACTTTTGCGCTGGCGTAGGGGCTGCACGGCTCGAGCGGATGCTTCTCGTCCATGGAGCCCTGACCGTCGCGGCAGGTTCCGTACACCTCGGAGGTCGAGATGTGGATGAAGCGCTCCAGCCGATCGGCATGGTGCACGGCGGCGCCGGCCAGGTTCGCCGTTCCAAGGACGTCGGTCTCGAAGAATGTGCGCCCGTCGAAGATCGAGCGCGTGACGTGCGTCTCCGCGGCGAAGTGGACCACGATGTCGGCGGTGCCTACGACCTCGGTGATCTGGGCTCCGTTGCAGATGTTGCCGTAGATGAACTCGAAGCGATCGGACTCGCGCATCTCCGCGGAGAAGTTCTCGACGCTGCCGGCGTACGTGAGGGCATCGTAGACGACGATGCGGTAGTGCGGGTATTTCGCGAACAGATAGCGCGCGAAGTTGCTGCCGATGAAGCCGGCGCCTCCCGTGATGAGGATGGTCTTCGTCGGATGGTGAGAGCGGCCGTTCACGGGCGGCGTGGCTGACGATGCGTCGGTGGGGGTGATGACGCTCGACACTATGCAACCTCCTGGGAGAGAACGTCCATGGGGCGGTACGTCTGACCGGCCGCGTAGTCGCGGTGCCAGAGCTGAAACATCAGCAGGGTCCAGATGCGATAGGTGTGGTTTGCCCCGGCGGCATGCTCGTCGAGCAGCCGCTGCACCGCTGCCGGGCGGAAGAGGCCGTGGTCGAGCGCCGGCTTCGAGAGCGTCTCGGCGAGCAGGGGACGCAGGCGGTCGTTGAGCCAGGCGTCGATCGGAAGCACGAAGCCTTCCTTCTTCCGGTCGACGATCTCGGCGGGAAGATAGCGCCGCGCGGCTAACTTGAGCACCGCCTTCGTCCGGTCGACGCCGACCTTCATGCTGCCGGGAAGGCTCCCCGCGAACTCCACGAGCTCGTGATCGAGGAAGGGCGCGCGCACTTCGAGCGAGTGAGCCATGGAAAGGCGGTCGACGTACGTGAGCACCTGATCCGGGAGGAGCGTCCGGCAGTCTACCTCCAAGGTGGCGTTGACCACGTCGTGGGGATCGGCGTCGCGATAGAACGGAGCCAGGAAGTCGGCGGATGACTCGAAGCCGGCGTCGCCGTCCGCGAGAAGCTCCCGCTTCTGCGCGTCGGTGAAGGCGGCGAAACGCGTCCGCCAGAGATGCTCCGGTTCGCGCATCGCCGTGAGGGCGAGGTCCCGCGCCTGGGCGAAGCTCCCGAAGTCGCCCGCGGCAGGCTCGGGAGTGGCGCGCAGGCGCGCGACGACCGCCGCCATCCGATGATTGGCGTAGGAGCCGAAGAGCTCGTCGGCACCGTCGCCCGAGAGCGCGACTTTCACGTGCGACGCGATTGCCCGGGAGAGCCAGAACGAGGAGATGGTCCCGGCGAAAGGCTCGTCGAAGGCGCGCACGACGGCCGGCAGCTCGGCGGCGATCTCGTCCGTGGAGACGATGATCTCGTGATGCTCGGTTCCCAGCC